>ERZ777305.1461-NODE-1461-length-27615-cov-10.552721_pt1 | contig 27615 bp, 19 predicted proteins | sample MGYA00374965_ERZ777305 | MGnify/ENA primary metagenome ERZ777305 (study PRJEB29328, sample SAMD00013331) | mouse gut metagenome | study: EMG produced TPA metagenomics assembly of the Metagenome analysis of fecal microbiota from mouse which was promoted... | reverse complement strand
ACTCCGCCTCGGCAAAATCGCAAATAAATTTGCTTTTGCCCTCGGCTTAATCGTACTTTGGCTTCGCCTTAGATACTCCGCCTCGGCAAAATCGCAAATAAATTTGCTTTTGCCCTCGGCTTAATCGTACTTTGGCTGCGCCTTAGATACTCCGCCTCGGCAAAATCGCAAATAAATTTGCTTTTGCACTCGGCTTAATCGTATCTTTGCCCGTGAATATACACTGACCCTCTGTTAGAAATGAAAAGACAACTCATCAACACCTTCGCGCTGGCCGTGCTGGCCGGCATCATGATCGGCTTCGGCGGCATAGTCTTTCTGATGTGCGCCAACCGCCTCGCGGGGGCGTTCCTGTTCTCGTTCGGTCTGCTGACCATCATCTGTCAGGGCTTCGCGCTCTACACGGGCCGCGTGGGTTATTTCCGCAGTTACGGATGGGCCGAGATGGCCGCCACGCTGGCGGGCAACTTCGTCGGCACCTACTTGGCAGCGCGGGCGTTCTCGCTGACGCGGCACACGTGCGACGTGGCGTCGGTGGTGGCCCCCAAACTCGCCGACTCGTCGATGAGCGTATTCGTGCTGGCGGTAGGCTGCGGTGCGATGATGTTTTTGGCGGTGGACTCCTATCGACGTTCGCAATCGTGGCTGTTCGTGATCCTGCCCATCGTGATCTTCATACTCAGCGGATTCGAACACTCGATAGCCAACATGTTCTACCTCTCGCTGGCCGACGCTTGGGATTGGGACGCGCTTCGCATAACGTTGCTGGCCATTGCGGGCAACGCCGTGGGAAGCTGGCTCGTGAACAGCCGCAACTTCACGTTGGGAACCAAAGAATAACACATACCATGAGACGAATCATCACCATTCTGCTGGCGGTCGCCGCTCTGCCCCTCGCGGCGCAGGAGTACGGACAGAACCGCACGATCGAGATCTGGAACAATTCGACGGCTCCCCATTCGAACGGGCTTGCGACGCCCGAGACGGAGACCGAACCCAACATCATAGGGTCCGTCACCGAAGCGAAGCTATACATCTTCGAGGCCGACCCCGCCAAGGCGACGGGTCAGTCGATCGTGATATGCCCGGGCGGCGGTTACGCCGTGGTGTGCATCGGCTACGAAGGCGTGGATATGGCCAAGTGGCTGGCTTCGCAGGGCATTACCTGCGGCGTGCTGAAATATCGCATGCCCAACGGACGCAAAGAGGTGCCGTTGGAAGACGCCGTCGAGGCTCTGCGCATCATGCGCCGCAACGCCGCCGAACTCGATATCGACCCCGCGAAGGTCGGCATCATGGGCTTCTCGGCGGGCGGACATCTGGCGGCTTACGCCTCGAATTTCGCTCCCGAGGGCGAGAAACCCGCATTTTCGATACTATTCTATCCCGTCATCACTGGCGAGGACGGCCTTTGCCACAAGGGCTCGTTCGACAATCTGTTGGGCGCCGACGCCTCGGCCGCGCTGCGGGCCGAATACTCGCTCGAAACGCGCGTGACGCGCTCCACGCCGCCCGCTCTGCTGTTTCTGTCGGACCGCGACACCGTGGTGCCGACCATCAGCGGTACGCGTTACTACAATGCGTTGAAGAAACACGGCATAAAAGCCTCGATGCACATCTATCCCGAGGGATGGCACGGCTGGGGCATCAGCGAAGCCTTTCCCTATCGCGATGCTTGGCAGGCGTCGCTGCTCGACTGGCTGAAAGGTTTGTAGACGGCGGTTTTCGAACGGCGTCGCGCATCACGTCGCGACGCTTTTATTTTCGAAAAATTTTTCGTTTCGCGATAAATTGTTGTACTTTTGAGACAAAATAAAGATTTTTAAGGCGTACGGCCGCAGGGCGCGTACGCATAGTGTGTACATATAACTCATATCTATTTATGGCAAAAGAGTTCAAACGATACCTCATTACTTCGGCTCTGCCCTATGCCAACGGTCCCGTGCATATAGGCCATTTGGCGGGCGTCTACGTTCCGTCGGACATCTACACGCGTTACCTGCGCATGCGCGGCCGCGACGTGGTGTCGGTGTGCGGCAGCGACGAGCACGGCGTGCCCATCACCATCAAGGCCCGCAAGGAGGGAGTGTCGCCACAGGCGGTGGTCGACCGTTACCACGAGATAATCAAGGATTCGTTCAGCCGTCTGGGCATCTCGTTCGACATATATTCGCGCACCTCGTCGCCCACGCACCGCGTGACGGCTTCAGACTTTTTCCGCAAGCTCTACGACGAGGGCAAGTTCATCGAGCGCACCTCGATGCAGTATTACGACGAGGAGGCGGGAACGTTCCTCGCCGACCGCTACATAGTCGGCACGTGTCCCCGCTGCGGCAACGACCGCGCGTACGGCGACCAGTGCGAGAAGTGCGGATCGACCCTTTCGCCCGACGAGCTCATAGAGCCCCGCAGCGCGGTGTCGGGCGCGGTGCCCGTAAAACGCGAAACGAAGCACTGGTATTTGCCTTTGGACAAATACGAGGGATTCCTCCGCCGATGGATTCTGGAGGGCCACAAGGAGTGGAAAAGCAACGTCTACGGGCAGTGCAAGAGCTGGCTCGATCTGGGCCTCCAGCCCCGCGCCGTGAGCCGCGACCTCGATTGGGGCATTCCCGTGCCCGTGGAGGGCGCCGAGGGCAAGGTGCTCTATGTGTGGTTCGACGCTCCGATAGGTTATATATCGGCCACCAAGGACCTTACGCCCGACTGGGAGAAGTATTGGAAAGACGGCGACACCAAGATGGTGCACTTCATCGGCAAGGACAACATCGTGTTCCACTGCATCGTGTTCCCCTCGATGCTCGAGGCCCACGGCGGCTACATCCTGCCCGAGAACGTTCCCGCGAACGAGTTCCTAAATTTGGAGGGCGACAAGATATCGACCTCGCGCAACTGGGCCGTATGGTTGCACGAGTATCTGGACGAGTTCCCGGGCAAGGAGGACGTGTTGCGTTACGTTTTGTGCGCCAATGCCCCCGAGACCAAGGACAACGACTTCACGTGGCGCGATTTTCAGGCGCGCAACAACAACGAGTTGGTGGCCATACTGGGCAACTTCGTCAACCGCGCCTTGGTACTCACCAAGAAGTATTACGACGGCGTTGTGCCCGCGTGCGGCGAGCTGACGGATTACGACCGCGCCACGATCGCCGAAATCGGCGGCATAAAGGCGTCGTTGGAGGCCGACATCGAGAACTACCGTTTCCGCGAGGCGTTGAAGGACGCGATGAATTTCGCCCGCATAGGCAACAAGTATCTGGCCGACACCGAGCCGTGGAAAGTCGTCAAGAACGACCCCGAGCGCGTGAAAACCATCCTGAACATCGCGTTGCAGATCACGGCCAACATAACGGTGGCGATAGAGCCGTTTATGCCTTTCTCGGCAGATAAGATATTGAAAATGTTGAACTTGGAGCGTCTGTCGTGGGACGGTCTGGGGTCTATGTCGTTAGTCGCCGCGGGTCACGTCATCGGCGAGCCCGCGCTGCTGTTCGAGAAGATCGAGGACGACGTTATCGAGGCGCAACTCAAGAAGCTGGCCGACATCAAGGCCGCCAATGCCGCCGCCGAGGCCGCAGCGCACGTCACGGCGCAGAAGGAGGAGATCGCATTCGACGACTTCGGCAAGATGGATATTCGCGTTTCGACCATCCTCGCGGCCGAGAAGGTCGCCAAGACCAAAAAGCTGCTCAAGCTCACGGTCGACACGGGCATCGACAAACGCACCATCGTGTCGGGAATCGCCGAGCACTTCGCTCCCGAGGAGTTGGTGGGCCGTCAGGTGTTGGTTCTGGTGAACCTCGCGCCTCGCGAGCTGAAGGGCATAACGTCCAACGGCATGATCCTCATGGCCGAGGACGCCACGGGTAAATTGGTGCTGTTGGGCCCCGAAAACAAGGTCAACGACGGCGCGATAGTAGGATAATTTACGGAGCGGTCGGGCGAAATGTCTCGGGATCGCAGCCTGCGGAGAACGCTTGCGAACGCGAGTGAGCAGCGGGCCTCCGCGGGGCGAGGCTGCGGCCCGCACGACTCTGACGAGTCGTAAACAAAGGTTCGACCGCCCCTAAAAAGCATAATATTATGGAAAATATCGATTGGAACAATCTCGGCTTCGACTATGTGAAGACGGATTTCAACGCCCGCTACTATTACAAGGACGGTAAGTGGAGCGAAATGGAGATCACCTCCGACGAGTACATCAAGATGCACATGTCGACCACATGCCTGCATTACGGTCTGGAGGCTTTCGAGGGTTTGAAGGCATTTCGCGGTGTGGACGGCAAGGTGCGCATATTCCGCATGGACGAAAATGCCAAGCGCATGCAATCTTCGGCGCGCAAACTCTGCCTGCCCGAACCCACTATCGAGATGTTCACCTCGGCTTGTTACGAGGTCGTAAAGCGCAATATTCACTTCGTTCCCCCTTACGAATCGGGCGCGTCGCTCTATCTGCGTCCCGTCATATTCGGCACCAAGGTCGGTTTGGGCGTGAAGGCTTCGCGCGAAGCCATGCTTATCATCTTCTGCTCGCCCGTGGGCCCCTATTTCAAGGGCGGAATGAAGCCCATAAAGGTGGTTATCGACCGTGAGCAGGACCGCGCTGCTCCACGTGGAACAGGCGATATCAAGGCGGGAGGCAACTATGCGTCGAGCATCCTTTCGGGCGAAAAAGCTCACGATTTGGGGTATTCGAACGTTATGTATCTCGACGCCGCCGAGCACAAATATATCGAGGAGTGCGGCGCGGCCAACTTCTTCGGTATCCGCGACGGATTGTACGTAACCCCCAAGTCGCCGTCGATTCTGCCGTCGATAACCAATAAGAGCCTGCGTCAATTGGCTGAAGATATGGGGCTTAAGGTCGAGGAGCGTCACATTCCCGTCGAGGAGTTGGATCGTTTCGACGAGGCAGGCGCATGCGGCACCGCAGCGGTCATCTCCCCCATCGAGTCGATTTACGACCTCGACACGGGCAAAATGGTGACTTATGGCAAGGAGGTCGGAAAATATTCGCTCGAACTCTATACTCAATTGCAAGACATCCAGTACGGCCGACGCGAGGATAAGTACGGCTGGTGCGTGGTGGTCGAAGAGTAGACAATCGCAATTATATAATAAGGCTGCTTTTGGAATAAACCCGAAGCAGCCTTTTTTATATATCGACATCGCAACGCGATGTCGGCAGTTCGCCGCCGCCCCACTGCGGCGGACTGCAACTCGCTTTGCGCTCGCTTGCGTCCTCCGCCGTCGGCGAACAGCGCGCAATAACGAATAAATCATCCGGATGTTCCACGTGGAGCACTCGCCCTTACCGTCCGAATTTGATAAGCAGAACGTTTATATCCGCAGGCGATACACCCGAGATTCTCGACGCCTGCCCTATCGTTTGCGGTCGGATCTTGGTCAGCTTTTGCCGCGCCTCGATCGTCAAAGCATTAATCGAATTGAAGTCGAAATTGTGAGGAATCGCAATGTTTTCCAACCGATGGAGCTTTTCGGCCAGCAGTTTTTCGCGCTCTATGTAGCCTTTGTATTTGATCTGAATCTCCACCTGCTCGATCACATCGCCGGTTATGCCGTTCTCCTCGACGAAACGCCGCAGGCGAGGCAACTCCTCGACGAGCGAGGCAAGCGTGAATTCGTTGCGCGAAATGAGCGAATAGAGCTTCTTGCCCTGCGTCATCGGCTCCAAATCGCGCCGTTTCAAATAGCTCTCAATTTCCGATATTTTGACGCTCTGCTTGTGGGCGTAGGAAATAAGCGATTCTACGAGCGATTTTTTTCTGACGAAAAATTGCCATTGTCGGTCGTCGATCAGGCCGTTTTCATACCCTATCGGAGTCAGACGCAAATCGGCATTGTCTTGCCGCAGCAAGATTCTGTATTCGGCGCGCGACGTGAACATGCGATACGGCTCGTCGACGCCCTTGGTCACCAGATCGTCGATCAGGACACCTATGTAGGCTTCGTCGCGCTTCAACACGATGGGCGACGCGCCGTTCAACTTGCGGCAGGCGTTCATCCCCGCCATTAGGCCCTGCGCCGCAGCCTCCTCGTAGCCCGTGGTGCCGTTTATCTGACCCGCGAAGTAGAGATTCTCGACCGCTTTGGTCTCCAGAGAGTGCATGAGTTGCGTCGGCGGAAAGTAATCGTACTCGATGGCATACCCGGGACGATAGACGTGCGCATGCTCCAGTCCGCGGATCTTATGCAACGCCTCGATCTGTATCTCATACGGCAGCGACGACGAGAACCCGTTGATATAGAACTCGTTAGTGTCGCGCCCCTCGGGTTCGAGAAAGAGTTGGTGCTGCTCCTTGCCGGCGAAGGTGCGCAGCTTGTCCTCGATGCTGGGACAGTAACGGGGACCGATGCCGTGTATCGTGCCGTTGAACAGCGGCGAACGGTCGAAACCGCGCCGCAGGGTGTCGTGCACCTCGGGCGAGGTGTAGACCAAATAGCACGGCAGTTGGTCCTTAACAACCTCTGTGTCAGGCGAAAAAGAAAATTTAGACGGATGCTCGTCGCCCGCCTGCGGCTCCAGCGCCGAAAAATCTATCGTCCGTCCGTCGATGCGCGCGGGCGTGCCCGTCTTCATGCGGCCCGCCTCGAAGCCCATCGCCACGAGCGATTCGGTGATGCCCGTCGACGCGGCGTCACCCGCCCTGCCGCCCTCGGCGCGGCATTCGCCGCAGTGCATTAGTCCGCCGAGGAAGGTTCCGTTGGTAAGCACCACGGCGCGGGCCGCGAACTCCACCCCCATGCGGGTGCGAAGCCCCGCGACGCGCGGACGCCCATCGTCCGAAGCCGCCGAAAAGAGCAGTTCCACCGCGGCGTCCTGCCAGATGTAGAGGTTGGGCGTGTTCTCCAGCTCACGCCGCCAAAGGCGCGAGAAAAGCTCCTTGTCGCACTGCGCGCGAGGGCTCCACATGGCCGCTCCTTTCGATCGGTTGAGCATGCGGAACTGGATGGTCGAGCGGTCGGTGACGCGTGCCGTACGGCCTCCCAAAGCGTCGATTTCGCGCACTATCTGCCCCTTCGCCACGCCGCCCACGGCGGGATTGCACGACATGGCCGCCATCTTGGTCATGTCCATCGTCAGCAGCAGCGTGCGCGCGCCCATGCGGGCCGCGGCCGAAGCCGCCTCGCAACCCGCGTGGCCCGCGCCCACCACTATTATGTCGTAATCGTTCCACGAACGATCGAAAGTCGTCTCTGCCATCAGAACATCGATAAATACTTGTCCTCCTTACGGTGCATCTGTCGCTCGGCACGGGGCGTCTTGTCCTTCTGCCCGCACAGATGCAGCACGCCGTGCACCACCACGCGGCGCATCTCGGCGGTCTTCGTGGCGCCGTATATTCGGGCGTTGTCGGCCACCGTCTCCACGTCGATGAATATGTCGCCGCTCACCGTGCGGGCCCCCTTGCGGTCGCTGTAGTCGAAGGTTATCACGTCGGTGAAGTAGTCGTGCCCGAGGAATTGGCGGTTCATCTCCAGCAACCGCTCGGCCGAGCAGAATATGTAGTTCACATCGCCCAGCGCATACCCCTCCTCCTCGGCCACGCGGCGCAGCCACTCGGTCGTCCGCCGCTTCTCGGGCAGACGATACGAGCACGAGTCGTTATAGTAACGTACCATATTTCGGATTGTTTGTTCCGAGCGCAAATATACGCATAAATTCCGAGGACAGAGCCCTATTCGCCCTCCTGCGCCTTCGGTTTAGCATGATAAATCTTATATCCTACGACGGCCGCCGCGACCGACATCAACGGACTTACGATGTTGAATATGCAATACGGCATGTAGGTCATGGTCGCCACCCCGAGCACCGTCGACTGCGTCATGCCGCACGAGTTCCACGGTATGAGCACCGAGGTGACGGTGGCCGAATCCTCGACGCTGCGGCTCAGCAGGCGGCGTTCGAGTCCGCGGTCGTCGTACAGGCGGCGGAACAGATTGCCCGTCAGGATGATCGATATGTATTGGTCGCCCGTGACCAGATTAAAGAATACGCCCGATCCCACCGTGGCGCCCACCACGCTCGACGTGCGTCGCGCCACGCGCAGAAAGACCTTCGATATGGCCGAGAGCATCCCGCTGCCGTACATCATGCCGCCGAAACACATGGCGCAGATTATGAGCCACACGGTGTTCATCATTCCGCCCATGCCTCCCGTGGCCACCAGATCGTTGAGCAGCGGATTGCCCGTCTCGACGGCGGTGTCGGTGGTCGACGCCAGCACCACGGCCTCGAACGAGGCGGCGATCGACGGCGCGTCGGCATCGGCTATGCGGCATATTATCTCGGGCTGGAACACCACCATGGCCGCCGCGGCCAGCAGCACCGAGGCGAAGAGGGTGATGATGGCGGGCAGCTTGCGCGATATGAGCGCTCCCGTCGCCGCGGGCACCGCCAGCAGCCAAGGGGTTATGTTGAACGACTCCCGCAAGGCCGCCTCGATCTGCAACGTCTCGGCCTCGTCGGCTGGCGAGGCGGCGAATCCCGCCGCGCAGAAGACCGCGAGGGCTATGAGCAGCGAGGGCACGGTGGTGAAGAGCATGTAGCGTATGTGCGAAAAGAGGGGCACCTCGGCCGTCGACGAGGCCAGCACCGTGGTGTCGCTCATGATCGATATCTTGTCGCCGAAATAGGCTCCCGAGATGATGGCACCCGCGATCCAGCCGTCGTCGAAACCCAGCGCGCGGCCGATGCCCATCAACGCCACGCCCACGGTGGCGATGGTGGTCCACGACGATCCCGTGAGCAGCGACACCACGGCGCAGATCACACACGAGGCGGGCAGAAAGATCGAGGGATGCAGGATCCGCAGGCCGTAACAGATGAGCGTGGGGATCACTCCGCTCGCCATCCACGTGCCCGCTATGGCTCCTATGAGCAGCAGGATGACGATGGCGGGCGTGGCGCTGTGCATGTTGACCATAACGGCGTCTTCGAGCCTCTGCCACGAGCAGCGGTACCGCCACATGGCTATTGCCGCGCACGCGGCGCTCGCGGCGAGCAGCGAAAACTGGCTGCCGCCCGCTATGGCGTCGCCGCCGAAAAGGCTGATTACCGAAGCGAGGAGTATGACGAGCGTCGCGAGCGGTACGAGCGACATGGCCGCCGACGGGGCGGGCGAAGGGTTGGGTTTGGTCATTGCAGATGGTTATAATGCCGCAAAGATATGCAAAACGGGCGACCGAAACGACCTAAAACGCGTTTTTTTGACTATCTTTGGCTTCGCCTTAGATACTTCGCCTCGGCAAAATCGCAAATAAATTTGCTTTTGCACTTGGCTTAATCGTACCTTTGACTTCGTCTCGGATACTCCGTCCCGCCGCAACCGCGGCGGCACTTTACCGTCATGCCGCCGAACGCAGTGAGGATTGGCATCTCAAACTGGGAATCCGACCGATAGGGATTCCAATCATTTTACAACTTGAAGGAGTTGTAAAATGTGGAATGACGTATATGTTTTATGGTCGGCAGGACGGCTGTTCGCCGACGGCGGCAGGACGAAACGAGCCTTGCGCGAGTTGCAGTCCGCCGCGATGGGGCGGCGGCGAACTGCGCGGTTCGCAGAACCGCAAAAACTTAACTGACTTATGAAAGATTTCGCAGCCATAGATTTCGAGACGGCCAATTCGCAACGGTCGAGCGTTTGCAGCGTGGGCGTGGTCATCGTGCGCGGCGGACGCATAACGGACAAGATCTATCGTCTGATACGTCCCGCGCCCAACTACTACTCGCGGTGGACGACCGAAATACACGGCCTCACGCGCAGCGACACCGACTCCGCGGCCGATTTTCCCGAGGTGTGGGCCGAGATCGCGCCGCTCATCGAGGGGCTGCCCTTGGTGGCTCACAACAGCCCCTTCGACGAAGGCTGCCTGCGCGCCGCGTTCGAGAGGTGGGGGTTGCCCTATCCCGCCTATACGTTCCACTGCACCTGCCGCGCGTCGCGTCGCGCGTTCGGCCGCGAGCTGCCTAATCACCGGCTCCACACCGTCGCCGAACGGTGCGGCTACAACCTCATGCGCCACCACCACGCTCTGGCCGACGCCGAAGCCTGCGCCTGCATAGCGATGAAGATCATCTGACGGAAATTTTCATATCCGCGCCCGTTCGACAAGGCACAGTTTATGCGAATGAGGCCGAGCTATGAAACGATTCAACACCCCATTCATAATCGCGTTGGCGATCAGCGCGCTCGTTCTGCTCACGGCATACGCCGACGGCGAGTCGCGCCCCGCCTCGCCCGTAAATTACGTATGGTACGACTCTTTGCAGGAGCTCAACGAGCTGTGCCGTCTGAAGTACCGCCAAAGCCGCCGATACGAGGAGTATGCCCGCCACGCCCTCGCGCAGCGCAATCCCGACATAGCCGCCCTGTTCATGGCCATGTCGCGCGCCGACGCCGTGCAGTGCGCCAACTGCCGACGAGCCATCGAGTCGCTGGGCGGCAAATTCTACGCCCCCGTGCTCGTTCCGCTGCCGACAGTATCCGTCAGCGAGCATCTCGGCCGCGCCCTGCGCGACAAGGACGATTATCACCTCAAGCGCATGGGACGCTGCATCGAATGCGCCGTCGCCGACGGCAACCGTTACATAGCGCGCATGCTCACATGGTGCGACGCGAGCGACGTGCGTCAGATAAACATTCTCCGACGCGAAATAGAGCGTCTCGGAAGGCGCGAGGCCGACGGCGACGCTCCGCGGCCCGTGCTTTACAGCGTATGCCCCAAATGCGGCAACGTCACCGAATCGGACGACGGCACCCGCTATTGTCCCCACTGCATGACCGAGCAGTGCGATTTCGCAGCGTTCAGGTAATGCGGTTCGCCGCAGTCTCCGAAGATAACACCGCAAAGCGGTGCGCTGACGCGTGTGTATTTTGCGACTCGGAAGTCGCGCGGAACCTAATGCGCCTGCAACCAGTTTTCGCCCTCGCCCGCGTCGGAGATGAGGGGCACGCGCAGCGAAGCAGCCCCCTCCATCGCCTCGCGGACGATGGCCGTCACGCGGTCGCTCTCCGAGCGGAGCATGTCGACTATCACTTCGTCGTGCACTTGCAGGATCATGCGCGAGCGGATCCCCTCCTCGCGGAACCGACGGTCGATCTCTATCATCGCCAGCTTCATTATGTCGGCCGCGCTGCCCTGAATGGGCGCGTTGATGGCGTTGCGTTCGGCCACGCCGCGCGCCACGGCGTTGCGCGAGTCGATGTCGCGCAGGATGCGGCGGCGACCGAATACGGTGGTCACGCAACCCGTCTCGCGGGCCGCGGCGATCGCCCCGTCCATATACTCCTTCACCTTGGGATACGACGCGAAATAGCCGTCGATAAGCTCCTTGGCCTCCTTGCGCGGGATGTCGAGCCGCTGGCTCAAGCCGAAAGCGGATATGCCGTAAATGATGCCGAAATTGGCCGTCTTGGCCTTGCGCCGCTCGTCGGGCGTCACCTCGTCGATACGTTTGTGAAAGAGTTTGGCGGCCGTGGCGGCGTGCACGTCCTCGTCGTGGAGGAACGCCGCGATCAACGACTCGTCGCCGCTCAGGTGGGCCATCAGGCGCAGCTCGACCTGACTGTAATCGGCCGAGAGCAGCAGATGGTCGTCGTCGGAGGGCACGAAGGCTTCGCGTATGCGGCGGCCCATGTCGTCGCGCACGGGTATGTTTTGCAGATTGGGGTTGGTCGACGAGAGGCGTCCCGTGGCCGTGACGGCCTGATTGAACGAGGTGTGGATGCGTCCCGTCGCGCGGTTGACCAGTTGCGGCAGAGCCTCGACATAGGTCGACAGCAGCTTTTTCACGCCGCGGTACTGCAATATGAGGTCGACTATGCGGTGTTTGCCCGCGAAGCCCTGCAAATACTCCTCGTCGGTGCTGAACTGGCGCGTCTTGGTCATCTTGGGCTTCTCGGCGATGCGCATCTTGGCGAAGAGCACCTCGCCCAACTGACGCGCCGAGTTGATGTTGAGCGTCGGCTCGCCCGCCTCGGCCCGCACCTCGCGCTCCAGCTCGGCGAGACGGGCGTTCAACTCCACGGCGTACTCGTCCAGCAGCGAGCAGTCGACCTTCACGCCCGCCGTCTCCATGCGCGCCAGAACGTCGATCATGGGCTCCTCGACGCGCGAGTAGAGATCCGCGAGCCCCGCCTCCTCCAACTCGCGCCACAACACGTGTTTGAGCCGCAGCGTTATGTCGGCATCCTCGGCGGCGTACTCCTTCACGCTGTGGAGGTTGACTTGGTCCATCGTGAGCTGCCGCGTGCCGCGTCCGATCAGGGTCTCGATGCGGATGGGCGAGTAGTCGAGGTAGCGTTCGGCCAGATAGTTCATGTTGTGCCGCGCCTCGGGGTCGAGCAGATAGTGCACGATCATGGTGTCGATCTTGCGGCCGCGCACCTCGATGCCCAGACGCGACAGTACCATGATGTCGAACTTCATGTTCTGCGCCACCTTGGTTATGTTCTCGTTTTCGAAAAGCGGACGCAGCAGCGCGGCGAACTCCTCGCTGTTGTCGGGCGTGAACGACACGTACCACGCCTCGTGCGGCCGCACGGCGAGCGAGAGGCCCACGATGCGGTCGTTGAAGATGTCGAATCCCGTGGTCTCGGTGTCGAAGCATATCTCCTTTTCGGCCGACAGCTCCCCGACCAGCCGCGCCAGCTCCTCGGCCTCGGTCACCAAACGATAGTCGTGGGGCGTGGTGGCCGCCGTGGCGAGAAGCGGCGAATCATCAGCCGTTTCGAGGGGTGTCCGAAGGCTCTCGGCCGCGGGCGCCTCGACGCTCTGCGGAGTCTCCGCGGGCGCGGCGAAGAGATCGCCCTGACCCGCCAGCGCGTTCCGCTTGGCCGCCTCCGACTTGGCGCGGGCCATCTCGGCCAACTGCCGCTGCGGATCCTGTCGGGGCGCGTCCGACTCCTCGGCGGGAGCCATATTGTAGACGTCGCGCAGGAACGAGGTGAAATCGAGTTCGGCATAGAGTGCCTTCAGCTCGTCGATGTTGGGCGGGCAGATCGCCAGATCGTCGGGCGAGAACTCCACGGGCACGTCGGTGCGGATGGTGGTCAGATCCTTCGCCAGCAGCAGGCGGTCGCCCCACGCGGCGATCTTCTCGCCCTGCTTGCCCTTTATCTTGCCGACGTTGGCGAGGATGTTCTCCACCGCGCCCCACTCGGCCACCAGCTTGCACGCCCCCTTCTCGCCTATGCCCGGGACGCCCGGGATGTTGTCCGACGCGTCGCCCCACAACGCCAGAATGTCGCGCACCAGAACGGGATCATCGATGCCGTACTTGGCGCATACGGCCGCGGCGTCGACGATCTCGATGCCGTCGCCCTTCTGTTTGTAGATGTGGCGGCGCGGCCCCACCAGCTGGCCGTAATCCTTGTCCGGGGTGACCATATATACGTCGTAACCCGCCTCCGAGGCGCGGTAGGCGAGCGTGCCGATCACGTCGTCGGCCTCGTAACCCTCTACCTCGAACACGGGAATGCGCATGGCTTCGAGCAGACGGCATAGGTAGGGCACCGAGGCTATGATATCCTCGGGCGTGGCGGGACGATTGGCCTTGTAGTCGGCGAAACGTTCGCTGCGGAACGACCCGCCCTTGGGATCGAGCGCGACGCCGAGCATGTCGGGCGACTCGCGCTTCATGATGTCGCGCAGAAACTTGGTGAATCCGAAGAGGATCGAGGTGTTCATGCCGAAGCGGTTGCGCATCGGCCGCCCCATGAAGGCATAGTAGTACTTGAATACGAGCGCATAGGCGTCGATCAGAAAGAGTCGTTTCATATCGGGTGCGGGGTTTGTTTTCTTAAGGTGTTTGCAGATTCGTAATGCCGTCAGGCATTACTATCCTCGGCGGCTCGCGCTTCGCGCGCCCCCCCCCGCAGCCGCCGAGAATAAGCGCAGCGAAGGGGATGCGAGGGCGAAACGGCCGGCGTTCCGTCAAAAATTATCTTCGGCGAACCACTCGGCGAACGACGACGCCGTCTCGTGCAGGCGCAGCGAGTAGAGCTCCACTTCGTCGGGCAGCGACTCCAGAAGCCGCTCGGCGAAGTCGGCCAGCATGTTTTCGCACGTGGGCTGGTAGTCGACCAAGACGATGTTGGAGTAGCGGTCGGCCAGCATGTCGCGCAGTTGCGCCCCCTGCTCCGAGCGTCGCACCACGAAAGCGTGGTCGAGCCGCGAGACGATCTGTTCGTTGACGATCCTTTTCAGCAATCCGAAATCCATCACCATCCCCTGCTTGGGGTCGTACGGATCGGCCGAGGGTTCGCCCTTGATCGTGACGAACAGTCGGTAGGAGTGGCCGTGTATCTCGCGGCATGCGCCGTCGTAACCTTCGAGCGAGTGTGCCGCTTCGAACGAAAACTCTTTTGTAAGTCGGATCGTTGCCATAATCATCGTGTTCGGCGCATTGGGGCCGTTGCGCAAAGTTAATGTTTTTTTCGGGTCGCGCCCCACGACGCGACAAAAAACGACATTTCGGCCCCGCGCCGCATACGGCAGCGCGGACAAAAAAAGCCGCCCCGCAAAGCGGGACGGCACGGTTTACGTCGGCAAACGCGTTACCATATTATTATTCGCTCGGCCTCGGGGCGGAACATGGCGCCCTCCTCGATATCGAATGCCTCGAGGAAGCTGTCGATGTTGCGCAGCGTGACGTTCACGCGGTTCTTGCCCAGTGAGTGCACGTCGATCTTGGTGAGACGCGCGATCTCCTCGTCGCGGATGTTCTGGCCCCACAGCGTGGCGTAGGCCAGATAGAAACGCTTGTCGGCGCTCAGCCCGTCGACGGGCTCGGGCTCGTTGCCCGCCAGCGAGTTGCGCAGAGCCGTATAGGCCACACGCAGACCGCCCTGATCGGCGATGTTCTCGCCCAGCGACAGCTTGCCGTCGGCGTACAGAGCCGCGCGCTCGCCCTCGGCGGGCAGCACCTCCACGGCGTCGAACTGCTCCACCAGCTTCTCGGTCTTGGCCTTGAACGCGGCGGCATCCTCGTCGGTCCACCAGTTGTTCATATTGCCGTCCTTGTCGAACTGACGGCCCTGATCGTCGAATCCGTGCGTCATCTCGTGGCCTATGACCACTCCGATAGCGCCGTAATTCACCGCGTCGTCGGCATCCGAGTTATAGAACGGCGGCTGGAGGATCGCCGCGGGGAAACAGATCTCGTTGGTGGTGGGGTTATAGTACGCGTTCACCGTCTGCGGGGTCATGAACCACTCGTCACGGTCGACCTCCTTGCCGAGCTTCGACATGTTGTCGCGGTTATACCACTCGTTGGCGCGCTTCAGGTTCTCCCAGTACGACACCGAGGGGTCGATCTCGAGCGACGAGTAATCCTTCCACTTGTCGGGGTAGCCGATCTTCACGGTGAAGGCCGCCAGCTTCTCGCGCGCCTTGGCCTTGGTGGCGTCCGACATCCAGTCGAGCGCGTCGATATGCTCGCCGAGGGCCGTTTGCAGATTCCTGACCAATTCGGTCATGCGCTGCTTGTCGCTCTCGGGGAAATACTTGCCCACATAGATCTCGCCCACGGCCTCGCCCAGCAATCCGTTCGGGACGTTCATGGCGCGTTTCCATCGCGGACGCATCTCCTGCTGGCCCGACATCTTGCGGCCGAAGAAGTCGAAGTAGGCGGCATATATGTCGTCGCTCAGATAGGGCGCGGCGCTCGAGAGATAGTTGGCGACCAGATAGGTGCCGATCGTCGCGGGCGATTCGCTCTTCACGAGGGCGTTAACCGCGTCGAGCGTCGCGGGCTGGCCCACGATGAGGGTCTCGAAATCGCCGATGCCCATGCCCTTGAAATAGACGTCCCAGTCGATGGCGTCGTAACGCTTCACGAAGTCGGCGCGGCTCATGGGGTTGTAATTCGACGCTATGTCGCGCAACTCGACGTTCGAGCGGAACGCCTCGGCCATCTTGGTCTCGAACGCCAGCACCGAAGCGGCCGCCTCGGCGGGGTTCTCCATGCCGCAGAGGGTGAAGGCCTCGGTGAGCCACTTCACGTAACCCTCGCGCTTGTCGGCGTTCTCGGCGTCGAGATAGTAGTCGCGGTTGCCCATGCCCAGTCCCGACTGCTCGACATAGAGGGCGTTCATGTCGCTGTTCATCAGATCGGCGCCCACGCCCGTGCCGAACAGAGGATTGCCCGCATGGGTATGTATGTCGGCCAGCAGGGTCGAAAGACTCTCCTTGCCCTCGGCGGCCATGATGGCGGCCAGATCGGCCTCGACGGGAGTCAGAGCCTCGGCGTTGAGACGCGTCGAATCGAGCCCCATGGTGTAGAGGTCGGCGATTTTCTGCTCGACGCTGCCTTTCTCGGCCTCGGTCTTGGTCATCTCGGCGAAGAGATCGTTGATACGCACCTCGTTGTTCTCGCGCAGAGCGTCGAAGGTGCCGTAACGGGCAAACTCGGGCTTGAGCGGATTCTTCTTCTGCCATCCGCCCGTGGCGTATTGATAAAAGTCCTCGTTCGGCGCCGTCGTCTCGTCGAAATTCGAACGGTCGATGGCGGGAACGGATGCCGTCTTCTTCTGATCGCAACCGGTCATAATCGCAATAGTGGATAAAAATAAAATCAATCGTTTCATATCTTTTTCGGTTTCTGAATCCATTCGTAAAAACAGGTTTCGGACCGCTGTTTCGACATTGCGGGGCAATGTCGGCTGTTCGCCGCCACCCCGCGCGGCGGACTGCAACTCGCCCGAAGGCTCGTGCCGCCCTCCGCTGTCGGCGAACAGCCGACCCGCGCACCCTTTTACGAACGGATATTTTCTGTTTTAATTGTCTCGTCGGGTTTCGCGGTTTCGGGGCAAAAAAAGGGCCGAGTCTCTTTTCGGCCCTTGATTTCGCCGCCGAAGCGGGAGTTTTTCATATTTCATGTGCTTCTCGGGCGACTTTTCATGCGGGCCGCAGCCTCGCCCCGCGAAGGCCCGCAACTCGTTCTATACTCGTTTGCGGTCTTCGCAGGCTGCCGCCCGAAAAGGGATCTGCGTGCTACTTGCGGATAGCGGCCACGCCCGGCAACTCCTTGCCCTCCATGTACTCGAGCAGCGCTCCGCCGCCCGTCGACACGTACGACACCTTGTCGGCCAAGCCGAACTTGTTGATGCAGGCGACCGAATCGCCGCCGCCGATGAGCGAGAACGCACCGTTGGCGGTAGCGTCGGCGATGGCCTCGGCCACGGCTTTCGAGCCCGTCGCGAACTTGTCGATCTCGAACACGCCCACGGGGCCGTTCCAGAGGATGGTCTTGCAGTCGAGAATCTCCTCGCGGAAGAGCTTCTTGCCCTGCTCGCCGATGTCGACGCCCTCCCACTCGTCGGGGATGTTGTTGGCGGCAGCCTCGGCGGTGTTGGCGTCGGCCGAGAAGTCGTCGGCTATGAGCGCGTCGGGCGAGGTGACGATCTTGATGCCCTTCTCCTCGGCTTTCTTGAGGATCTCCAGAGCCACGGGGAACATGTCGGGCTCGCAGATCGACTTGCCGACCTTGCCGCCCTGCGCGCCTGCGAAGGTGTAGGTCATGCCGCCGCCGATGATGATCTTGTCGCACTTCTCCATCAGCTTCTCGATGATGGTGATCTTGGTCGACACCTTCGAACCGCCCACGATGGCGACGAAGGGACGCTGCGGGTTCTGCATCACGCCGTCGATGGCCTTCAACTCGTTCTCCATCACATAGCCGAACATCTTGTCGTGGGGGAAGTAGTCGGCGATCAGCGCGGTCGACGAGTGCGCGCGGTGCGCAGTGCCGAACGCGTCGTTGATATAGCAGTCGGCGTACGAAGCCAGCTTCTTCACGAACTCCTTCTGCGGACCCTCTTTCAGAGCCTTCTTGGCCGCCTTCTTCTCCTCGTCGGTGGCGTCCTCGGCCAGACCGCGGGGCTTGCCCTCCTCCTCGGCATAGAAACGCAGGTTTTCGAGCAGCATCACCTCGCCCGCCTTGAGGTTCTTGGCCATCTCGGCGGCCTTCTCGCCCATGCAGTCGCCGGCGAACATCACCTTGCGGCCCAGACGCGCCTCGATGGCGGGGATGATCTGCTCTAACGAGAACTTGGGATCGGGGTTCTTCTTGGGACGGCCCAGATGCGACATGAGGATTACGGCTCCTCCCTTTTCGAGCACCTTCTTGATGGTGGGGATGGCGGCGCGGATGCGCGTGTCGTCGGTTACCTGACCCTCTGCGTTGAGAGGCACGTTGAAGTCAACGCGGATGATCGCACGTTTGCCCGTGAAATCATAATTGTCGATTGCAAACATAGCTCTAAGATTTTATGTATATATTAATATGTAACTGTCCGTTTGCATTGCGCGCCGCAAGGCGCGTTCCGTACGTGCAAAGATACGTATAAGCGAGGGCAAAAACAAGTTTACTTGTATTTTGCCGAGCGAAAGTATCTAAGGCGCAGCCAAAAGTACGATTAAGCCGAGGGCAAAAGCAAATTTATTTGCGGTTTTGCCGAGGCGGAGTACTTAAGGCGCAGCCAAAGATACTGAAAAATTTCATTATCCTAACGTTATTCTTCGGCCTATGCGCTCACTTTCGCGATTATTCCCTAATTTTGCGCTTGCATGCGCGGCGGATCGTCGCCGCCGCGTCCGAAACTTACCTGACAGAGACTTATGGAATCCGAAATACTGAAGGGACTCAACAAGGCGCAATACGACGCCGTGGTCAATTACGATACGCCGTCGCTCATCATAGCGGGAGCGGGCTCGGGCAAGACCCGCGTGCTCACCTCGCGCATAGCCTACATGCTGGAGCAGGGGGTGCAGCCGCACAACATTCTGGCCCTGACCTTTACCAACAAAGCCGCCGAGCAGATGCGCACCCGCATCGAGCAGATGGTGGGGGGCGCGTCGAGCCGCCGCATACGCATGGGCACGTTCCACTCGGTCTTTTCGCGCATCCTGCGCGAGAACGCCGACCGCATAGGCTATCCGCAGAGCTTCACCATCTACGAGCCCTCGGACTGCAAGAACCTCATAAAGACCATCTGCAAGGAGATGAACCTCGCCGACGACAAGTATAAGCCCAACAAGGTGCTTTCGCGCATCTCGTTCGCCAAAAACTGCCTCGTCACCCCCGCGGCGTACGCCGCCAACGCGTCCTATGCGGCCGAGGACCGTCAGATGCAGATGCCCCGTTTCGGCGAGATATACGACACCTACTGCCGCCGCGCCAAGCAGAACGGCGCGATGGATTTCGACGACCTGCTGTTGCAGACCAATTTCCTGCTGCGCGACTGTCCCGACGTGCTGGCCCGCTATCAGGAGCTGTTCCAATACATCTTGGTCGACGAGTATCAAGACACCAACTATGCGCAGTACATCATCATCCGCCGCCTCTCGCAACTTCATTCGCGGGTGTGCGTGGTGGGCGACGACGCGCAGAGCATCTATTCGTTCCGCGGCGCGAAGATCGAAAACATCCTCTCGTTCCGCAACGACTATCCCACGGCGCAGGTGTTCAAGCTGGAGCAGAACTACCGTTCGACCCGCACCATAGTCAACGCCGCCAACTCGGTGATCGAGCGCAACTCGCGCCGCATGGACAAGAAGTGCTTCTCCGACGGCGACGCTGGCGACAAGATCCGCATCGTGAAGAGCTACACCGACCGCGAGGAGGCCGACGCCGTGGCCAACGCCATGCGCGACCGCATACGCGAGACGGGCGACGGCTGGAACGAGGTGGTGGTGCTCTACCGCACCAACAACCAGTCGGCCACGATGGAGACCGCGTTGCGGCGGCGCGGCATCCCCTATCGCATCTACAAGGGCAGCTCGTTCTACGACCACAAGGAGATAAAGGACATGCTGGCCTACATCCGCCTCGTAATCAACCCCCGCGACGACGAGGCTTTCAAACGCGTGGTGAACTACCCCATGCGAGGCATCGGCGACACCACCGTGGGCCGCATCGGAGAGCTGGCGCAAGCGCGCGACTGCTCGATGTGGGAGGCCGTGGACGCTCTCGTGGCCGAGGCCGCGACGTTGTCGGATCCCATGCAGCGCACCATAGCCCGCAAGGTGACGGAGTTCGTGGGGTTGATACGCTCGCTCGCGGAGGTCCGCGCCGAAAGGGCGCTTTACGACTTCGGTCTGGAGGTGGCGTCGCGTTCGGGCATACTGGCGGCCTACCGCGCCGAGAACACCCCCGAGGCCACGAGCGCGATAGACAACATCGAGGAGCTGCTGAACTCCATGCAGCTGTTCCGCGAGCAGCGCGAGGCCGAGATCCGCAACGGCGAACGCGCCGAGGAGGAGCAGTCCACCGTCGAGGAGTGGTTGCAGAGCGTGATGCTGCTCACCGACATGGACAACAACGAGGAGAGCGACGACAAGGTGACCCTTATGACCGTCCACTCGGCCAAGGGTCTGGAATACAAATACGTCTATATAGTAGGCATGGAGGAGAACCTCTTCCCCTCGCAGCGCGCGATGGAGACCGCCGACGGTCTGGAGGAGGAGCGGCGTCTGTTTTACGTGGCTCTCACCCGCGCCAAGCAGGAGGCGATGCTGTCCTATTGCGAGATGCGTTTCAAGTGGGGCAACATGGAGTTATCGCAGCCGAGCCGTTTCCTGCGCGAGATCGACCCGCAATATGTCGAGACCGACGAGGATCTGTCGCCTCGCGCCTCGGGCGGCCGATCTTCGGGCGACGCCGACGGATTCGGATCGGCCGACGGCCGAACGGGCGGCCGCATCTTCGGCGACCCCGCGCGCGGAGGATATGCCGCGCGAAGCGGCTACGGAGGTTCCCGAAGCGGATATGGCGGTCAGCGAAGCGCATACGGCTCCGACCGAAGCGCGGAACGGCGCGACGGGCGCACCGCCATCGAGGAGCTGCGCCGCCGTTTCGACGTGCGGTTCCAACAGAAACGCGAGCAGGCGGCGAGCGGCGGCGAACGCAAGGCTCCCGATCCGCGACTGGTGGCGCAGCCGCCGCAGCCCCGCAACACCGAGGGCATGCGCCGCATTCCGACCGTGCAGCGCAACGACGCCGCGCCCGCCGCGCCGTGCGCCTATTCGACGGGCGATCGGGTCGAGCATCCCAAATTCGGCGCGGGCGTCATAGTCCGCATCGAGAGCATGGCGACCGACCACAAACTGGTGGTCGACTTCGGACAATACGGCGAAAAGACCCTGCTGGCGAAGTTCGCCAAGCTGGTGAAGCTGTAACGCTATCGGGTGAGCCGCCATACCGTAATATATTGCAGGCCGCTCGACCGAAGTCCGTTGTTTTGCGGATAAGCGTATAAATTATTAACTTTGCGAGCAAAAGCAAAAGAAATAAAAATACTAAATACCATGAGCTTAGAACTCAGCGAACAAGAACAGTTGCGCCGCCGATCGCTCGGCGCCCTGCGCGAATTGGGAATAGATCCTTATCCCGCAGCCCGATACGATGTTACGGCCACGGCGGCCTCGATAGCCGAGGGCCTCACGCCCCAAACGGCCGACGAATTCGCCGAGGTGCGCATCGCGGGCCGAATCATGAGCCGCCGAATAATGGGCAGCGCGTCGTTCTTCGAATTGCAGGACCACACGGGCCGCATTCAGGTCTACATACGCCGCGACGACATTTGTCCCGAGGGCGATCCGACGCTCTACAACACCGTATTCAAAAAGCTGCTCGACATAGGCGACTTCGTGGGCGTGGAGGGCTTCGCGTTCATCACCAACACGGGCGAGAAGTCGGTTCACTGCCGCAAGCTGACCGTCATATCGAAGTCGATCCGCCCCCTGCCCATCGTGAAGGAGAAGGACGGCAAGCAGTTCGACGCCCTGACCGACCCCGAAGTGCGCTACCGCCAGCGTTACGTCGATCTGGCCGTGAATCCTCAGGTGCGCGAGGTCTTCGTGAAGCGCGCCAAGATCATGACCGCCATGCGCGAGTTCTTCAACGCGCGCGGTTACGTGGAGGTGGAGACCCCCATCCTGCAACCCATCCCGGGCGGCGCCTCGGCGCGTCCGTTCATCACGCACCACAACGCGCTCGACATAGATTTCTACATGCGAATCGCCAGCGAGCTCTATCTCAAGCGTCTGATCGTGGGCGGCTTCGACGGAGTGTACGAGTTCGGCAAGAACTTCCGCAACGAGGGCATGGACCGCACCCACAACCCCGAGTTCACCTGCATGGAGATATACGTGGCCTACAAGGACTACAAGTGGATGATGGAGTTCACCGAGCAGATGTTGGAGCATGTGGCGATGGCCGCCAACGGCACCACGGAGCTGACCATCGGCGACCGCAAGATATCGTTCAAGGCGCCTTTCCGCCGCGTCACGATGACCGACGCCATCCGCGAGAAGACGGGTTACGACATTACGGGCCAGAGCGAGGAGCAGATCCGCGAGGCCTGCGCGCGTCTGGGCGTCGAGACCGACCGGACGATGGGCAAAGGCAAACTCATAGACGCCATCTTCGGACAGTACTGCGAAGACGAGCTCATACAGCCCACCTTCGTGTGCGACTATCCGCGCGAGATGTCGCCTCTGTGCAAGCGTCACCGCGACAACGCCGATCTGACCGAGCGTTTCGAGCTCTTCGTGAACGGCAAGGAGCTGTGCAACGCCTATTCGGAGCTGAACGACCCTATCGACCAGCTGGAGCGTTTCCAAGAGCAGCTGCGTCTGTCGGAGAAGGGCGACGACGAGGCGATGTTCATCGACATGGACTTCGTGCGCGCGCTGGAGTACGGCATGCCGTCGTGCTCGGGCATGGGTATCGGCATCGACCGTCTGACGATGTTCATGACCGACCAGCCGTCGATTCAGGACGTGCTCTTCTTCCCCACCATGCGCCCCGAGAAGAAGGTGGTGGCCGACGACGAGGAGAAGTACACCGCCATCGGCGTTCCCGCCGAGTGGGTGCCCGTGATCCAAAAGATGGGATACATCACGGTCGACTCGCTGAAGAAGCTCTCGGCGGGCAAGTTCTTCAACGACTTGTGCGGCTTCAACAAGAAGAACAAGCTGGGCCTGAAGGCCCCCTCGATGGAGGATGTCAAGAGCTGGTGCGAAGACGGCGCGGCCGAATAACGGACCGCGCGTGAGGCGCGGCGATTTCCGCGTCGACAGACATATAATTTCCGAGAGATTGCCGAAGTGCGGCTGTCTCTCGGAAATGTTTTATATGTCGCTTGCGGCGCGAGGCAACGTCGAACTCGCGGCTTTGCTCGGGCTTACGCACTCCTGCCGCCGTCGTTAACCCGCGGTGCGCCTCGACGCGGGAGTATGTTTAAGGCAAGTCGTCGAAATTGAATTTTATGCCCACCAACAGCGGGCGATCCTTCTCGGGTATGACGCCTAAACGCTCGGCCAGATATTTCGACACGGGGCATGCCCTCTCGTCGAGGCCTTCCATGTCGGTCCGCCGATATATAGTATAGAAATAGTCGTCGTCGGAGGCTTGAAACCAAACGGGAAACGCATACCCGTCGGGAGCCGTGAGGCAGATGTTTTTGCCGTTCTTTTTCGAATAGACATATTCGTATGATTTGGCTTCGGGGCCGCACACGACGAACGTGATGTAATTCTCGGTATCCCGCACGTTCGTAATCATCTTGTACGAATCGGACATCAGCAAATTATGGATATCTATTTCGCCCCGAGTTTGGTACGCCAACTTCGATTTTAAACTCCCTTTTCCGAAATCGATTCCGTACAACGCTTTGAACTCGCCGACTTTCGTTTCCCACACCGTACTCTCCTTGCCGACGGGATTTATCAGGTATCTGTTGCGGAAAGATTGGGTAACGGGACAAACGTCCAGCACGAAGTCGTCGCACGGCAGGCCTTGCGCGACCTTCACCCCTTTTTCATTGAACTGATGGATGCAATATCTGTTCAGATCTATCTCTTTTTTAGTCAGCTTGGCCGAGAAGATGTAAAAACCGCCGTCGCTCTCATTCGGCATTATAGCGTCGGAACGCAGGACATCGCCTTTCCAGTCGAGCGTCACCGACTTTACGAAACGCCCCGATTTATAGTCGAAAAACAGAACCTTATTCATGGCGTCGAGTATAAGAATCGTCCCCGCCGCCTCGTCTATGGCCATATCTTGCAGCGAGAAATATTCGTCGTCGTTTCGTCCCGATTTGCCGCATTGATACTTAAACTCGCCCCGCGCCGAGAATCGGTATATGCCCTCTTCGTTCATAGCGAATACATCGCCGTCGGACCCCAATGCGATTTTATTGAAATACCCTAAATGCATGGGTGTTTTTAATTCGAGCGTTTTAATATCTTCTATGATATTGTCAACATCAAAAGATTCTGCCGACTTGTTTTCAAGCGGTCTGAACAAACTTCCCAAAGAGTGGTTGTTTGTATCCGCCTCCGCATCGTATTCCGAGATATTCAAATCATTGCCGTATTTGGTGCATCCCATATAGCCTGACAGCAGACTCAGTGGAACCAATAGTGTAAATAGCTTTTTCATATATTTTTAATTTTAAGAGGGTTTAAATCAATACGAACCGCATTTTACCCAACTGAATCCCGAGTAGGCGTTACAAGGATACTCGTCCTGACACCCCAATCCCGTCCTGACATGGCAATGTCGTTTCATATATCTGAAATCATAGTAACCGCTCGGACTGTATATATCGGCGCAAATACATATTTGAAGTCCGCGATCTTGATTCCCGCCACTCTCTGTTTGAGTCAAAACTTCCAAATTTCTCATCGATAAAGTCGCTTGAGAATTTACCTTCGTCATGAAAATTAAATTAAAAATCATGCCACCGAGGAGTAATAAAAATAATGCTGTCGATACGGATTTTTTCATAACTGCAATTTGATGAGGGGTTATTTGCAAATATATAACAAATTCAATCTTAATGCAAATAAAGAGAGTTTTTTTTATTGTAAAATATGTATTATATTTGCATCGATAACAGATTAACATGATAAAATATATTCTTTATATTTTTTTGACGATACAGTTCATTACGTCATGTAATTCATCAAATTATAAAATTAAAAAATCGTTTGACGCTTTTATGGGAAGCAATATAGCCATTCCCCGATTGGAAGAGGCTGTGTACAACGGTAGAGACACTATTGTACCCATAAATACCCGCAATAAAGAATATAACATAGTAATTTATTACGACTCCGTAACTTGCAGCTCTTGCGAATTGTCGGAATTATGGAAGTGGAAGGCTTTTATGGATGAGGATCTTCGGGAGAAAGCGAATTGTTTGTTTATATTCTCTCCGTCGACAATAAACGAAGACGAGATAAGAACATATCTGAATTTATATCCCTTTCCTTGGCCTGTATATATAGATACGGATAATTTATTTGCAAACGGTAATAAAAATATCTTACCGAGCGAAAAAATTTTCCATACGTTTATGCTTGATAAAGAAGATAACGTAACGTTAATTGGTAATCCGATTAAAAGTTATGAGCTTAAGAAATTATATGAAGAGACCTTGACGAATCGCGATGAGAATCTCGAATGATCTTTAACATAAATAATTTTATTGGAACGATGAGAAAGAAAATTGTTGCAGGAAACTGGAAAATGAACACTCTGCCCGCCGAGGGCGTGGAGTTGGCCAAGAACGTGGTCGCAGGTCGCGGCGAGGTGTGCTCGTGCGTGAACTTCATCGTATGCCCTCCCTTCACCCACCTCTCGCAGGTCGTGGAGGCCGTTAAGGGTTCGGACATCGCCGTGGGCGCGCAGAACTGCGCCGCCGAGGCCAAGGGTGCCTACACGGGCGAGGTTGCGGCTTCGATGATCGCCGCGCTCGGCTGCGAGTACGTCATTCTGGGCCACTCGGAGCGTCGCCAGTACTACGGCGAGACTTCGGAGACGCTGAACAAGAAGATGGAGCAGGCTTACGCCAACGGTCTGAAACCCATCTACTGCGTGGGCGAGAATCTGGAGGAGCGCGAGGCCGAGAAGCACTTCGACGTGGTTAAGGCTCAGATCGAGGAGGTGGTTTACAACCTCACTCCCGAGCAGTTCGCCTCGCTCGTGATAGCTTACGAGCCCGTGTGGGCCATCGGTACGGGCAAGACCGCTACGGCCGAGCAGGCGCAGGAGATTCACGCCTACATCCGCAAGGTGTTGGCCGAGAAGTTCGGCGCGGCTGCTGCCGAGTGCCCCATTCTGTACGGCGGAAGCTGCAAGCCCTCGAACGCTGCGGAGATCTTCGCCAAAGAGGATGTCGACGGCGGTTTGATCGGCGGCGCGGCCCTGAAGGCGGAGGATTTCCTCGCCATCGGCAAGGGTTTCGCGAAGTAAATTCGCGCCATATGGCCAAAACGGGCTGCCTGCAAGTCGCGGGCAGCCCGTTCCTATTTGGGGAAGGGCGATCGGAATTTACTTCAGATTCGGGTTGATCTCGCCCCACTTCTCAACGGGAGGCAGCACGCCGAGCGAGATCACCTCGTCGCGCATGGCGCAAAGGTGCTCGTAACTCTTTTTCAGAGCCGCATGCTCCTCGGGCAGGCCCTCCACAACCTCGTACGACACGCCGTCGCGGGTGATCGAGGTCTCCATGGCCATCATGATGTGGTTGAACTCGGGCGTCGACACATATACGCCCGCAGGCCAGCGGAACGCGGGACCGCCCATCGCCGCGGCGATCATCTCGATCGATATGTATGCGGGGCTCTGGAACGACGAACGGCCGCGCAGGTCGATGATGTTCTTGCCGCCCTGAATGACGCGCTGACGCATGGCGTCCCAATCCTCCTGCGGGATCTTGCTGCCGATGAGCTCGGTGAGGGGCTTGCCCTCGACCGTGGTCGTCGAGGCGAATACGGCCATCTGCTCGCCGTGGCCTCCGTAGGTGCGGCTGTTGCGAACCTCGTCGGGCGAGATGCGGAAATACTTCGCCAGCTCGCTGCGCAGACGCGTGCTGTCCAGCGCGGCCAGCGTGGTTACCTGCGAGGGCTTCAGACCCGAATAGATGAGCGTGATGAGACCCGTTATGTCGGCGGGGTTGAAGATCACCACCACATGCTTCACGTCGGGACAGTAGGCGCGGATGTCCTTGCCCAGCTGCTCGGCTATCAGGGCGTTGCCCTTGAGCAGATCTTCGCGCGTCATGCCCGCCTTGCGAGCCGCGCCGCCCGACGAAACTATGTACTTGGCATCGGCGAACGCCTCGGCGATGTCGGTGGTGAAGGTTATGTTCGCACCCTCGAATCCGCAGTGGAACAGCTCCTCGGCCACACCCTCCAACGCGGGCCCGAACGGATCGTAAAGGCAGATATTGGGGGTGAGACGCATCATGAGGGCAGTTTGCGCCATGTTGGAACCGATCATGCCGGCTGCGCCGACGATGGTCAGTTTTTCGTTTGTCAGATAAGCCATAACTTCGTGTTTTTTATGTTTGTTTTCCGATGCAAATATAATGCTTATCGCGTATTGTTATCCGAATAACAATAATAATTTCGAAACATCTTATCATTATTTCCGACGTCGGGACGGCCGAAAGTAGGTTTTTGAAGTATCGCGGTTCTCCGAACCTCGCGGGCCGCAGGCTGCTGCCCGAATGACTGAAAATATACGTTACCTTTTGCGCGGCCAAAAGGTAACACCAACCGACGCCAAGCCGA
>ERZ777305.1453-NODE-1453-length-27805-cov-4.002450_pt1 | contig 27805 bp, 31 predicted proteins | sample MGYA00374965_ERZ777305 | MGnify/ENA primary metagenome ERZ777305 (study PRJEB29328, sample SAMD00013331) | mouse gut metagenome | study: EMG produced TPA metagenomics assembly of the Metagenome analysis of fecal microbiota from mouse which was promoted... | reverse complement strand
CATCTGCAATCACCACTGTTAGTATACTTTATTTTTTATCCCGCTGCAAGCAGACAGGGAATTATACCCCTAACAATAACAGTTCACTGAACTGTTATTGTTTCGATTAAATCCATACGGCAAATAAGACCCCACACATTGCTAATATAAGACCAAATACCCAAAACATTTTTACAATATCTCTCTCATCCCATCCTAATTTTTCAAAATGATGATGTAATGGCGTCATCAAGAATATTTTTTTACCACAATATACCATAGATATTGTTTGAATGATGCAAACAAGTGTTTCAATAATAAATACACCTGCAATAATAACAAATGTAATTTCATGATTGGTTAATATTGCAACACTTGCCATCGTAGCTCCTAGCGATAGAGATCCTGTATCACCCATAAAAATTTTAGCAGGATGTGTGTTATAAAATAGAAATCCAAGCAACGCTCCCACTAAAATAAAACAAAATACAGCAATACTTTCATAGCCAGATACCCAAGTTGAATTCCAAGCAATCAATCCCATTGCTAAAAAGGCAATCAAAGAAAGTCCACCTGCAAGTCCATCCAATCCATCTGTTATATTAACAGCATTACTACTAGCAACTAATATAAATAGTAGAAATAATCCATAAAGCCAACCCATATGAATTTCAATTCCCAATGTATGAATATTTAAACCTGGATTATGTCCACTTTTAATAAAGATGTAAAAAAAGAAAATTGCAATTATCAATTGACCGAATAGTTTTTGAATTTCAGTAAGTCCTATATTATTTTTTCTACGAATAATTAGATAATCATCTATAAAACCTAATATACCATAAGCAATAAATACTAATAATATAATTCCTAAATTTTCACTCCATTCAATTTTATTCATCCATAAAAGAAGAACAATCGTTACAATGGTTGGCAAAATAAAAATAAAGCCTCCCATAGTTGGAACTCCATCTTTTCCTTTGTGCTTTTCTTTTAAAAAGACACTTACACTTTGTCCTATTTTATTTCTTTTTAAAAATGGAATCAAAACAAATCCACATAAAATAGCTAATATAAATCCAATCATAAGTGCAAGCATTGCTTTTGCCAAAATTAACATAGTATCAACTCCAATATAAAACTAGTATAGCACAACTTAATTTTGTGTGTAATGAAAAACAATAAAGAAACAATGACTTTACAATTTTATTTTTCTTCTAAGTAAGCTAAAACTTCTTTTTTATCATTAAAGGGAATATATTCTTTTTCAATAATCATAAATTCCTCATGCCCTTTTCCTAAAATTAAAAGAATATCGTTCTTTTTCAGTAAATCAATTCCTTTTCGAATAGCAAGTCTACGGTCTAGGCAAACTTCATAATGGTCACTTTTTAACCCAGAAATCATATCATTTACAATTTGATTTTTATTCTCAAAATGGGGATCATCATTCGTAATAATAAAGTATGTTGAAATTTCTGCAACCATATTTGTCATAATAGGACGTTTGGTGCGATCACGATCTCCTGTACATCCAAAAATGGTATAAATATTACCTTTTTGAAATTCCTTTACTGTAGAGAAAAGATTAGAAAATGCATCTGGTGTATGAGCGTAATCAATAATAATACTGTTATTTTTATAAAGTATTGTATCCATTCTACCAACTGGTGGTTTTAATTTTGGAAGAAGATCAGCAATCTTATTATGTGGTATTTTCATCTGATTCAATATTGTTATCATACCCAATAAATTGTATATATTATAACGTCCTAATAATAACGTATGAACTTTATATTCAATATTGTCTACTTGATAAGTAAAATCTGTTCCTGATGCAGACATATTATAGGAAATAATTTGATAATCAGCATTTTCAAAACCGAAAGTAATGTTATGATTTTCTTTTAATAAAAAATAATTATGATAAGAATCATCGTTATTGATAATCGCAACTCCATCGTGTTTTAATCGTTTGAATAATTTTTGTTTCGCAAGCGCATAATTTTCCATTGTACCATGTTCATCTAAATGATCTTGTGTTAAGTTAGTAAACAATGCATAATCAAATTGTATCATTTCACATCGACCATTTTCTAATGCATGACTACTAATTTCCATGACAACATTTTTACAACCTGCTTCATATGCTTGCATAAATAAATCATACATATCACAAATATCTACAGTTGTATTGGGAAGATTGGATATTTTCTTACGAATATAAAAACCAACTGTACCAATATATGCTGTTTTTTCTCCTAACAGATTTAATGCATCATGTAGAAGCATTGCTGTTGTTGTTTTTCCATTCGTCCCTGTAATACCAATTAAATTCATTTGTTCTAAATATTGATTATAGTGTTTTTTTAAATATTCTTTTAAATATAATCTCGTATCTTCTACAACAATTGTTTCTACACCATAATCTCCATCTCGCTCGGTCACTACTTTCTTTGCACCAGCTGCAACTGCATTTTGGATATATTGATGCCCATCATTTACTTCGCATTTTACTGCAACAAATGTATCGCCTAATTTTATTTTTCTTGAATCTGTTTGTATATCAATCATGGCTACACTTCCTAACGATTGTTGTTTTTCTTTTACATAATATCATTATTTTAGTGAAAGAGCAACATCTACTCTTAGCTTGTACAAAAAAAGAAAAAGAAAACTAAAATTTTCTCTTTATTTTAATTTAAATAGCTCTTCTTTTATAATCCTCACTATCATCCATTTCTACAAATTGAGTTGCAGTTGGAATTGTTATCACATCAGTATTCACAGTAGAATTTATTATATTATACTCTATGGATTGTTGTTCATAATATGCATCTAGTTTTGTCAAACCAAAATATTTTTTTGGATTCTTCATCACATTTGGGCAACTCACTATATTTGCTCTAAAATCCTTCTCATATCTTCCTATTTTTTCTATTTTTCGTTTTTTTTCCATTTCCTCTTTGGGAAGAGCAAAAAAATGATATATTAAAGATTTTTCGATCTCATTTAACTGGCTAAGTCCACCGTTTTGTCTATGTACTGCGTTATAATTTGCATAATCATTTATGATTGCTAATTTATGTTTAAACAAAATATTTTTTAAAAGTTCACCATCATCTTTTAAGGTAGCTACTAAAATTTGATTTTCTGTTAAAATATTCATCAGATTCGTAATAATTTGCTCATCTTCAGAGATTCCAAATTCACTATCATTTCCAACCAGATAATTTGCATATATTTCAAGTGCACCTTTTTTGATGGAATATAAACTCTGGTCGTCTAACCCTTTTCCTGATTCTTTAATAATTGCCATTTCCAAAAGTGCTTGACATAATACATTTTTCTGATCTCCAATTTGATCTATTTGGAAACAAATACTATTTTCTTCTATATTATAATGATACGCTTCACGATTGATAAATTTTGCTCCTTCTTCAAATGAGACTGTTTTCAATCTTTCTACTAATAATTCTCTTGGTAACGTCATTTGACGATACATTTCTTTCACCAAAAGTAATAAATTTTGTTTTGCTTCTTCATTTAATTTTTCATTTTGAGCTAAACTATTTTGTACCTGTTTCATAAATGTTTGCATATCATCACCTACTGTTCATTTTATCACACATTTATAAATTTGAAAATGATTTTCAGAAAAATAGAAGAAAAAATACAAATGCAGAGAAGGTTCCTAACAATAATCCCATCAATACTTCTAATGGTTGATGTCCTAATTCTTCTTTCAACTTTTTATATCCTGTTTTCCATTTTCCTCTTTCAAATTTTTCAAACATCATATTAATGGCCTGTGCTTGTTTTTCACTTTCTAGTCTAAGTCCCATAGCATCGTATGCAATGATCAACATAAAAATAAGAGAGATAGCAAAAATTGGACTATCAAATCCTAATGTATATCCAATTAACATTGTAATAGAGGAAGAAAAAGTAGTATGACTGCTTGGCATTCCCCCACTACCGTTAAAGAGTCTCGACCAATTACACTTTTTCGTTTGAATTGTTTCAATTGTAAATTTTATAATTTGGCAAATGATAAGTGTTGTAAAGGGACAAATTAAATATAAATAACTTTTCATATAAACTCCTATCTAAATTCTGCTTTATTTAAGTTTTGTAAAAAAATTTTGCTCTTTAAATAAAGTCCTGTATACCTGTCATAATAATTTTCCAAGAAAGTATTGATTTCTTTTTTCACAGATTCATTGATTTCTAATGTAGATATTTTATCAATATCTACATAGTAAAACATACGAACCAATTTAATTGCTTTTTCACTAACAATTTTCTCGCCTGTTAAACAGTGATTACAAACATAACCACCTCGATCGCTAGAAAGTGTTGCGATAGAGGTTTTTCTTCCACATACACTACACGCGTCTATTATTGGCATAACCCCCAAATATTCTAAATATTTAAGTTCTAATATATTCGTTAATACCAAAGGGTCAAAATTTTCATTTATTTTTTTGAGCGTTGAAATCAGTAACTGATAAATTTCCTCATTTTGGTTTTGTTTCATGACTTGTTCTGCCAATTCTAATACAAAACTTGCATAACTAATTTTAACAATATCTTTTTTAATTTCTTTCAGTGGATCTATGACATCCACACCGACCAACGTGGATAGTTTTCCTTCTTTATAATGCATATGAAAAAGACCGTAGGTCATTTTATCTGTTACACTCCTTAAATCGCTTTTTAGAGTGCGAGATCCTTTCGCAATACAACTGATAATCCCATATTCTTTTGTTAAAATTGAAATGATCTTGCTTGTTTCACTATAAGCTCTCTCACTGACTATAATTCCCTCTATTTTTTCTATCATAATGCAAACCTCTTTAGAAATTATTTTTTATTATTTTCTTGTTTCTCTAATTCTTTATATTTCATATAATACTCTATTTTCCCAGTATTTTCAAATAAATCCCATAATAATTGTTTTTGCATAAAATTCACCTTCCTATTTTATGATAAGGATTTTTTCTTTATTTTATACAAAAAACAATTCTACAAAAATTTCACTCAAATTCATGAAAACCAAATTCTGCTAAATACTTTTCTTTATCACGCCATTTTGGAATGGTTTTCACATAGGTTTCTAAATATACTTTTTTTTCTAATAATTCTTCTAATTCTTTACGAGAGCGAATTCCAATTTCTTTGATTTTACTTCCTCGAGATCCAATCACTATTTTTTTAAGAGAATCTCTATCTACAATAATAGCAACATGAATATGGTAACTATTTTCTCCTTTTTCGATTGCTTCTACTACGCAGGTCAAAGAATGTGGTACTTCTTGGTCGGTTAATTCAAATACTTTTTCTCTTACAATTTCTGCAATAGTAAAGGTAAGTGGTTTATTGGTAATTTGATTTTGTTCATAATAAGGTATCGAATCTGGTAAATAATTTTTTAGTACAGAGATTAAAGTATCCGTATTGTTGTTCTTTAAAGCAGATACGGGTACAATTTCTTTGAATGGGTACAAATCTTTATAAATATTAATTTTTTCTAATAAAGTATCTTTAGACAAACGATCAATTTTATTTAATACCAAAATTACTGGCTTATCTGTTTCTTTTAATTTATCAATAATATATTGATTCCCTTTACCAAATGTTTCACTTGCATCTACTAGAAATAAAATCACATCTACATCATCAATACTATAATAAGCTTGACGGTTCAAATAACTTCCTAATTTATGAGATGGTTTATGAATTCCTGGGGTATCGACAAAAACGATTTGAATATCTGGTTCATTGTAAATTCCTTGAATCATATTTCTCGTTGTTTGCGGTTTACTCGATGTAATCGCTACTTTTTTACCAATAATTTGATTTAGCAATGTAGATTTCCCTACATTCGGTCTTCCGACCAAGCTCACAAAACCACTTCTCATTTGAATGCCTCTTCATCAAAAGGATAAGGACATAAATCTTTTATCAATACTTCTATCGTTTCTCCTTGACTGTTGTAAGAAACAATTTTAGTATCCAAATCACAATAATCCATTAAAGCTTGTCTACAAATAAAGCAAGGGAAAATATTTTGTTCTGTTGTGTTATATAGGTATAGGGTTTTAAAATCGCCTTTGTGATACCCATGGGCGATTGCAGAAAATAGAGCTACCCTTTCCGCACAACTTCCTGAAGCAGGAGATGAGGTTTCTACATTCACACCTTCAAATAAATTTCCATCCTTGCATTCTACAATACAAGCAACTGAAAAATGATAATAAGGTGTAGACGCATTCTTTATGAGTTGTTGTAATCTTTCTTTCATATTAGTATCCTCCATATGTTTCATTTTACAGTTTTCAAATCAAAAAGTCAATTTGCTGTTCCACAGTAAAAAAGAAGTTATGACTTCTTTTATAATCTCACATCTTTTTCTTTACTGGGTTTTCAGTGGTATGAATCACTGGAATTCCCCACATACTAGTTCTTTTGGTATTAAAGTCAACAGGGGTTTCATGTATAAATTCATCTCCAGATTCTATTGAATCTCTTATATCATCCATCCCTATTAATAAATATTCTTTCTTATCATCTACTGCTAAGACATCCCAATTATCATTCGGAATAGCAGTCCAACCTAAATCATATGGATAAATAATTAAATGTTGTATATATTCTTTTTGCTGATCTTTAAATATTCTATCTATCTCATCAGCTATTTCCTTATATATGTATTGCCCTCTATTTCTAATATATGCGAGGTAGCATGCTTCAGATTTTGTAATGCACATACTATTTTTTCTATATCAAATTTATCTACTAATAATAAAGTTTCCGCAAGGTTTGTCCACCCCCAACAATAATGACGCCAATCGATTTGTACCCAAAAATTATCTGGAATCGTGATATCCGAATATCCATATTTTTTTAAATATTCAAGGTATTCTTGCGCATTAATTACTGAAGTATCTATATATACTAAGTCTCTTTTATAATCTTTAATAGTTAAAAAAGGCTTTACATCTTGATAGTATCTATCTTCTTGAAAATTTCTCGTATCTTCTATCCTATAGTACCCTCTTTCAAGTTTAGGACACGAATAACCTTTTGGAATAGTAAGTGGTTTCTTTTCGTTTTTTGGATGAAAGTAAAGTTTATAAAAGCATTCATTTCTTACTTTACGCAATTTTATTTCTACATCATAATTATCAATTGGCATTATTCCTACTATTATTCCATCTTTTCTAAACACTAATACATTATTATTCTGTTCCACTGTATATGGGTATAGCAAATCCATATAATACATAAATATCTTTCCCCCTAAGAATTACATTATTTTTAAAATATTCAAACAATTAAATATTATTAAGATAATTTTTTAATATACCGATTTCACTAAAGGAACTTAACTACATTTATCTGTAATACTTGTTAACATCTTACTTTTCTCTTTCAATTCTTCATCATTAAAAAACTCAATATTCGTTGTTATTTCAGTACCATTATAAACCACATATGGAGAATCGGTATTATAAAATCCTACTTCTGTATCACAATCACAATTTTTATTTTCAATTATAATTCCAGTTGCTTTTAATAAACTATTGTCAAATACTATGCTATCTGAATCTAGATAAATTTCAGGAGCACTTATTTTGGATTTCCAAATAATGGTTTTCTTCGATTTAATATTTATTTGTCCGTGATTTTCAGCACAAATAGTAGAATTCTCTATTTTTAAATTATCAACTTCTATATTAATACCGAAGTTATTTTCTCCATATTTTTTTAATTCGTATTGATTTATAAAATTTTCATTTTTAATTTCTAAATTTTTAACTTTTCCACGTAAAAATGCATTTCCACACTCCTTAAATCAGTCCAGCAAATGTATCTATTATTTTCTAAAGTAATAGTGTCTGCAAAGGAAATTTGGATTCCAGTGTTAAATGTGCAATTTCTAAAAATAATATTTGAAAATATTGATGAAAGATTTACAACAGTATCAAAACATATTCCATCAAAAATATAATATACAGGTTTGTTAAGTTTAAAATAATCAACTAATTCTCTTGATTTATCATATACAGTATTCATTCCATTACAATGTAGCTCATAATATGCTCTTTTTGCATTTTTTTCTAGCAATTTTTGGCTAGCATAACAAATTATACAATCTTCTGATTCTTCAATAGTACCAATTCTTGGTATAATCCGTTTTAAAAATTTTGTTCTATCCCTTTCATATTTTAATCTTTCAATTTTTTTTGAAATATCCATAATATCCTCCTCTCCAACAATTTCTTAAGTGAGTATTATTATAACAAAAATATATTATCAATCAAGTTCTTTCATTTAAATATTTAACACATAAAAGTTTTTAGATATCTTCCAAGTAAAATAGCAAAGAATCTGACAAAAGAATAATTTTTCTAACTAATATTCAGAAAGCAACGGGTTAATATCAAAATATCGTAAAAGTTTTTGCATATTTACTTTAAAACAAAGGCTTTATTTAAAAAACTAAACTTTTGGAATAAAAATAATAAGCCCTATTATAATAGACATGAAGCAGAAAATCAAGGAAGCACCAGATGCAGTATCTTTGGCGATTTTGATTAGAGGATCTGACTTTAATGTAACACGGTCACATATGGCTTCAATTGCGGAATTGATGAGTTCTGTTGCTGTAACAAGGCCTATTGCAACAATACAAAATAACCATTCTACTGTAGAGATTTGAAAATAAAATCCTGCTGAAATCACTACAATAGTAGCAAGTAAAATAATATACATGTTATGTTCATATCGTAGTGCATACCATAGACCATTTAAAGCATGACAAAAACTTTTTACATAACGAATGAAAAAATTACCTTGATCCTTATTTCGTGATTCCTGCTTCATTTAAAATATCCTCCTGTAATCCAAACATTACTTTCTCATCCTGTTCATTCATATGATCATATCCTAGCAAATGCAAAAATCCATGTACTGCAAGAAAGCATAATTCCCGTTTTAAGCTATGTTCATAAAGAATAGCCTGTTCTTTTGCCTTATCAATGGAAATATAAATATCTCCAAGTAGTCTATAATTTTCATAGGTAATATCTTTGGTATCTTCTAGTGCAAATGTAATAACATCTGTTTCTCTATCGATATTACGATATTCCTTATTTAATTTATGAATATAAGGGTTGTCCACGATAACAACATTAAATTCTACTTGACCTAAATTTTGGTTTGCAATTGCAATTTCTAAAACTCTTTCTATCTCTTTGGTTTCTGCAATTGTTTCGTTTGTTTCATTAAATATTTTAAACACTATATAATCCCCACTTCTAATACTTGATACAAATATCCTAAAATAATACATAAAACAGTAATGGCAATTACGTTATAAAAAATTTGATTCTTTAAAAAATTTGGAAGCTTACCCTTTATATAATCAATCAATCGATATAAATAATATCCCAATAACCCTCCTAATACATTGAGCATAATATCATCTACATCAAAAACTCGTCCAATTAAAAATTGTGTCGATTCGATTGTACAAGAGACAATTAAACTTAAAAACAATATGATACTTTTCTTATTTAACTTCAAAAAATAGGAAATAAAAAATCCATAGGGAAGAAACATGAGCAGATTTCCTGCCACATTTCGGAAAAACATCGTACTAAAAATGCGATAACGAAACATTTCTTTGAATGGAACAAAGTTAGAACTTGACCAGCTTACATCTTGGAATGTTACCACATGAAACAAGCACATAACATAAATTACAAATCCGAGTGTTATCAATTCTTTGTACAAAATAAATGGTTCATGATTCATCCATAAATAAACAATACGAATAGAAGATAAAATAACTGTAAAAATTAAAATCATTGGCCAAATATTTTTAAGAATATTGAAAATGGTTATATCAAGCACACCATCACCTACTGTTCTATTGTTATTGGTTCGATTGGTTTTGTATCTGTGATATCTTCAAGCACCGCAAAAAACAATTCTACTACTATTGTACGCTCATTTTCTTCTACTTTCAATTGCTGTACTCGAATTATTTCTTCTTTTTCTGATAATTGATCTTCTATTTTTTTGATAGCAGCCTCTTTTGCCTTCTCTATTGCTTCTTCTTTACTATAAGTTTCATCAATTATTACTATTTCTTTTTGATTTTCACGAGCAAAAGAGATGGGAAAAAGATTACTTTTCCAAATTGTTTTTGCTTCTATTTTTTTATTTTTATATGAATGAAAATTCAATAGTTCGATTCGCTTATTTAAAAACTGATACGTATACACATTATTTTTTTTACCTGTTTCTTTTTCTTCATAATAAGAAAGTGGATATTCAACCGTTGATTTATACCATACTTCTCCATAAATTTTTCCATTTGCAGCTACCTGTTGTTTCATTTCTTCATTTAATTTGATATTGCCACTAATTACAGTATCCCCTGCTTTTACATAATCATTTATATTTTTTATAATTTCGCCACTTTCTGCTTCTATTCGAAGTAAAATAGCAGATTTTTTGGAAACAATATCCTGTAATGGATACTGTATAGGCTCTTCCATTACAATGCGTTCTTCTAAGCGAACAATATATTTTGTTCCAACATTCTCAATTTCCAACCATTCAATTTTATCCTTGTACTTTTCTAATATAATATTTTTGATTTTCTGAATTTCTTGATAAGATTTTACAGGTTTCCATTTATCAATTCCATTTAAGGAAAGTTCTTCTTGCAATAAATTACGCATTTCTTTACTATTATGAATTACTTCAACCTCAAAGATAGTATGCGTAAGAACAAAGAGAAACACAATTCCAATACAAAAAGCAAGTATCATATATTTATTTTTGAAGAGTACTTGTTTGATTCGTTCCATACCATATACTTGAGTAATAGAGATCTCATAAATTGTTTTTATTTCCTCTACTTTTTCGTAATCTGTTTTTTGAATTATAATATTTGCTTCATCATATTTTACATATTCAATTTCATATAGCTCTATATTTTTCATATGAAGTCGCTTTAAAAAACGCTCTATATTTTTTCCCTTTACACAGACACGTACTTTACTACGAAAATAACTTAAAAATGTATTCTTCATGAAAATCACCTAAGTTCTATATTTTTAATATCACCTGTTACTAATACTTCATCTGTAAGTAATTTGGAAACAACTAAGTGATTTCCTGTAATCACTGCAGTGCCTCGTTCATATTTTAGCATTACTTTATTGGAGTCAAAATGACCAATACTATCATAATTCACAACATTTACTTTCCCATTTAAAATGCGAATTTGAAATTCATCTTCTAATAAATAGTTTCTTAAATTCTTTATTATCTGCATGAATATCACCTATGCTAGTGTATGAAAAAAAAGCTTGATTTATGAGTATAATAGAAAAAACTGCATTAGCAGTTTTTAATCTTTTAGTGCTTTAAACATTTTCTTCCATAGGTCCTTTGAAGAATAGTTTAAAATGCCAACTTTATAAATTTTTAATCCGTATTTAACTAGTAAGAAATTTGTAGCAATCATTAACACAATTGAAATGAGTACATCTATAATTCCAATTTGTCCTAGTACTAGTAAAGTTGGCGATAAAATAGCCGAAATAAGTGGTACATAAGATAACACACGGATAAATAGTGCACCATCAAATACCCCCGCCATCATCGCTAAATAATAACCGATTAGAGAAATAATAACAATTGGTGTTTGTAATTGCTGAAAATCTTCAGAATTGGTTGTCATAGAAGCAAGAATTCCTGCTAATAAAGAATAAGCTAAGAAAGTCAGTAGCATTAGTATAAGTGCAAGTGGAATAATATATAACAATTTAGAGATAAATTGTGTGCCCATAACATTGCTCATTACTTTTCCTACTTCTCCACCTAGAATATTAGAAATACCACCATTTCCGAGTAGTTGACGAATGAAAAGTCCAATTGCTCCATAAATGATAAGTAAAATGCCTTGGATAATGACAAACAAATTTCCAGAAATTACTTTCGAAAAGAAATGGGTTTTTGGTGATACATTGGAGATAATAATTTCCATTCCTCTTGTGGTTTTTTCATCATTGACTTCTGCGCCAATCATTTGTACTAAGAAAAGTGTTAACATGAAAAATGGTAAAATGATAACTGGAAATACAGTAGTCATAATCATTTCCATATTTTCATCTTCTGTTTTTTTACTTTCATCTCTATACAAACGTTTGATTTCAACGGATGCATAAAGCTTGTTCAATTCTTCTTCTGTTAAATTGCTCTTCTCTATTGCAAGCATTGTTTTCGTATTATTGACTGCTGCTGATAACAGTTGAAAGTCAATGGTATCAATATATCCGTCTGTAACAAGTGTAACATCTAATACGGTTTGTTCATTTGGTTGAATAATAAATACATAAGCATCTTTTTCCTCTTCAATCAATGAGAGTGCATCTTCTGCTTTTACTTCACTTGATACCACTTCATAAGAAGATTTTTCTTCCCCACTAAAATTGATACTATTCAAATTGATTTGTTCTTTTAAAATATCAAATGTCTCATTGGTTTCATCAACGACATACACTTTTGTTACTTTATCAAAATCACCACCAAAGAAAGTAATAATGCTATCAATATTGATAACTCCTGCAATGATAACTGCAAGTAATACATTAGCAATTAAAAACCATTTTGTTTTGATTTTTCTTTTTAAACTCATTGCAGTTAAAAATTTCAATTTAGTTTTCAAAAGACTCACCTACTTTCGCAACAAATATTTCATTTAAAGAAGGTTCTTCTACTACAAATTTTGTAATATTCTTTTTCTTCTTTACGACATCGAATACATTAGAAACCATTTCGTTATTTTCAATTTTAACTTCTAAGGCATCCCCATATTCTTCTACAGAAACAACACCTTTGATTTTTTCTAATTCTTCTTTCTCAATATCTCCCTTGATAAAGATATTCTTTTTGCGATATTGTTCTTTTATGTCTTGTAAATATCCTTCAATCACGGGTTTTCCCTTTAATAAAATGACTAATTTCTTACAAAATAATTCTACATGCTCCATACGATGAGATGAGAAAATAATCATACTACCTTTGGATGCCATTTCGATTATTTTTTGTTTGAATAGTTCTACATTGAATGGATCTAATCCAGAAAATGGTTCATCTAAAATAAGCAATTTTGGCTCATTTAAAATAGCGGTTATAAACTGAATTTTCTGCTGATTTCCTTTGGATAATTCTTTAATCTTTTTGTCTCTATACTCTGAAATTCCAAATTCATTGAGTAATGTATCCATTTTTTTGATAACTTCGCTTTCTTTCATTCCTTTTAAAACACCATAATAAAGGCATTGCTCTTTTACGGTTAATTTTGTAAGTAAACTTCTTTCTTCTGTTAGAAAACCAATTTGATCTGTAACATCATAATCAATCTTCTTTCCATCTAAGGTAATACTTCCTTCTGTTGCATCTAGTAATCCCATAATCATACGGAATGTTGTGGTCTTTCCTGCACCATTAATTCCAAGTAACCCAAATATTTCTCCTGATTTCACCTCAAATGATAGGTGATCTACAGCTAGGAAATCACCATAATATTTGGTTACATTATCTACTTTTAACATAACTTCACTCCTAACTATTATCATTTTACTACTAGAAATCTGTTTTGGCAAATATATTTGATATTCTTATTTTATATTCACTTACACAATAAACATTTATTCCTAAAACTTATATTAAAATCTTTTAAATTTTTTACTATTCAATCATTTCAACTATTTGATTTAAACTCCAGCAAAAGAAATCACCTTTTCTTTCATGATTTGTCTCTTACTTATAATATAGTCGAAATGTTTTGAATTTCCTTCTCTGTATGAAAAAAGAAATCTTTTTTAGATTTTCTTTTAAAAAATGCACCTATAGGCTTAATAATTAATTTATAGATAATGTCTTTGTTTTATTATTTGAGTTATAAATAAAATAAGTTGTTTTATTAAGTGATACTGGTATATTAGAATCAATATTCTCTAATATTTGTTTAATATCTGTACCATTATAGAAAGCTGCTTTCCACGTGTATTTATCAATATTTTCGGCATTTAATTCTATAAATGTATCTATTTGCTCTTGTGTTCTAAGGGTTGCAATCCTTGTGTTATTTTCGTCAAAAATATAATAGCAAATTATAATACCCATTTTGTCACTTTCTCCTACTGAATCAGTTGCATATATATTTGAGTAATATGAATAGACTCCTGTGTTTTGATAGATTCCTAATGTGTACTTATTAGAAGTATCAACATCTTGTTTTGTTTCATCGTAATCATCAGTCAATGGCAATCCTAAACCAGAAAACAAACCATCATTTGTTATAGGTAAACAACTATTATCAAATTCCTTTGATTCAAATGTTTGATAGACAAATGGTACTTTTCCCTCTTCAAATTGAGAAACATATGGTTGATATGTTGTTATGGAAATAATAGAGATTTTTTCTGCGGTTTCTTCTAATTCTTCCTTTGTTAATCTTGACTTACTTTTTAATTCATCAGATAATACATTTTCAGCTTCTGTATAAATAAGTTTAATAGGAATATAGTTTTGATCCAAATTAGTTATATTGTATATTCTACCCTTAATAGCATCTTTTAAATAAACATTACTATCCTTTCTATAAATATATCCGAAAGTGATAGATTCATAATCTCCTATTCTTATACCAACTAGTTGTAATATTTTACCATCTTCATCAAGCGATATTAAATCTTCATTTTCTGTTTGTGCATAAACATTAGATATAGAGTTATTGCCTTCAACATTATTTGCTAACTGTAAAGCAATTAAACTACTCAGTAATAACTTCTTAAATTGATATTTTTTCATGTTTAACTCATGTCTCCTTCTTTTAATGCTGTTTATTATAACTTAGATCATTTAAAAAAGCCAATAAGGATATTTTTAGATTTCCTCATTCCATAATGGATTTGGATATTTGCCTTCTTCACAATAAGCCTTTATTTTATGTTCTACCAATTCCCTATCTTCTTGATAAGTCATTCCAAACCACTCATCACTTGTTGGCAATACCTTTACTGTAACTTTATTTTCTGTTATCATATCTTCTACAATATTCGGTAATAAAAATTCTTCTTTTTCTACTTCTTTTAATTGGTTTAAAAATGTTTGAAATTGTAATTCTAATTCTTCAAAAATAGTAGGCATAAATCCCCATAAATTTAGGGAACAATAACAATTTAAATCCAGATGAATTGGTTTATTTTCGAATACACCAATAGCTTCATTTTCTTGTTTTTCAATTTGAAAGACTTCTTTTACATTCAATAAATTTAAATTGACATTTACCTCGCATATACCTCTATTCACGCCACCATTTTCACTTAAGGTATTTTTTAGAAAAAATCCTGCCATACAATAATTCTTTTCTTCTTGATTTAAAAATTGATTGATATTTGCAAATGCCTGACTTCCATAATAATCATCTGCATTGATTACAATAAATGGTTCTTTTACTACATTCTTGCAACATAAAATCGCATGTCCTGTCCCCCATGGTTTGGTTCTTTCGGGAAAATCAAATTCTTTTGGAATCATCTTAACATCTTGATAAACAAATTGTAATTCTAAATCTGTAGGCAATTTACCTTCAAAATGCGCTTGCATCAAATCCGCTAGTTCTTCCCGAATAATAATGACAACTTTGCGCATACCTGCTTGATAAGCGTCATAAATCGAATAATCCATAATCCATTCACTAGATGGCCCAACCCCTGTCATTTGTTTCGTTCCACCTTTATATCTGCTACCAAATCCTGCTGCCATAATAATTAATGTATTTGTTTTCATATAGTCTCCTCTTCCCATTTTAAATACAACTCTCCTTCTCCACGTGCTAACATCACAGTTGTCCAAACAAGCAGATAAATCCACATCACAATAAGTAAGGTCCAGCCAACAATTGGTACAATTAAACATAAGATCCATGCATATGGATATCCATAAATCTCTTTCCCTGGGACATTTAGCTTACTAGCGACAGTACAAAGCATTTGTACTAAAAAGACAATGAGCAAAAGAAATATAGGAAAAAAGAAGAATAAAATAGCTATAACCCAGTAGCGATAATCACGATACCATGCATCCTTTTTATATAGGTTTAGCATACGTGCAAGTGCGAATGTATAAAAACCTTGTGTAAGCAACATCAATATTAAATTCACAAACCAATTTTCTCGTTTTAGTAAACCCATTTTTTATCCTCCTATTTCTGTTGTTCTTTCCATTCATATAACTGATTTAACGCTTGTAATGGTGTCATTTCTAAGACATTCAGTTCTTTTAATTCTTCTTCTATTTTGGAAGCCGGTGGAATCAATTCTTCTAATGGCAATGCTTCTTGAATTTTAACATCTCTTTTTTGCTCCTTATTCTCATAAATATTTAGAATTTGGTCAGCTCTTCCAATCAAGGAAGAAGGTAACCCTGCTAAGGAGGCAACATGGATGCCATAACTTTTATCAATACTTCCTTCTTTTATCTTATGCAAGAACGTGATGGATCCATTCTCTTCATGGGCACTTACATGGACATTTTTTAAGTGTGTTAAGTTTTTGTCTAAATCAGTAAGTTCATGATAATGTGTGGAAAAGAAAGTTTTACACCCAATTTTTTCATGGATATACTCAATAATAGATTGCGCAAGTGCCATTCCATCAAAGGTTGCGGTTCCGCGTCCAAGTTCATCAAATAAAATTAAACTATGTGGAGTGGCATTCTGAATCGCATAATTGGCTTCATTCATCTCTACCATAAAGGTAGATTCTCCACTGACCAAATCATCACTCGCACCAATTCTCGTAAAGATGGCGTCGAATATTGGCAAATTTGCTTCTTTTGCTGGAACAAAACATCCAATTTGGGCCATAATCACAGTGATTGCCATTTGTCGCATATAGGTTGACTTCCCAGCCATATTTGGACCTGTAATGAGTAGAATATTGATATTTTGATCTAAAATAATATTATTGGAAACAAATTCTGTTTCGAGTACTTTTTCAACAACAGGATGTCTTCCCTCGATAATACGTACTTGATTGTCATCATTTAAAGTAGGTCTGACATAGTTATTTTCTTCTGTTACCGTTGCGAAAGCCTGTAAGACGTCAATTTCACTAATGACTTTGGCAATTTTCTGTAATTCTGGTATATACGTTTTAATTTGTTCTCTAATACTTGTAAATAATTCATATTCTAAATCGATGATTTTTTCTTCAGCATTTAAAATTAGTGCTTCTTTTTCTTTTAGAATTGGGCTAATATAACGTTCACAGTTACTTAACGTTTGTCTTCTTTCATATCCATATTCTTCTTTGATTAGATTGGTATTCCCTTTGGATACTTCAATGTAGTACCCAAATACACGATTATACCCTACTTTCAAATTCTTAATCCCTGTTCGTTCTTTTTCTTCTGCTTCAAAACGAGCAATAAAATCTTTCCCACCTTTACGTAAATCTTTGAGTTCATCTAATTCTTGATTGTAACCTTCTTTAATTAAATAGCCTTCTTTAATCGATAATGGTGGATTTTCATAAATGCTTTGTTCTAGTAAATTGTATAGATCATTAACAGGTTCAAATGTTTGATAAAAGTTAATTCTTGTCAAAATTTCTTTGATTTCTGGTAATACTTTTAGGGAATTCTTTAATTGTAATAGATCTTTGGCATTGGCATTTCCAAAAGCGATACGTCCACTTAATCGTTCTAAATCATAGACTTCAAATAATAAATTGCACAAATCATCCTTTAGAATGAATTCTTTGAGTAATGTTTCTACTACATCATATCGCCTGTTGATTTCTTCTTTGCTGATTAAAGGACTTTCAATCATTTGTCTTAACATACGAGAACCCATTGCTGTTTTGGTACGATCGAGTAACCAGATTAAAGAATAGTTTCGTTGTTTCAAACGTAGTGTTTCTGTTAATTCCAAGTTTCGTTTGGTATGCATATCCATTTTGAGATAGTTTTTGTTTTCTATAATGACAGGTTTCATGAGATGCGCTAAGCTTCTTTTTTGCGTATGGGTAATATAAGTAAGTAAATGTTTTATGGTTTCTACATAGCGAACATCATTTAATTCTTGATAAATGGATTCATAATCACCATCTTCTATTACATCAGTAATGGTTACAGTCATTTTAAATTGGTTTTTTAGGATTGAAATTACACTTTTATCTACTTTACTGGAAACAATCACTTCTTTTAAGCCAATACTGACAATTTGGCTCACCAATGTAGAAATGTTATGTTCTACCATGGTAACAAAGAGTTCTCCTGTTGTAATATCGGTATAGGAAATACTGTAAGCATGATGAAAATCTAGAATGTTTCCAAGGTAGTTATTTTCATATTCTTTTAAAAATTCATGATCCATCATCGTTCCTTTACTGATAATTTGAATGATGTCACGTTTCACAATTCCTTTTACTTTTTTGGGATCTTCTAGTTGTTCTACAATTCCAACTTTATAGCCTTTTTCCACTAATTTTTCAATATAGACATTGGCAGCATGATGGGGTATTCCACACATGGGTATTTTTTCTTCTAAACCTGCATTTTTAGAGGTTAAAGTGAGTTCTAATTCTCTTGATATTTGTATGGCGTCTTCAAAAAACATCTCATAAAAATCTCCCAATCGGAAAAAAATAACAACATCTTCATTTTGTTCTTTCAGTTCTAGATATTGTTTCATCGCAGGAGATACTTTACTCATATCAACTTCGCTACGTTTCATTTAGATCACCTTCATACTCATTTTACCAAAAAAAAGAAGAGAAGTCACTCTTTTCTTACATTGTCTTTCTATATTTAGAATCAATTATATTTTGTAAATAAGCATGTTTTTCATCATAATGAGTTAATTGTTTTGCTAACGCATCTACAGATGTAATATTTTCTAGTTCTTCATTTTTCCAAACAAGACTACATTCTGCAATTTTGAAAGATTCCTCTAATTCCTCTAATAACTCTTCTGCAGAAACACCTGTTGCCATTGCTTGTTCATATTCTGTTTTCCATGAAGGAATACTAACGGTACTACATTCTTTTAAAGTCCCATTCATTTTATCTCTCCATTCGCATTCTATTATAACTATTTTTCTATTTTTGTCAATTTGTCATAATCATCCAAAAAACAGTGTTTCTCGTTTTCATCATGATAGCCAATCAATGTATTTAAGTTGACATTTTCAACACTTCTAAATATATTGATATCAATATTAGGATTTATTTTTTTATAGGCTTTAATTAAATCTTTAATTTCTTTTCTCTTAGAAGATAAATCTTCTGTATTCTCTGTTAAACGACAAGCACAATTTAGGAATGTTAAGTTATGATAATTTTTCCAACTAATAATATCTTGTTCTTTAACTAAATATAAAGGTCTAATTAACTCCATTCCTTCAAAGTTGGTACTGTGTAATTTAGGCATCATTGTTTTAAATTCCGCTCCATAAAATAAACTCATAACAATCGTTTCGACTACATCATCAAAGTGATGTCCTAAAGCAATTTTATTACAGCCAAGTTCCTTTGCTTTACTATAAAGGCATCCTCTTCGCATACGTGCACATAAGTAACATGGGTTCCCTTCTATATGATCTGTTACTTCAAAGATATTACTTTCAAAGAGATGGATTGGAATATTTAATTTTTGGGCATTTTCTTCTATCAATTTACAATTTTTAGGATGATATCCAGGATCCATTACCAAATATTCTACTTCAAAAGGAATTTGTCCATGTCTTTTTAATTCCTGCATACATTTTGCCATCAACATAGAATCTTTCCCACCACTGATACAAATAGCAATTTTATCTCCTTCTTGAATCAGCTGATACTCTTTTACTGCACGCACAAATTTGCTCCATATTTCTTTGCGATACTTTTTTATAATACTTTTTTCAACTTCTCTATAGAATTCCATACACTTCACCAAAAATATTATATAATAAAGTAGAAAAAAAGATAAGTACTAACTTACCCTTTCATCCATTCTTGTTGATTAAAACATTGGATACGCAATTCATATTTCTTTTGATTTTCAGTATCAATTAAGTTTTGATAACTATGACTGATAAACGCTAAATTAACGAAAAATTACCATATTTCTACCAACAGTTTTATTCTACTATTTTTTATATAATTCAAATTGTGGTGTATCTGTAATTGTTCCAATTTTAACCAAAGCTAAATGAACAGTACCAAAATCTCTTGTTTCAATGATAGGCGTATTCCATTTGGTATAGCCTTTTAGTTCATATGAAATACCACCAAATTTAGACGGATTTAGTCTACCAATCGAATTATCAAAGTTAGTTCCATATCGTGCAGGTTTATCAAGTGGATAAACTCTCCAACTTGTAATATTTTCTCCATTATTTGTAGGTGGTAAATTTACATATTGTTTTTTTTCTGATATTTCACTATATTCTGGTAGTTGTGCCTGTCCTAATGCATATGCGGTGGGATTAATAAATTTTCCATCTTTTCGTACTTCAAAATCCAAATGCACGCCTGTCGCATATCCACTTTCACCTTCTAATGCAAACACTTGTCCTTCTTCGACAATATCTCCAACTTTCACACCAATGGAATTATATTTTAAATGATTGTATCTAGATTGATATCCATCGTTATGTTCAATCCATACACGATTCCCACCCCATTTTTGTTTGGATGGATCAGTAACTGGATTAATAATTTCTGAATCTGGATATGCATTAATTACTTTAATTATTTTTCCTTTGGAATTTGCTCTTACTTCACGGTTTCCTACTTTAGAAATTAAATCAATACCTGTATGAAACCCACCAGTTCGTTCTCCATATGGACTAGTTACTTTTGCTTGTTCTAAAACTTCCATATTGTATTCCTCCTTTGTTACATTATATGGAAAATGAAATTTTAGAATCATAATAGCTATCCTTTGAATAAAACATTTATTTCTATTTGTTACAAATATATCCATCATTTACTAATCAATATTATATATGATACAATAATTTGAGTGAAAGTTTTGTGTCAAATAATAGTGTTAAACATATTAAATATTACGAAAGATTCTATAATCCTGAATTTACTGCTTATGATTTACTTACATTATTCAGTGCATTGCTTGCTTCACAAAAAGAATATTCTTTTGATAGAAATAATTTGATTGAATTTATTAGTTTTTGCAAAAATAATTCTAAATTTTCAAAAATACTAGAAGAAGTCAATTTGAAAAGCAATGGTATTTCTTATTATTCAGAAGAATTTGATGAAGCAATTACAAAATTAAAATTGGGAAAAATTTTATATACGATATCTCCAGAACAAGACTCAACAATTTGTATTTTTGAAGATATCCCAATTTCAGAATTAACGAATCCTAAAATGGCTTATGTGGAGGAAACAACTTCTTTTATTGAGGAGTATAAAGATTTTGAAAAAAATTATAAGAATGAAACACATATTAAAAAAATGCCAGATGAACCTTTTAATGGTATTATTGTTCATAGCGATTCTAAAAGAAAATATTTTACAATCAAGAATAATGATATTATTTATAAAAGATTAAAAAGCGAGTTATTAATAACATACTTACCATATCTAGGTTCAGGTAAGGATTTTGGAATGGGTGATATTTGCTTAGAAGAATCTAAAGATAACTTTAAATTTTATATTATTGATAGGGCAGCAAAGTTTGAATACGAAGAATTTGATAAAATTGAAGATGCTTTGCAAAAATTAATATCCTATTATAAAGAAAATGAATTGGTAGACAATCCAAATAAAATGGAAGAAATATTTTATCAAACGTTAGGTTTAAGTAAACAAGGAAATGTAGATATAAAAGACCCAACTAAAATTTTTAAGTCTATTTAGTTTTTTTAGTAATTATTATCTTCTTTACTATTGTTATTTATAACTGTAATATCATAAAAACGACTTGTCAAAAAGTCGTTTTTGTATCTATATGGTGTCCTGGGAGAGATTCGAACCCCCGACCGATGCCTTAGAAGGGCATTGCTCTATCCAGCTGAGCTACCAGGACAAATATGTTCTTTCAAGAACATACTCATTATATAATAAAATATTTTTTTATTCAATAGTTTTAATTACACTTTTATAAATTTCTTGGTCTTCTACATTAAAAACAACCTCTCTTACATCATAGTTATCCCCTACTGATAAACTGATCGTATAAATGACTTCCTCTAATATATTTCGCTCATTCATATCATTAAAAATATAAGAATTGAATGTTAAGAATAAGGAATCTACTTCTTGTTCCGTTGCAAGTAGTTTGGTATTACTATTTAGGTAACTCATTAAATTGGTCGTATATAATTTAGAGCTTGCAAGTTCATCTACAATAATTTTGATTTTTTCACGATCATCATTTAAATATTTTGTAACAGGTACATAATATGTTTCGTCGTTATATTTTCCAATATAGTAAACGGTTACTTGGTTCACATCTTTATAAGATTGTAAATCATATTCTTTGTTAATTCCATAACTACGATCCAAAGTGCTTGGTAAATTAATCCCTGTATGTGGTAATTTCGTTAAGATATCACCTTCTACATAAATAATTACCTGCTTTACATCCTCTATACTGGTTAATGTATACACTATTGCTTCAATTACCTTTTCTTCATTTTCTTTTTTCATTTCTAAAATATCTTTAGAAAAATCAACTTTGATTAAATTATTTTCATAGTGAATGCTAAGTACCTTTGTATCACTTGGAATAACCGCACGAAACCCACTTGGAACTTTACTCTCACCTTCCCCATTTTGAATTAAAATATTGAGTAAATTTCTCGCCTTCGTTTCAATATCAGCATCTGCATCCATTACAACTTTTGTACGTGCAACCATATCATTTGGATCCAATAAATATATGGTTGATTTTTCTGCCATTTGGTCTACATACTCTACTCTACTTGGAATATTTTCTAGCATGCTTAATTGTTGTTTGGGAATGAGATACAAAAGAAGTAAAGCAAATAATACTGCTGATGATAAAATAATCTTTTTTTGACAAATACGTTTTACCATGAATTCACCTCTATTTAAATGTATGAAAAAAAACGCACTTTCATGCGATTTTTTAAAATGTTAATTCTCCAAGTTTTAAAAGTTCTACAACAGCGCTCGCTCTACCTTTTACGCCTAATTTCTGCATTGCATTGGATATATGATTTCTTACAGTCTTCTCACTAATACCTAACTTCTCTGCGATTTCAGCAGTTGTTTGATTTACGATTAATAATTCAAATACTTCTTTTTCTCTTTTGGTTAAAATACTTTTACTCATACTTTCCCTCACTTCCTAAGCTGGGTGGTTTTATGTTTACTCATATTATTCTATGTAACTAATAACTTCACGTGAAGTTATTCGCCCAAAAAGAAAAAAGAATAGCATTTCTATCCTTTAAATTGTACTGTAATATACATTTTTTTATCGAAATTACTTTGAACACTTCGCATAATATTATTGGCAACAGTCGTATCATGCTCTTTACTATCAACAACGACTTTGATTTGATCGCCATCTATTTTAACAAATGTTTTTAATTGCATTTCATCTAATAATTTTGTTTCTAATTTTGTTTCTTCTCCTTTGTTGATATTTAAAATTTTCATCTTTTCAAAGGCTGTATTTTTTTCGTCTACAGAGGATTCTGTGTTAGTTAATACTTCTTTTAATGCATCCAATTCTTGCATTAATTCTTCATCGGATGAAACACGAAGTGCGGTTATAAGTTCGCTTTCTTCTATCACAACAGTTGGTTCTGTCTCTTCTTTATTATTAGTATCAATATAATTGCCATTACTGGTTAGCAGTAATTCAGATGGCATTGTAATATAATATACACTAAGCACTAATATCAAACTGAACAAAGTTAAAAACCACAAATTTTTTTTATTAATCATTTATTTCCCTCCTAGTACTATCTATTTCACTATATGAAGGGATTTTAAAAATATTACAAGAAAAAAGAGAAATCAATCTCTTATTGCATTTTTACAATCTGTAGTTTGTTATTTATATGTGCTAAAATTAAAGTAACATGGGTTGGATAATTCAGATCTTCTTCGTATGTAAGAAATAAGTCTACTTCATAAGCTTCATCATCTGAAATTGTATTTCCATCATATTCCGTATGCTCTATACTAGTTACTTCAACTTCACTTACCATTGGTAACTCTTGTTTACGTGTTCCATAGATATTGTTTTCAATATAAGCATATACACTCGTTTTAGCAGATTGTACAAAATCCTGCTGATAAGCATCATATACAAATTGTGTTCCGCCAATATCATTTTTATTAATTGCCTGTTTTAAAGAATAAAAATCCGCTACAAAGATCTGACTCATCAAAGAAGCATAGATTTCTTCATCTGGTGTTTCATGCTCTAGTTCCTTTTTTAATTCCTTGAATTTTTTTTCCACATATTCAGAATCATTTTCATTTAATGTGTAACCATAATTTTCAATTGTGTATAGAATTTCTACCTGTGATGCTGATCCTGATTTTAAACTCTGATATATATCTTTTAAACACAGTAACAAAATGATAAAACAAATTAATACTAATACAATAATAATAGGCCATGTTTTGAATCTTCTTTTTTTTACCTTTTCTTTTTTCATATGTCTACTCCTGTCCTAGTAATTCTTGCGCTTCTTTCGTTTTTCTGATTAAATCGTATACAATAATAGAATCAGAAATTGAAATAGTTTGATCTGCAATTTCCGTATATTTTTCTATATATTCTACACTTACAGTATCATCTGGATTGAGTAACTTTCCAGTATCATTGCTTTGATTATAGTACATTTTATCCGTCAACCAATTGCCATCTGGAAAAACAACGACATTTTCATCTACACTAAATATATCATGACCTAAGGCATAATTGCTTGAAAATCCCATCATATTTCCTAGAGTTGGTAAGACATCATACATTCCCATTACTTTTGTAATTTCTCCTTGTAAGTTTTTATTTTTTGTCCAAATAATGAATGGTACTTTACGATTTAATTCATAAGTATAGTAGTCTACATTTACATAAGCAGGATCATCAGAAGGAAGTAAACTATTTGTTTCTGGAACATAATTATAAAAACGTTTATACTCTGATGTCTTTAATTTTGCATCATGATCCCCATAAATGACAATTGCTGTATTTTCTAACAGTCCTTCCGCATCTAAATCATCTAATAATTGTCCTAAAGCCTCATCAGCATAATGATAGGATTTAAAATAATTTCCTAGTTTGGTTCCTTCCATATAAGGAGCAACCATCTCTTTCATTTCACCTGTTTCTTCATCTAACATTTGATATTTATAATTGACCTCATAATCAGTATGTCCTGTAATATCAGAAAATGGTGTATGATTTGTAAGCATAATTAATACGCCATAAAAATTTTTATTTTGTTCGCTAATCTCTTTAATATATGGAACTGCTTGTCTAAAGAAAGATTTATCAGTTAATCCTAGACCTATCGTTTCATCTATTTCAAAATCATTTTTATAATTATAGAATTTATCGTATCCTAAACTTTGATGTGCACTTAAACGATTCCAGAAAGATCCATTGTTTCCATGCATACTAAATGTATAATAACCTTGTTCTTTTAAAAGTTTTGGAATTGTTACATACTCTCTATCAAAATAACTTACAAAGACCGTCCCACTACTTGCAGGCATTAAAGAAGTATTAAAAGTAAATTCACTATCACTACTCGTTCCTACACTTTCTTGTGCATAGAAGTTAGAAAAATATAATCCCTCACTGGCAAGTCGTTTTAAATTAGGTGCGACTGGTTCTCCATTAAACTCTGTATCTAATACAAATTGTTGCATACTTTCTGCATGAATGGCAATTACATTCATACCTTTTAATACATCGGTATACTCGTTTGTTTTATGTGTGTTATCTTTTGTCTCATAAAATTCACGGAAGGCTTTTGCATGCTCATCATAACCAAATAATGGATTGATTTGTGCTTTTAGAGTTGCAACCAAATCATTTGCTTGATATGTATAGATACCAAATCGCATCACGATATATTCACGATTCCATTGTTTATCTAATCTACTAATATCTGTAGAGGTTAAAGTAGAAATAAACATACCAATAAAAATGAGGCCTGCAACCATCGTATTTAAGGCACGTACTTTACCAATTTCAATCGTTGCAACATATTCATAGTATTCACGTTTTTTTAGCTTTCTATGTACAAAAATGATTACAATTATTTGCCATATGTAACAAAAATCTTTAAGCTCCATTATATTTTCTGTTACAGCCCCAGTGATTCCACTAAATACCTGTGTTAAAGTTTCTAATAATGAGAATGATGCATAAGATAAAAAGTTGGTATAATAAATAGAATTAATTAAACAAATGAGTGTAAATATAATAGACCATGTTAAATAGTAACGAAATTGATGCTTTGGTTTGATAAAATAACCAAATGCACCAACAATCAAGACAATTGCCAAATCAGCGATTACTGGTCTGATATCAAAATAGTTTTTTACTGTCACAAAGCGTAAAATACAAGCATTTATCACAGAAGAAATTACAAATGCCATAAAAAGAATATTTGTCTTAAAATATTGCTTTATAAATGCAATTATTTTTTTAATGGAATCTATTATCATATCTAGTTTCATCTTATCACCTTCATCGCTATAAAGTATATCATATTTTATTTTTCTTTTCAATTGAATCAAAAGGAATAATTATGAGTAATCATTCTCTTTACGTAATTTTTTGTATAAAAATGTTAAATTTATGTGCTATAATATTAGGTATTATGAAGGAGGTTATGTAAAATGGATGAAAAATATTTGACTCTTGAGCAAAATACATGTGCCGCTAGAATATTTTTAAATACTTTTGGTCTTACTTTAGAAAATGTAAGTGATATCAATGAATTTTCAAAAATCAAAATATTTGATAAAGCTATGAATGAAGTTGGGGAATTACACTTTGGTAATGGTAAAGTTATAATGTCCGCAAATTATAATAATAGTGTATTAGATGCATATTTTAATATTGCTAAAATATCAAGTTTTGTTAATATAGAAGGTGGTAACGCTTTATTTGGTCAATGGTCTAGCAAAATTATTTTTCAAGTGCAAAAACAAGATAATGTAAAATTATCAGGAGAATTTTTAATAGGAAGTTCAGCAAATTCTGAGTTTGGAGTATCTTGTCCTTGTTGTCCTTTAATAAATTGTGAAGTTCCTGAAAAAGGAAATGTAATTTTGAAAATATTAAGAGATGGAAGTATGTTTTCTCTTGAAATTGTATCTGGAGAAAACTATGAGGTAATAGATGTAAGACCTTGGGATTGGTTAAATGGTTTTCTTCGGCATGATATAAGAAAAGGAAAATATAATGAAGAAAAACAGGCTTATCCTTATAGAAGATATGCTGGAATTTTTAATGGTTCCGAAAAAGGAAAATTACATGTATTTTTAAATGAGGAAGAGTATCATAATCATTTAGCCTTTAGAAACGAATTTCCACCAAAGGCTGGAGATGATAATTCTAAAGAAATCTTATTACAAAAAGGAAGACTAATGCAAGATTTAGATCCTGATATGTTTGAGAAAATAAAAAAATTAAGAGAAGTGTTATCAATTGGAGATCAGGATAAAAACATGAATAAAAGAGAAAATGGCTAGAAAAACCTTAATAAATAAG
>ERZ777305.1452-NODE-1452-length-27809-cov-9.978562_pt1 | contig 27809 bp, 26 predicted proteins | sample MGYA00374965_ERZ777305 | MGnify/ENA primary metagenome ERZ777305 (study PRJEB29328, sample SAMD00013331) | mouse gut metagenome | study: EMG produced TPA metagenomics assembly of the Metagenome analysis of fecal microbiota from mouse which was promoted... | reverse complement strand
CAATGTATTGAGCTGATATGTACTAATCGGTCAAGGGCTTAACCATGGAGTAGATTTCTACGAAATCAACTCCGGAAGGATGATAAACATCCTTCCCCAAGAGAGATGGAGCAGATCTCTAGGAGATCAACTCCGGAAGGATGAAGAGCATCCTTCCAGGTAGATAGACCAGATTTTCTCAAAGAGGAAGTAAGAGAGGCTCAGAAGGAGTAGGAGAGACAGATGGATAGATAGAGATTCAGGTTCGGTTTTGAGGGTATGTCTGGTATATAAAAAAAATATCAACACTAATTACAAAAAAATGTAATTAGTGTTTTTTTTTTATTCTTTTTATGATATAATAAGATAAATCTGAGATTGCAGTAGGGTTTTTACTCAAATTGTGTGAAATGTGTAGGCAATCTGATAGATTGAAAGGTATATTCTAAATATATAACGCGAGGTGGATTGCATGGATACGAAGATTCTGCTTGAAAACGGAACAAATGAGTTGGAAGTACTCGAATTTAAATTGGATGGTAATGCGTACGGTATTAATGTTGCCAAGATTAAGGAGATTATTAATTATCAGGAAGTGACTCCAGTTCCTAATGCGCATCCTAGTATTGAAGGTATATTTATGCCTCGTGATACGATGATTACGGCAATCGACTTAAAGAACTGTCTGCAAAGAGGTGTATCAGAGCCTGGCGGACTGTTCATTGTTACAAATTTTAATAAGTTGGATATTGCTTTTCATGTGGATTCTGTTGTAGGAATTCACCGTGTATCATGGAGAGAGATTATTAAGCCTGGTTCTACTGTTTCTACTTCAGAAGATGGTGTTTCCACAGGTATTATTAAGTTTGATGACAGATTGATTATCATTTTGGATTTTGAGAAAATTGTGACTGATATTAATCCTGAGACGGGACTTAAGATTGCAGATATCGAAGAACTGGGTGAGAGACATAGGATTGATGTACCAATCTTGATAGCAGAAGATTCCCCGCTTTTGAATAAACTGATTGTAGAATCTTTACATAAAGCAGGATATGTGAATCTGATTCATACAGAGAATGGTCAGCAGGCATATGATGTTATTCAGGAGTGTAAGAGAGAAGGTACATTGAAGGAACATGTTCAGTGTATTATTACAGATATTGAGATGCCGCTGATGGATGGTCATCGTTTGACAAAGCTGGTGAAGTCTGATGACGAGACAAAAGATATTCCGATAATTATTTTCTCATCTTTGGTTAATGAAGATATGATGAGAAAAGGTGAAGCACTTGGAGCAAATGCACAGCTTTCCAAACCGGAGATAGGAAATCTGGTGAGAGTGGTCGATGGTCTGGTCTTAAATAATTAGTAGTATACGCCAATACGTAGAGGCCGGGAGTTTCCCGGCTTTTACTTTGTGTTGTAATACGAATTACAGGCGGAGATAATGGAATGAATGACAGGATGCAGGAAATAAGAGAAAAAGTGCAGGATGCAGAACTGGTATTGATAGGATTGGGAGAGGACTTTCAGTATGACTGGCGGGTTCTTTTACAGGATAAAAGATATCAGGAGATTGAGCAGGAAATCAGAGATAGTGAGCAGTATGTCTGGATAGTGCCTTTTTTGCAAAAGATGGTATTGTTGCAAGGATGGGAGGACAGATGGAAGCTCGCATATGATAATTTAAGGGAGCTCATAAAAGATAAAAACTATTTTATCATTTCACTGTGTATGGATGACAGGATATACGAGACTGGTTTTGAGGAGCAGAGAATTGTAACCCCCTGTGGTGGGTTCCGGAGAATGCAGTGTGATGCTAATTGTTCTGGCGAACTAACAGAGATTCCACAGGAAACTTATGAACAAGTTATACAATATTATAGAAAAGAATTGTCGCTTTCTTCTTTGCAGGAGCCAGTTTGTAAGCTTTGCGGTGAAAAGTTAAGATTTAACCAGTTGGGAGTAAGTAAGTATGCGGAAGAAGGATATCTGAGACAGTGGGATATTTATACGAAATGGCTTCAGGGTACTGTGAATAGAAAATTGTGTATATTGGAATTAGGAGCGGGGCTGGAATATCCACAGATTATTCGGTTTCCTTTTGAAAAGATAGTATTTTATAACCAGAAGGCCTTTTTTTACCGAATACATCCTATGATTTATCAATTGGGAGAAGAGATAGGAGACAGAGGCGTAAGCATCAAGGAAGATCCGATAGATTTTCTGATAAAGGGATTTGTTAAATAGTCCAATATGTGATAAAATGAGACAAAAAAGTAGGCTGGGGAGAGATTATGAGCTCGAGTGAAGAATATTTAGATAGTTTACTGGAATCAATATTGAATGGCGGAAAATCGAACAATACAGCTGCACAACAGCAGACAGATGGGAAGGATGTATCAGAGGGGTTGCCAGAATCTGGTGAGAGCAAAAAGTCTCAGACAGGAGCTGTAAAAGCGAATAAGGCAATGTCTACAGAGGAAATTGAAGAGATGCTCATGTCCATGGGAACTCTTGGCGGAGAAGATAGACCGGCAGTGGAGGAAAACCAATCTGATAATCTGGTGTTGGATAGTCATGCAGAAGAGCCGGTATCAGATGGCGTGTCACTAGATGATTTGTCCCTGGAAGAAGTTATGCCAGATGAAATGTCAATAGATGACTTTTCATTGGATGACCTGTCGCTGGATGATATGAGTATAGAGGGAACAGATGATTTGTCACTGGATGGACTGGGAACAGGTTCAGATGACTTACTGCCGGATGGACTGGAAACAGAGGCAGACGGTCTGTCAATGGAAAGTGCCGGGCCGGAAGGGTCCATGTCGGATGAAATGTCGGTAGATGACTTTTCATTGGATGACCTGTCGCTGGATGATATGAGTATAGAAGGAACAGATGATTTGTCACTGGATGGACTGGGAACAGGTTCAGATGACTTACTGCCGGATGGACTGGAAACAGAGGCAGACGGTCTGTCAATGGAAAGTGCCGGGCCGGAAGGGTCCATGTCGGATGAAATGTCGGTAGATGACTTTTCATTGGATGACCTGTCGCTGGATGATATGAGTATAGAAGGAACAGATGATTTGTCACTGGATGGACTGGGAACAGGTTCAGATGACTTACTGCCGGATGGACTGGAAACAGAGACAGATGGTCTGTCAATGGAAAGTGCCGGGCCGGAAGGGTCCATGTCGGATGAAATGTCAATAGATGATTTTTCATTGGATGATCTGTCGTTGGATGATATAAGTATAGAAGAAGCGGATGACTTGTCACTGGATGGACTGGGAACAGAGGCAGATAGTCTGTCAATGGACAGCGCCGGGCCGGAAGGGTCCATGTCAGATGAAATGTCAATAGATGATTTTTCATTGGATGACTTGTCGTTGGATGATATGAGTATAGAGGGAGCGGATGACTTGTCACTGGATGGACTGGGAACAGAGATAGATGATTTAGTATTAGAGGATTTTGGAACAGAAGAACCGATGGCGGAAGAGTTTTCGCTAGACAATCTTAGCATGGGTGAAGATACACAGAATGAGGAAACTTTAGCGGCTGACGTGGATGATCTGGATAGTCTTATGGCAGATATGGATGGAGAGCTGTCCTTGGATGATCTGTCCATGAACGAGGAGACAATGTCGGAGGAAGATATCGATCGGCTGTTGAGTGGTGAGAATCTTGATGATACAGACTCTGTGGGGCTGGCAGATGATTTGGCACTTTCAGATGGCTTTGCTCTGGAGGAGACAGGGACAGAAGAAGATGATCTTTCTGCACTGTTGTCTGGAATGGATCATGATGAAGATCTTTCAGAGATTAATGATTTGTTAGAAAAATCTGATCAGGGGCTTCCGGCAGATGATGATATGTTAGCCATGTTAGGGGATGGCGATAATGATGCTTTTGATTTCTTCTCAGATGATAATGCAGCAAAAGAGGCGGCAAGCATTCGAGAGGTTTCTCCGGAAGAACTGGAGGAAAAGGATAATCCGAAGAGAAAGAAGGAAAAGAGAAAGCGGAAGAAAAAGGAGAAGAAACCCAGAAATAAGAAAGGTGCGGGGGAAGAAGCATCGGTTGAGAGCGGCGATGCAGACGGGTTAGCGAGTCTGCTTGAAAATGCGCCGGAAGAAGAAACGGAAAAGCCTAAGAAACAAGGTTTTGGAGCAAAATTAGCGGCCCTTTTGTTTGAGGGAGACGAAGATGAGGATTCTGGAAACACCGAGGAAGAGGATCTTTTGGGTGATGGTTTTCAGATGGGTAATCTTACGAACGAGAATAGGGAACTTCTGCAGGAACTGAGTGACGAGGATAAGAAGAATTCCAAAAAGAAGGGCAAAAAGGATAAGAAGAAAAAGAAGGGTAAAAAGGGACAGACCGAAGAAGCTCCGGAGGAAGGAGAAGAGGGAGAAGAGACAGAACAGAAAGAAAAGAAGCCCAAGAAAAAGAAAAAGAAGAAAAAAGAAGAATCAGAGGAAGCGTCATCTTCAGTACCGGAGAAGAAGCTTGCTAAGAAGAAAGTGATCACGGTATTCCTGTTCTGTGGCACGATTGCAGCATGTATTATTCTCATGACTTCCTTCCTGCCTAATTATCTGCAGAAGAATGATGCCAGGGTTGCCTATGATCACGGATATTATGGTGATGTATATGATCTGTTGTATGGTAAAAAGCTGAATGAGGAAGATGAGACTCTGTTCCAGAAGAGCAGTCTTATTCTGCAGATGGATAGAAAGATTGCTTCTTATGAGAATTATAGCAAAATGGGTAAACGTCTGGAGGCTCTGGATGCCCTGCTCAGCGGTGTGGCCCGTTATCAGGAGATGCTGCCCAAAGCAGAACAATATCATGTTACCAGTGAAGTCAGGGAACGTTACGATCAGATTATAGAGAGACTTTCAGCTGACTTTGGGGTATCAGAAGCGGATGCATTGGAGACTGTTGCATCAGAAGATGATGTAACCTATACCCAGAGAGTACAGGCAATTATCGACGGTATCATGTATGGTGCCGGAGAAGATGTACCGGAAGTGAAGCAGGATGTACTGTTAGAAGAAGAGGAGATTATTTCAAGACTGGAAGGGATAGAAGAGGAAGCAGACCTTCCGGAAAATGAAGTACAGCAGGACGATTTCCAGACAGAAGAGCCTTTAGATAATGTGGAGCAGGCGGATGGTAGCGATAATTGATTATGATGCCGGTAATATCCGGAGTGTAGAAAAAGCAGTAGTTTCCCTGGGATATGAGGCGGTGTTAACAAGAGATGCAGATACGATTCTTTCAGCAGATCATGTGATACTGCCGGGGGTGGGCGCTTTCGGTGAGGCCATGGATAAGCTGACAAATTATGGGTTGGTAGATGTGTTAAAGGCCGTAGCGGACAGGAGGATTCCTTTATTGGGGATTTGTCTGGGATTACAACTGATGTTTGAGGATAGTGAGGAGGCACCGGGAGTAAAAGGACTTGGCCTTTTTAAGGGACATATTTTACGGATTCCGGAAAAAGAGGACTTAAAGATTCCGCACATTGGCTGGAACTCTTTACAGTATCCGTCCGAGGGGAGATTGTTTGCAGATATCCAGAAGGATTCTTATGTGTATTTTGTGCATTCCTATTATCTGCAGGCACAGGAGCGGGAGATTGTTAAGGCTGTGACAGAGTACGGGGTAGAGATTCATGCCTCAGTAGAGAAAGATAATCTTTTTGCCTGTCAGTTCCATCCGGAGAAAAGTTCGGATGTGGGCATGAAGATATTGCAGAACTTTATGGAAATATAGTAAGACGGAGTAAGGCATATGCATACGAAACGTATTATTCCCTGTCTGGATGTGAAGAACGGCAGAGTAGTCAAGGGTGTCAATTTCATCAATTTTAAGGATGCAGGTGATCCGGCGGAAGTTGGTGCCGCTTATGATAAATCCGGTGCGGATGAACTGGTTTTCCTGGATATCACAGCTTCTTCCGATGCCAGGGCCACGGCAGTAGAAATGGTACGTAAAGTGGCAGAAAAGGTGTTCATTCCCTTTACCGTAGGCGGCGGAATCCGCACGGTAGAGGATTTTAAGGCAATTTTGCGAGAAGGAGCGGATAAGGTGTCAGTCAATTCGGCGGCCATTATGAATCCGCGGCTTATCAGTGATGCGGCTGATAAGTTTGGCAGTCAGTGTGTGGTGGTAGCGATTGATGCCAAACGCAGGCCGGACGGCAAGGGTTTTAGTATTTTTAAAAATGGTGGCCGTGTGGATATGGGAATTGACGCAGTGGAGTGGGCTATGGAGGCTGACAGACTGGGAGCGGGGGAGATTCTTCTGACCAGTATGGACGGAGACGGCACAAAGGCTGGATATGATCTGGAATTGACAAAAGCTGTTGCAGAGAATGTATCCATACCGGTCATTGCATCTGGCGGGGCAGGCACTATGGAACACTTTCATGAGGCATTTACGGAAGGAAAGGCAGACGCGGCGCTGGCAGCATCGCTGTTTCATTTTAAGGAGATGGAAATTCGGGATTTGAAGATGTACCTGCGCAGTAAGGGTGTATCGGTGCGATTATAGTTATCATTTATGAGTTTGTGTGCAAAGGGGCATGAGAACGCAGGGGTGTTCTGTGCCCTTTTTGGAGCAAGGGTGCCAGAAGGCGGCTGAAGGATCTGAAAACGATGAGTTTAGAAATACAAAAGAAAGGGAAGATAAACGTATGGCGATGTTGAGCAATGATTGGGCGGAAGCTCTGAAAGAAGAATTTCGCAAACCTTATTATAAGGAATTGTATACTTTTATACGTGAAGAATACAATAGTCGGGTGGTGTATCCGCCTTCAGAGGATATTTTTAACGCCTTTCACTTTACACCGCTTAATAAAGTGAAAGTGCTGCTTTTGGGGCAGGATCCCTATCATAATGAACACCAGGCTCACGGGATGAGTTTTTCAGTATTGCCTGATCAGAGGGAAATTCCGCCTTCTTTGCAGAATATTTATCAGGAGCTTCATGATGATCTGGGATGCTATATTCCTAACAATGGCTATTTGAAAAAGTGGGCTGACCAGGGAGTGCTTTTGCTCAACACGGTGTTGACAGTGCGTGCCCATCAGGCAAATTCTCATCAGGGAAAAGGGTGGGAGCACTTTACAGATGCAGTGATACAGGCTGTAAATGAGCAGGATCATCCGGTGGTGTATCTGTTGTGGGGAAGACCTGCGCAGAATAAGATGTCTATGTTGACAAATCCCAGGCATTTGATCCTGAAGGCACCCCATCCAAGCCCATTATCAGCTTACCGGGGATTCTTTGGATGTAGGCATTTCAGTCAGTGTAATGAATTTCTAAAGGCCAACGGCGTGGAACCGGTGGACTGGCAGATTGAGAATATATAGAGGTACGAGAGGAGATTTTGTGTCATGAGTAAACTACCATTTGTAACAAAGGAACAGGTCGAAGAGATTGTGAAGACCTATCCGACACCTTTTCATATTTACGACGAGCGGGGATTGCGGCAGAATGCAAAGGCAGTGCAGGAAGCTTTTGCATGGAATAAGGGATTCAAAGAATATTTTGCAGTGAAGGCATGCCCGAATCCGTTCTTAATCCAGATATTGCATGAGTATGGGGCAGGGTGTGATTGTTCTTCACTGACGGAACTGATGATCAGTGATGCACTGGGAATAAACGGCGATGATATCATGTTTTCTTCCAACGAAACACCAGCTCAGGAATATGAATACTGCGCGAAATTGGGAGGCACTATCAATCTGGATGATATTACACATATCGAGTTTGTGGAGCATATTCTGGGTAAACTCCCGGAGAAGATGAGCTGCCGTTACAATCCGGGCGGCGTGTTCCAGATGAGCAATGGTATCATGGACAATCCGGGAGATTCTAAATATGGCTTTACCACAGAGCAGCTTTTCGAGGGATATCGTATCCTGAAAGAAAAAGGGGTGAAGCATTTTGGCCTGCATGCTTTCCTGGCCAGCAATACGGTTACAAATGAGTATTATCCGCAGCTTGCCAGACAGCTTTTCGAGGTGGCAGTACAGGTTAAGGAGAAAGTGGGTGTGCAGATAGAATTTATTAACCTTTCCGGCGGTGTGGGAATCCCTTATGAGCCCGGTCAGACAGCCAATGATATCCGGGTGATCGGAGAGGGTGTACACAAGGTCTTCGATGAGGTACTTGTGCCTGCAGGAATGGGCGAGACGGCAATTTATACGGAGATGGGCCGATTTATGACAGGGCCTTATGGTGCTCTGGTAACGCAGGCGATTCATGAGAAACATACGCACAAAGAGTATATTGGTGTAGATGCCTGTGCAGTGAACCTGATGCGTCCCGCTATGTATGGGGCTTATCATCATATTACCGTACTTGGCAAAGAGGACATGTCCTGTGACCATATCTATGATGTGGTTGGCTCTTTATGTGAAAATAATGATAAGTTTGCCATTGACAGAAAACTGCCGCAGATTGATAAGGGAGATTATCTGGTCATCCATGATACAGGAGCGCATGGCTATGCCATGGGATATAATTACAATGGCAAGCTGAAATCCGCAGAACTTCTGCTTAAGGAAGATGGCAGCGTAGAGCTGATCAGACGGGCTGAGACACCGCAGGATTACTTTGCTACCTTTGATGGGTTTGAAATTTATAAAAAGATGGGGTTTTAGAATTTATATCATAAGATATTTAATTAGAAATTATGGATAGAATTTGCCGAAAAACCTTGCCAACGACCAACAGTTATGGTAATATATAACTCGGTTGTTGGAAATGCTGGTGTGTCGGAATGGCAGACGAGGCAGACTCAAAATCTGTTGTGGGCAACCACGTGTGGGTTCAAGTCCCACCACCAGCACTGATTAAAAGCTTAGAATTCTGATAAAATGCGGATTTTGAGAATTTTGTTTTTACGGGTTCCAATCTCACTGCTATATTTTTCGTGATTTTCTTTTAAACACGTCTATAATATCTATAATCAATCCTATATCTTCTAAATATAATAAATGATATAAAATTATGAAACTTACAATCCCGCAAATTGAAAATAGAATAGTAAGCCGCTTAATTTCCCTCAGTTTTGATATGTGAAGATTGCCATAGTTAAAGTAGTGTGGTATACATTATAAAATTCAGCAGAAATAAACAATATATGAGATGAATTCGTATGAAAAAACATTTCTTGCTTTTGATAGCTTTGCTTTTTTTATTATCTGGATGTTCTCAAAATAAATCCGAAGAAATTAGTGTGAACAATCCCTATGATGTTTTATACGGAAGCGAATTAAAGTAGTTATGTTTTCATTATAAAAATTACAATATTAGTTTTCTGCTGCACAGACTAATACACCAAACCCCTCTTTAATGGTTAAATATTTCCAAGAACGAAGAAAGCCGCCCCAGGATATTCATCCTTATATTGATATGATATTGGTTTCCATGAAGTTGGTGATTTAATAAAATTTTGATTTTCGAGCAATATTCATTCAGAGATTGATATTGAAGTCTGGTAAGAAAAGTGGTATATTATATCTGGTTAAAATATGATTACATAATGAAGGAGGAATTGCTATGAGAACAGTGGAGGAGAGAAATATTGCCGTGTGTATTATTCTGTCATTGGTGACCTGCGGAATCTACGGATTATACTGGTTTGTGTGTTTGACAGAGGATACGAATGCAGCAGCAAACGAGGAAGGAACATCTGGCGTGATGGCCCTTGTGTTTACCCTGATTACCTGTGGAATTTATGGTCTTTACTGGGCTTATAAATGCGGTGAAAAGCTGGATAAGGCTAAAACAGACAGAGGTATGTCGGCTTCCAACGGGGGTGTTCTCTATTTGATTCTTTACATCTTTGGCGGAATTATTGCTTATGCACTGATTCAAAACGAACTGAATAAGCTTGCATAATAAAAGATAAAATATAATAAAATCGGTAGGAAATTACCTGTAGAATACTCTGTGAGAAGAGGAAAGAGAGGAATTTTTTTGTTAAGCATTGTGCGTGTGGAGAAAGCCAACTAAATAGTTGACAGGAAGAGCGGCTCTTGTGTCGGGATAAAGGCTGGGAGTCTGCCCTTTTGTCAGTGCATTGCCACTGCCAATCCGCCTTATATGCTTACAATCAATATGGATCATTGTATCCTGATGTTTGATTTATCTGAAGATGTGAAATAACGGTTTCCCTGACAGGAGTGTCGTCATTTCACAAAATTATCAAGCCATGAAGCATGGAACCGTTTGGCAGTGCTCATGGCTTTTTTGTTGTATAGAGAGAGGAAAAGAGGGAGAAAATCAAACATGAAACGGATAGAAATGATGACAGATTTTTATAAAATAAAAGAAATGTGGATGGAACAGACAGTCACAGAAGATGCGAAAGACAGAATCAGGGGTGTATCGGTGTGCTTATCAGAGTTGGAGCTGCGTAAACAGCTCAGAGATACCACAGAGAGTAAGAAGATGATAGAGAAACTTGGGACACCGCCGCTGCAGAATGTGGAGGAGGCCAAGGAAATTTTATCTGCTGCTAAAAAGGGCAGCTGTCTGACACCGTATCAATTGGAGCGGGTGGAAAAGGTGTTGGTGGCGGTCAGACGATTAAAGGATTATCTGGCCCGGGGGAAGGTATATGAAAACTCCCTGAGTTATTATGAGGAGAATCTGGATTCCCTGGATGAACTGCGGGAAGAGATCAGCAGACAGATTAGAGGCGGCGAAGTGGATGATTATGCCTCTAAAGAGTTGCAGACCATCAGGGCGCAGATTGTAAAATGTGATGAGCAGATGAAACAGAAGGCAGAGCAGGTGATAAGGGCGCATAAGCAGTATATGACAGATAGCTATTATACTTTTAGAAACGGCAGGGTATGTGTGCCGGTGAAAAAGGAGTACAGGCTGAAGGTTGCAGGCGTGGTGATAGACAAGTCTTCTACAGGAAGCACCCTTTTCATGGAGCCGGCAAGCGCTGCTAAATATTTTGAGGAACTTCAACTGTGCAAAATCAGTGAGGAAAATGAGATTTACCGTATTTTGTATACGCTGACGGCAATGGTTTCGGAGTCTGCAGACATCTTGCATGAGAATATCAGGACAATGGAGAAACTGGACTTTATATTAGCAAAGGGAAAACTCAGCATTGCCATGGAGGCAGTAGAGCCGTCCATCAATACAGAGCGCCGGATCAGGCTGAAAGATGCCAGAAACCCGGTAATGGATAAAGCGGTAAATGTTCCTCTGCAGTTTGATATGGGAGGGGAGATTCGGGGAATCATTATAACCGGTCCCAATACAGGCGGAAAGACTGTGGCCATTAAAACCGTCATGCTCAATTGTATGATGGCTCAGTGTGGACTTCATGTAACATGCGGGGAGGCAGACATCTGTATGAATGGCGCTTGTCTGTGTGATATTGGGGATGGGCAGAATATTGAGGAGAATTTATCTACTTTTTCCGCACATATTAAGAATGTGCTGGAAATATTGACCCAGGTAAACCGGGAAAGCTTTGTGATCATGGATGAGCTGGGTTCCGGGACAGATCCGGCTGAGGGGATGGGGATTGCCGTTGCTATACTGGAAGAACTGCGAAAGAGCGGCTGCCTGTTCCTGATCACCACGCATTATCCTGAGATGAAGGAGTATGCGGAGAAAACAGAAAATATTATCAATGCCCGCATGACATTTGATAAAGAAACATTGCAGCCCACATATCAGATGGTGATTGGAGAAGCGGGGGAGAGCTGTGCCTTCTATATAGCTGACAGGCTTGGTATGCCCAGGGAAATGCTGCAGACGGCTATCCGTGCGGCATATGGAGAAGGTGCCGCTGGAAATTTCCGTTTCCGAGAGCAGGAATCCGGGAAGGAAAAGCAGACAGGAAGCAGGGTCATAAAAGCCGGGAACAAAAAGCAGGGCAGCAAACTTACGGATCAATATCACATGGGGGACAGCGTCATGGTATATCCGGATAAAAAGATTGGGATCGTGTGCAAGCCCATCAATCAAAAGGGTGTCTTGAGAGTACAGATGCCGGGTAAAAAAATCTGGATCAATCACAAGCGGGTGAAACTGCATGTGGCGGCGCAGGAACTGTACCCGGAAGACTATGATTTCTCCATTCTGTTTGAAACGGTTGAAAATCGAAAAATTAGGCATGAGATGGAGCGGAAATTGACGGATAAAATGATTTACATGGAAGAGGCGTCAGAGGATTGATCTTGCGGGACAGGGTAAATCGGCAGGCAATTATGTGTACAAATTAACGCAGACTTACTGACTTGACAAAGTATTTCAAAGATACTATAATGACCCAAATGTTTGTGGGTAAGTTTGCGGTGAGCCTGCTTTTTGGAACCTGTGCTTATGGGCGGACAGGGCTGGGCGGTGTATGATAAGGAGAGAGGAGAACTAAGATGAAAAAGATGTTAAATACTGCGATGGTTTATTTTATTCTGGCGATTGCAGCAGGGGTATTTTATCGGGAATTTACCAAATGGCATGGGTATACGGGAAGAACCGTTCTGGGATATGTACATACACATTTGTTCGTCTTTGGAATGATGCTGTTTCTGATTGTTACCCTGTTTTGTAGGCAGGAGAAATCTTTATTACAGAATAAAGTATTTAAGTGCTTTTACATACTATACAATATATCCCTGCCCTTTATGGCATGTATTATGTTAACCAGAGGGATTATACAGGTTCAGAACGTGAATCTGACAAAAGCTGTTAACGCTATGATATCCGGGTTTGCCGGCATTTCCCATATTCTGCTTACTATATCTCTGGGACTGTTCTTTGGGGCATTGCAGAAAAGTCTTGCGGCAGATGATTAGACAGGGCGCAGCAGGTAAGGAAGGCGTCGGCATAGAATGGGTTTACGGGTTTAAAAGACCGGAAAATGCGTATAATAACGCCATATGATTTTTAGTGCAAAGGGAGGATGGAGGTATGGTAAAACGGATTTTGGATTGTAAGTATTCTGATCTGGCGGGCTATCAGGCGAGAGAGATGTTAGAGTCTATGGCAGCCAGTGAGGGCCGTGTGCTGATGGGAGAGTGTATCGGCGTCACCCAGCCGCTTTTGACGGATATTACCAATGCGGAGGTGGTAGCATCCATGGGAGCCGACATACTGCTGCTCAATATGTTTGATGTGCAAGAGCCTGTCATACAGGCGCTGCCTGCGGTGGAAAAAGCAGATACGGTGAGGGAAATCAAACGATTGACCGGAAGGATGGTAGCTGTCAATCTGGAGCCGGTGACGGATGGCGGGCAGGAGCACGATGAACTCTGGCGGATGACAGAGGGCAGACGTGCCACGGCTGAAAATGCTCTTCGGGCCTCCGAAATGGGTGTGGATATGATACTTCTGACAGGAAATCCGGGCAATGGTATCAGTAATCGGGCCATTATTGACTCTTTGAGGAAGATTAAAAATGCTGTGAGAGACAGGGTAATCTTGGCGGCGGGCAAGATGCATGCAGCAGGCGTGCTGACAGAGGCGGCGAAGGATATTATTTCCAAAGAAGATATCCGCGCATTCAGGGAAGCCGGGGCAGATGTGATATTGCTGCCGGCACCGGGAACGGTTCCCGGCATTACCATGGAGTATGTCAGGGAGTTGGTAGGCTATGCCCACAGTCTGGGCGCTTTGACAATCACTGCCATTGGCACTTCACAAGAGGGCAGTGACAAAGATACCATCAGGCAGATTGCGCTCTGGTGTAAGATGACGGGAACCGATATCCATCACATTGGAGATTCCGGTTATGTGGGGATGGCCCTGCCTGAGAATATTATGACCTATTCCATTGCCATCCGCGGCATCAGACATACTTATCACAGGATGGCGCAGTCGATTAATCGGTAGATGCATTTGGTCATGGCAGGAGATGACGGGAATGAGATTAGGGGGCGCGGCATGTCAGAAATGGTATTGGAAGCAGTATATAAAGAATTTTTTCCTTTTTGGGAAAAGATATCAGCCAGGGACAGGGATGTGATCTGTCAGAATTCTCATTGCGTGACTTACCCTAAAGGCAAGAATATTCATGATGGCAGTGAATGTTCCGGTGTGATTCTTGTTCGGTCAGGGAGTCTTCGGCTTTATTTGATGTCAGATGAGGGAAAGGATATCACCCTTTACCGTCTCCACAAAGGGGATATGTGTATGCTGTCGGCCTCCTGCGTGATAAAGGCCATCACATTTGATGTGTTTATAGATGCGGAGGAGGACAGTACGTGCTGTGTGATCGGCGGACCTGCTTTTGCAGCAGTGTCGGAGCGAAACCCGGAGGTCCGGATATTCGCGTTGGAAACTGCGGTGAACCGCTTTTCGGATGTGATGTGGGTGATGCAGCAGATTCTTTTCATGAGCATGGATAAGAGGCTGGCGATTTTTCTTTACGATGAATCGGTGCGGACCGGTTCTGATATGATTGCATTGACACACGGGCAGATTGCACGGTATATGGGATCTGCCCGTGAGGTGGTATCCAGAATGTTAAAATATTTTGCCAGTGAGGGAATTGTGGAAGTCTCAAGAGGCGGTGTCACGATTCTGGACAGGGAAGGTCTGCGCAGATTGACCTTGTAATGGTCATCTTGTATTTGTAATCAGGGAAAGATTTCCACATTCTAATTTGCAGCTGTGTTTGTCAGGTGCGAGGCATCCGCTGTTTGCAGATAAGCTGCGTCATAGTTCCCATGGGACAATATACACACCAGGATCTGGGTTTATACAGGATCATGGTGAGAAATCCCAGGACAGTAGAGGTTAACATAACACTGTAAAAGCCGAAGGCAAACTGTGCCACGCCGTCAGAAAACAGGGTTCCGTGATAGGCCCAGTGCCACGGAAGTTTGAATGTCCACAGCAAGGTTACCGCAGTGTTTAGATTCCTGGTACCGGCAAAGACCAGCCAGGTATTCCACAGCATGAGGAAGAACATGGCAAAGAAGAAGGTCAAAAAGCCATATCGGAAATATTTTGATTTCATCCACTTGGGCACATCTTTCTTCCGGGAGAGTCCGAACCTGCCGCCTACAAGGGAAAACAGCTGTCCTCTGCCGCAATACTTATTACAGTATGCCTTATTGCCTTTGAGGATAGCGATGAGGAGTGGGATAAAGAAACAAAGAAGCCCAAGCCACGCAAAAAGGATATTGAAAAATCCCAGGATCAGATAAGTAAGGGAAGCAATCCAAAGGTAATCATACCATTTCTTTTCTCTGTTCATTCTTCGGTCACCTCCAGTGAAATAATGCTTGCAGGACATTCTCTTACACAGTTCCCACATCCGACACATAACGCTTCATCGATTTTGGCATGGATACCATTGGGTATGGAGATGGCATTTCTGGGACAGACTTTCATACAGCATCCGCAGGCCACACATTCTCTGATACTCACATTCGCTTTTCTTTTGGCCATAATAAACTCCTTATTGTTTTTTATTCAGTATACAGGGGAAATATATTTTATTCTGTGATGAAGTCACAGAACAGGCAGGAGGATATAACGGAAGTTAAGCCAAACCAGGGAAATATGCTTGTTCCTTTAGGAAATCACAGATATAATAGTTGTACAGACAGTAGGGTCTGCTGAGTATCATAGATTGACAAAAAGGCGGGAATACAGATAATGAACAATGAAAAGGTATATGCCATGAGCTTTGCCAGGATTTATCCGCTGCTGGTTGCAAAAGCAGAGAAAAAAGGGAGAACGGCAAAGGAAGTTGATCAGATTATCGGGTGGTTGACCGGATATTCTGCCGGGGAAATAGAGGATGCGATTCAAAACTCTACCACGTATGGAGAGTTTTTTCAACATGCGCCAAATCTAAATCCAAATAGAAAGCTGATCACTGGAAGTGTCTGCGGTGTGCGTGTGGAAGAGATTACAGAACCGTTGATGCAGGAAATCCGATATCTGGACAAACTGGTGGATGAACTGGCTAAGGGGAAAGCCATGGATAAGATTCTGCGGGAACGTCAGTGGAAGTGTCCCAAATGCGGACGTATGTTTGCGCATGTGAATCAGAGTCATTATTGCGGGGAAGCGCCGAAGACCATCGAGGCATATATCAGCCAGCAGTCAGAAGAGGCACAGGATTATTTAAGGCAGATAAATGACACCATCAAATCTGCCTTACCAGAGGCGGTGGAAAAGATATCATGGAGTATGCCCACTTACTGGAAGAAGCATAATCTGATACAGTTTGCGGCATCTAAGAAGCATATCGGCTTGTATCCGGGGCCGGAGGCGGTGCAGGCGTTTGCAGACAGACTGCAGGAATATAAAACAAGTAAAGGAACCATACAGTTTCCCTATCATAAGCCGCTGCCGCTTACGTTAATTGCGGAAATTGCAAAGTGGTGCGAGAAGCAGTACAGCTAGTTGGGAGAGGGACATGAAAATATCATCGTTCTTGTATTTTGCCGGATTTGGGATAGAAACCATATTGTTTCGGAAGAAAAAGCCTGTTCTTCTGCGGCGGGGAAACTTTTCTGTGGAGAGACGGCAGTATGGGCCTGCGGGACCTGGTAATAGAAGCCAAAAAGATGGGATTTCTGATTGTCAATGTGGTCACAAACGGTACGTTTCCCATTGATCTGCCGGAAGCAGATTTGATTTTATTGAGTCTGGACGGAGACAGGGAGCGTCACAATGCGATCAGAGGCGATACCTATGATACGATTATGGAAAATATCAAGAAGGCCACAGCGGATAATATCTGCTTCTATATGGCGGTCAATCAGATGAATCAGGGAGCCATTCGGGATGTGTGCCAGACAGCGAAAGATACACCTCATGTGCGGGCAGTATCTTTTAACTTTCATACACCCTATCCGGATACGAAAGACCTGGCTCTTAGCAGGGAAGAGAAGGCGGCCTGTTGTGAGGTGATCAGGCAGATGATGCGGGAGGGGGCGCCGGTCTTTAATTTAAAGAGTGCGTTTCCGTATCTGATTGACAATACGTTTCCCACCCCCTGTCATCAATGTGTGGTGATTGAGAATGGTAAGGTGAGCACCGGCGGACGATGTATTGAGGTGCCGGGATTGTGTGAACAGTGCGGATACTTCTTTGTGGCAGAATACACGCTTTTGTTCCATGGCAATATAAAGATTATACTGGAGATGCTTAGGACGTATTTAAAATACATATAGGATGCATGATGAGCGCGATTACGAATCTGACAAGAATGTGGCTGACTCATTCAGTCAAGCCCTTTCTTTTTACAAAGGAATATGACCAGCAACTGCCTTATGAGGCATGCGGGAATCTGGGGCTGTATATCCATATCCCCTTCTGTGAGAGTGTCTGTAATTTCTGCCCTTACTGTAAGACGCTGTATGCGGAAAAGCTGTGTCACAGTTATCTGGATGCACTGTTACAGGAAATTCACATGGTCGGGAGCCGGCAGAAGGGAAAGAAGAGGGTCACCAGTTTATATTTCGGCGGTGGAACGCCTGCATTGATTGCAGGAAGAATCGGAGAGATTATTGAGGCGGTCAGGGAGCACTTTATCATCACGGAAGGAATCGGTGTGGAACTGCATCCGGACAATGTGCGGGTGTCTGTCCTGCAGAGGCTGAAAGAAGCAGGCGTTACGAAGATTAGTATCGGGATTCAGTCTTTTCAGGAAAAGTTCCAGCAGATCCTTGGGCGGAAAACGGTGGATTTGGCACATATGACGGCGGCTTTACAGGAAATCTCCTTTGAGACGGTATCCATGGACTTTATCTTTGCTCTTCCGGGACAGACCTTTGCGGATTTGCGGACGGATATTGACATGGCCTTTGCCAGCGGCGCGAATCACATCGCTGTCTATCCCTTTATTGACTTTACCTTTACAGAAAGTTCTGTCCGGTCTCTGCCTAAGAGCAGAAAGAGAAAATTGCTCGATGACATTACAAACTACTGTCTGGCCAGAGGCTATGTCCGCAGTTCCATCTGGACCTTTGCCAGTAAAGAGAGTGCAGGATATTCCTCCATGACCAGGGATAACTTTCTGGGATTTGGCTGTTCTGCAACCACACTTTTGCAGGAGCAGTTTAAGATCAATACTTTTTCCGTGGAAGCTTATTGTCAAAGAATCCGTAGCGGTAAGCTGCCCACATCCCTCACCCTTCGCTTTACAAGGCGTCAGAGGATGGTCTATTATCTGTTTTGGACAGCTTATAGTACGAAGGTCGAAGCGGCAGAGTTTGAGAAGTTCTTTGGCGTCCCTTTAGAAAGGATGTTTGGGGCTGCGCTTAAGATCGCGCAGGCATTAGGCTTCGTAACCTGCAAAGAGGGGGTCTACCGCATGACGTTGAAAGGCGCCTTCTATTATCATTATTATGAAAATTTCTATACCCTGGCATATATAGATAAAATGTGGGGCATCATGCGCAGGGAAGCTTTTCCGGAGCGAATACAGCTTTAAGGTGTGTGGTTAGGCACAACCTTTAGCGTTTCCTTTGCCATAATCCCAGTATACATACCAGGATACCGGTAGGAAGCAGGACAAGAGAAACCGTATCCTGGAACCTGTCAAAAAGAAATCCATAGACAATCTGACCGAGAGGCTGTACACATAAGGTGATGGCTGATGTATAAGCCATTACTTTACCGATCAGGTGATTGGGTGTTTTCTGCTGTATCAAAGACACGATATAGATGGAAAAAATGCTGATGGCAATCTGCATGCCACAAAAGGATAACAGGGTGACGCCATATTTCACCAGAGGGTTAACCGGGAGAAGAAAGATAATGCCGGCGGGCATCATGCAAACGCCCAGTGAGGCAAGCAGGGCAGAGGTATTATGTGTCTTTTTTAATGTAGCAGTCAGAAGTCCTGCCGCAGCACTTCCCAGGATTGTGGCGATTGCCAGGGCACTTTCTGCGGCGCCATAGTATCTGGCGTTTAATTGTAGGACAGAGCGTACCATAAAGGGGAAGCCCACCATGAGGATTCCCATCACAAAGAATCTGGAAACAGCAGTCAGGAGCAGCATCTTAGCCACAGATGTCTGCTCTTTTACAATATAGTGCATACTTTCGGTGAAATCCTGCCGGATGGTTGTCAGAACGTTTTGTCTGTCGGCAGGACGCTGATAGGGTAAGCGGATGAAGCATTCAAACAAAGCGGTGATAAAGAAACATAAGACGCTGGCAAACATCACAGGTTGCAACCCAAACGCCGTATAGAATATACCGCCGAGCAGGGGAGCTGTCAGATAAGACAAAGAGGCAGTCTGATTCACCACAGCATTTCCTTTCATGATATTGTCGCCGGTAAGCATGGTGGGAATACAGGCCTGGACGGTAGGCGTCTCGAAGGCGCCAAAGACAGAAAGGATGATAAGCAGCATACTGATTACAGCCAGGTCGTTTTCTCCGGATATGAAAAGCGCTGCGCTTAACACACAGATGCCGGTCAGGGTATCTAATGCTACCATAATATTGCGGCGGTTGGCCCGGTCAGCCAGAATACCGCCAAAAGGGGTGAGGAGAATCGTGGGAACGGTGGCAAGGGACAATATCCCGGCAAAGGCAGCGGCAGAACCGGTTACCTCCAGCACGTACATGGACAGGGCCAGTTTCAAGATAAAATTTCCGAACAAGGACGTAAGCTGTCCCAGAATCAACAGTATGAAATTGGGGGTAAATAAAGAGCGTCTAGGCTGCATGGAGAATATCCTGCTTCCATTGTTCAGGGGTCTTTTGACAGGTCTTGCCATGGTGGTGCTCCTTTCATGAGGGGGTGGTGGCGTACTGTTAGTAAGAAAGTATGCTATATATTTGCGTTTATGGATATCTGTAGGATGGTTATTGACCAATGGTCATTAATAATAATATCTGAAAAATTTGTAGAAGTCAATAGGGAGAAATGATAAAATGGACGCAGACTGGGATATTGTCACAGATAATAGCAGCTTTGGATGGCGAAGTGACCTATCCAGGATAGAAGTCATTGCTAAAAAGATGGGAACGGCGTGAAAAGGCATGAGAATAACTAAACCAAAAGCAGCAGTAATCAGTATGATTATGGTATTTTTATTGAGTGGGTGTGGAGAGGCAGATTCTGGAAATCCAGAAATAGAGGTGTCAGAGGCGCTTGGGTTGATGGCAGAGAAAGAAGAGAACGGGCACTTTGCGGCAGAACGCATCTTTTCTTTTTATGGTGACCTCTATGAGAAAGCACAGGAAGCGGGTACACTGGGTGACCTGGAAGTGATGAGAGACTGCGCACAACGGCTTGGTGAAGAGGGGTATGCCGTTGTGGATGAAGAGAACCAGATGGATATGATCAATCCGGAACAGGTCAGGCTCTTTTGTGAAGCAGTGGACCAAGAGCAGCCGGCAGAGCTGACCCTCATTGTATTAGATTACTCCGGTGGTTTTCTGAAATATGATTTGCGCACAACAGATGGAAGGGTGGAGATAGACAGGGAATATGAGCAGGTTATAAACGGCAGTCTGGAAAACAGCAGCACTGCCAGCTATACGGCAGATACCTGGCAGTATACGGAAGAAGGGTATCTCGTGTTTTCCGGGACTTATTATTCCGAAAGCTATCAGGTGCTGTTATCCAGTGAGGTGTCGGAGTATGCGGCCATCAGGGTGGAACCGCTTAAGGAAGCGTGCAGGGCATTGAACAGGCAGTATCTGCTGCCGGTGGGCTATGGTCAGAACAATCTGTTCCTTGTGGACTGGACCGAGACAGATTATGGTGAGCTGGACTTCTATGATCAGTTCGACCAGTTCTATCCCAGGATCTACAGACGGTCCAATCCTTATGTGGCGGATGATAATTTAAATGTGGGGGCGGTTTACCAGATACCGGCAGACACCTTTGAGACAGTGATCGGCAGTTATTATAAGATAGAGGAAGAAAGCCTGCGGCAAAAGACAAGCTACGTTCCGGAAACGGAAACCTATGAGTACAGACCGAGAGGATTCTATGAGAGCGGTTATGAAGATATTCCCTATCCGGAGGTGATAAGTTATGAGAAGAACAGTGACGGTACCATAACCCTTCTGGTAAATGCGGTGTACCCGAAAGAAAACACATCCAGAGCATTTGCTCATAAGACAGTGATTCGCCCTCTGGCAGACGGCAGTTTTCAATATGTGTCCAATCAGATGATTTACCCGGAAGAGGGGTATGATTCGTGGTGGTATGCAAAGCGCATGACAAAGGAACAGTGGCAGGAAACGTATGGCTATGAGGCGGGAAGTCTGCTCTCTGAGGCTGAAAAGGAGACATTGGGTGAAGAGGCTCTGGCGGCGGCAGGGAAAGCGGGAGAGGTATATAAAGATGCAGTGGTTGAAGAGGATTTGATTTATGGCCATGTGGTGAAAGACTTTTCCAGAGAGCGGAGAAACCGCGTGGTTTCACTTCTGGGAAAGGCAGGATGTGTCAGTGTTACGGACGGCGCCAATATGGAAAACCCTGATCTGATCCAGGATTTCTATGATGCTTACCAGGAAAAGCAGGATGCCATGGTCACGGTATATGAGATTCATCCAAACGGTGTGATCGGGGCCTGCACATTTGTGTATCGGGCGGGGAAAATACAGACTTATTATCTCCAGATTGCATGGCAAAAGGGCGGCATACCGGAAATTACTTCTGTTGCCGTCAGCGACGTGAAACAGATGAAGCTGACGCCCAAAGGATACTTCATTTATGCTTATGAAGATACGCCCTATCATGCCAGCCTGCGTCAGTATTGGCGGGTTGCTCCGCTATCAGATGAGTGCAGGGAGATGACGGAGAAATACGTGCAGGGAATAAGTTATGTAAACTACAATCTTCTTGTGACAGATTGGAACAGCGACAACGTAGAGGATATTCTGATGCCCTGTATGTTCGCGGATATCTATCGGATTGCCATGGGAGAAGCACTGCAGCCTGTGCATGGAGAAGTACCTGCGGATATTTATGAAAGGATCATGACCGCTTACTTTCCGGTGACGATACAGCAGGTCAGGGAAAGCTGCGGTTATCATGCAGACACGGACAGTTATCCTTATGAAATGATTTTTGCCAGACAATACCCGCCATTTGGTGAAGTGGTGGACTTTGTGGAAAATCCAGACGGGACGATCACCCTTTCTGTGGACGGTGTGTGGCCGGATTATGATTCTGACTGTGCGTTTACCAACAGGATTCTCATACAGCCTTTTGCTGACGGGTCATTTCGGTATTTATCCAACACCATTGAAAAGGGGGAGCTGGAAATTCCGATGATAGGGCCATAGAACTTTCTGGAAGTTTGATAAATGAAAAGAGAAAGGAGTTCAATTATGTTTAAAATCGCGATTGTAGAGGACAATCAGACAGCAATGGCAAAGCTGCAAGGTTATCTGGAACGGTATGCGCAGGAGAATAATGAAAACTTTGATATTGCTGCTTTCGGGGATGCACTGGCTTTTCTTGACAGTTACAGGCGCATTTATGATATGGTATTTATGGATATTGAACTGCCCTTTATCAACGGTATGGAAGCGGCACAGAGGCTGCGGGAAATCGACCAGCAGGTGGTTTTGATTTTTGTGACGAATATGGCGCAGTTTGCGGTGAAAGGATATGAAGTGGATGCCCTGGATTACCTGGTGAAACCCGTTCATTATGGGGATTTTGAATTGAAACTGCGCCGGGCAGTATCCAGATTAAAGGAGGCGCAGGAAGCGATTTTGGTACAGCGCCAAAGCGGTATGGTGAGGTTGAGAATACAGGAGATCAGCTATATTGAGGTGCGCGGACATACGCTGATTTTTCATACGGAGACAGGAGAAATCAACGGCAGCGGAACACTGCACGATTTGGAAAACAAATTGAAAAACAAAGGGTTTTTACGTTGCAATAAGTGCTATCTGGTCAACCAGAGGCATATTGCCGCGGTGCAGGGATATACACTTGTGATGACGCAGGGGGAAGAACTGCAGATCAGCAGGCCGCGTAAAAAGACGTTTATGAGTGAGCTGGCAGAAACGATGGGAAATGAGAATGTGTTATGATGGCGTTATATAATTTTTTTGAGACAAATGGATATGTGTTTGAGATTTTGATTGCGGTCTTTTTCTTCTGCGGGTGGATGGATAGAAGGCCGCGGTTCCTTTTGCGGGGGTGTCTGGCGGGTGCGGTGCTTCTGGCGGTTTCCATGTTGTGGACATGGATTCCGTTTGATAATGAATGGATGAAGAGCGTGAGGACAACTCTGTTTTTCTTTTTGAGTGTAGGCGCTGTGAGGGCCTGTTTCGAGGGGCCCCTTCGTCAGGCCGTATTTTATGTGACTGCGGCGGGGGCAGCGCAGCATTTCTCTTTTCGAATGGCGCGGACACTGTTGGCGTCAGCAGATTTATATCTGAAACTGTCTTCCAGAATCAGTGTGCTCAGTTATCCGGCGCTTTCCGTTATTTTTGTATTCTTATGTTATCTGACGTTTGGCAGGGAACTTCGTAAAAAGAATGTGAAATATATGACTGGCTCCCAGACGGTGTTGTTCCTGTTGGTCGGTATGCAGCTTTGTACAAATGTGTTCCAGAACTTGTTTGATAAATTCAGCACAGGGAGTGGTTTTCAGGTTTATACAATCTATAGTCTGTTCGATATGATAAGCTGTCTGTTCCTGCTTGCCCTGCAGTGTGAAATTACGCGCAGGGAGAGTGAACAGCAAAACAGTGAGATTCTGCAGCATATTTTGTATCAGCAGAAGCAGCAGATGGAAATCTCGAAAGAGAATATAGAGTTGATCAATATTAAGTGCCATGATATTAAAAATCAGATTGCTACGCTTGGCAGCAGGGTTTCGCAGGAGGAGATCCGGGAACTGGAGCGGGCGGTCAATATTTATGATATGGCTTTCAAGACCGGCAATGAGGCCTTGGATGTACTCATGGTGGAGAAACTTATGTATGCGAAAATAAAAACATCCGTCTTGACTGTATGATGGAGGGAAAGCTGCTTTCATTTATGAAACAGTCGGATATTTACTCTCTGTTCGGCAACGCGGTGGACAATGCGATTAAAGCTGTCGAAAGGCTTTCGGATGATGAACGGCGCTATATCAGTGTGAGAGTGCGCAGTGAAAAGGGTATGATAGTCATTCATTTTGAAAACTATTATGAGGGAAATCTTACTTTTCATAAGGGTATGCCGCAGACGACCAAGGAAGATAAACGATATCACGGTTTCGGTATGAAAAGTATCCGAATGATTGTGGAGAAGTATCAGGGGCATTTTTCTGTCAAAGCACAGGAGGGCATTTTCACATTGAATATTCTGCTTCCTGCTTCCATGTAATTACATTTCAGGTCTCAAAAATTACAGTTTGGGAAAGCTTTCTTGTTCTGCTTGGGAAGAATTGTTATGGTAACACCATCAAAAGAAGGATGGAGGAAAAAGACATGTTCAAAAAAACTAACGTTTGGCGTGGTATGTCTTTTGTATGTGCGTTGTTTCTTACCATTTCAATTATGGCAGCGAATATACTGGAGATTTACCGCACATCGGTTGATGCGTTTGTGGGAACGCGCAGCCAGAAAACAGTCACCGAGAAATCGGAAAACGGCGAAGATGCATGGACTTATCAGTCCAGATTCAAGACGGCAAAAGAGGCTTATGAAGGCTTCAGGGAACTGGCGGTACGGACATCGCAGGAAACATATACGTTATTAAAAAATGAAAATAATGCCCTGCCGCTTTCTGATACGGCGAAGATTACGCTGTTCGGTGTGAGAAGCTATGCGCCGGTATACGGAAATAACGGCGGCAGTGTTCCGGACGGAAAATCAACGGTACAGATTTTCGAGGCCTTTGCAGAGCGGGGATTTGAGATCAATCCTTCCATGCTGGATGCTTATGCCGCTTTCTTTGCAGACAAGGAATGGACAACGCCTCAGTTCGGCGGCGGTATCCTTCCGGCTTACGAGGCGCTTAGTGCATATGATGACCCGAATGAGCTGACGCTTGAGGAGCTTCGTGGATTAAATCCAGACTTTGATAAGGACTACGCTTCCTATAATGACGCGGCAGTCGTGGTGGTGGGAAGAATCGGCGGCGAGAACGGAGACGGCTATTATCCGGGTGAGGCGGGACGTGCAGCAGGCGTGGAAACCGTGACCGGTAATATCCTAAGCCTCAGTGAGGAAGAGATGGCGATGATTGAGGAAGCAAAGGCGAACTTTGATAAAGTCATCGTTCTGATCAATGCCACCAATCAGATGGAGATTGCCAATCTGGAAGAAGACCCTGATATTGATGCAATTCTTTGGATTGGGTATCCGGGCGCTTATGGTTTCTATGGTGTGGCTGATGTATTAAATGGAACGGTCTCACCTTCCGGACATCTTGGTGACAGCTTTGCCAAAAACAGTGCGCTGGCACCTGCCATGCAAAATTATGGAGATATTCCGTGGGCTAATGCTCATGTACGGTAAAGAAGCAAGCAATCGAAAACAAGAGATAGACCGCCAGCACCACACTATTCCGAACCAAAGAAAACAAAGACCAAAAGACAAGCACCGTGGAAATGTGTATAACTTGCTATTCCGTCATGGAAAAGTCCGTTCACAGAACATGGAAAAGCTAAAGTGCAGCTTTCCCACATTCTGCAAACAGACTTTCCCACAACTCCATAAGATAGCAAGTTATGCACATTACGCACAGTGCCGACGACTACGGAATCCCCCTTATTCTTTATCATATAAAACCAATTTTTATATATTGACATTTGGATAAGACTGTAGTAGTCTATATAGTAAGGACTACTACAGTCTTATTTGAAAGGAGTGTATATTACATGGAAAGAGAAACTATAAAACTTTTTGATTCCGAACTAAAAGTTATGGACATTCTTTGGAAAGAGGGGAATGTACCGGCAAAGCATGTTGCAGACGTTCTTACAAAAGAATTGGGTTGGAATAAAAATACTACCTATACGCTTATTAAGCGTTGTATAAAAAAGGGGGCTATTGAACGTTCTGAACCTAATTTCATGTGTCATGCGCTTATTCCCAAAGAAGAAGTACAGGAAGCCGAAACGAATGAACTGATTAACAAAATTTATGATGGTTCTGCGGACAAGTTATTTGCCGCACTTTTGAGTAGGAAGAAACTTTCTGTTGAAGAAATTGAAAAGCTGAAAAAAATTGTTGCTGATTTGGAATGAGGTGATAAGTATGACTTTGCTGGAAGTGAGTTTTTCCGGGGCTGTTTTTATTATAGCGGTTGTGATAATTCGGGCAATAGCAATAAATAGTCTGCCTAAAAAAACGTTTCTTGTTTTGTGGGAAATGGTGCTTTTGAGATTGGTTATTCCGTTTACTATTCCGTCTGCGTTTAGTATATATACGCTTATTAACAACACTATATCTACGCCCACATTTTTTGAAGCAGAAACAAACAATGTTGCTTCTGCTGTATCACGGGAATATTTTGTAGTGATACAAGGTATAGAACAGCCAGTGACAAATATCCGGTTTGTTTCTGTTCGGTTTGTTGTTTGGTGTATTGGAATGATACTTTTTGCCGGATTTTTCATAGTATCTTATTTACGTTGCCGGATTGAGTTTCGGACAGCTTTACCAGTCAATAATGCTTATGTAGAACAATGGATAAAAGAGCGTCCTCTAAAACGGCGAATTTCGATTAAGCAATCTGATAGAATTTCCACACCGTTGACGTATGGTGTTTTACATCCTGTTATTTTAATGCCAAAGCAAACGGATTGGAAGAATATAAACCAGTTACGATATATTTTCTCACATGAATATGTGCATATTTATCGTTTTGATACCATTACAAAGCTGATTGCTACATATGCCCTTTGTATTCATTGGTTCAATCCTTTGGTTTGGGTAATGTACATTCTTTTTAACCGCGATATTGAGCTGGCATGTGATGAAAGCGTAATAAGACAATTTGGCGATAAATCTAAGTCTGCCTATTCGTTAATGCTTATCAGTATGGAAGCAAAGAAAAGTGGTCTTTCACCACTTTGTAATAATTTCAGTAAAAATGCTATTGAGGAAAGGATTACCGCAATTATGAACACGAAACGAACGACAATTATTACTCTTTTATCTGCCTGCCTTATTGTACTTGTTACCGTTAGTTTGTTTGCTACGTCTGCAATAGCTTCAACTGATAGCAAGACGAGTGATACGCTTACTATCAATGACCCAAAAACAAACACAAGTGATATTATTGCAGATGTAAAAGGCTCTACGATGATTATTCATGAAAGCGCAGACATTCTCCATTACGAAGATGGCGCACCTTATATTCACGATATACTTACAAACAATACCGACAGTACCATTGTAGAAACCCAATATTGTATGTTGGCTTATAACGAAAACGGTTTGCCACTAAAGCTATATTGGAATTTCCTTGACAGCAGTGCGGAAAGCAGCTTTGAAAATATTGTTCGGACAAAGACAAACATTTTACCCAATCAGACCGAAGAATACCGCGGCGGCTGGTCACTATATGACGGTGAAATCATGGAGGATTTTCCGAAAGTTGGGAATGGTGAAGCGAATCAGGTTGCATATTCATTGTTTTGCTTAAAGCAGGTTGTTTTTGAAGATGGCACAATTTGGAATAACTCCAACTATGAAAACTGGTTTAAGACGTATGCGGGAAAAGAAATAGCTATAGATGAGTTACAAAATTATTATCCATATGAATACGAGATAGAATCGGACTGAAAACAGTAACCGTAAACCATGCACCACCCTATGTGGGAGGAGGCCGCTGAAAAAGTAGATACCACCGCCTATATTTGGTATAATGTAATTATC
>ERZ777305.1451-NODE-1451-length-27815-cov-4.316030_pt1 | contig 27815 bp, 33 predicted proteins | sample MGYA00374965_ERZ777305 | MGnify/ENA primary metagenome ERZ777305 (study PRJEB29328, sample SAMD00013331) | mouse gut metagenome | study: EMG produced TPA metagenomics assembly of the Metagenome analysis of fecal microbiota from mouse which was promoted... | reverse complement strand
ACACAAAAAAAGTTCTTTCTTTTGAACTTTTTTCTTTTTATCCTATTTTTTACCGAAACTTAAATAAAAATTTTAATAGGATAATCAAGGGCATTGAGTATCTTTTTTAATTCTTCTATTTTGACTTTTTGTTCATCAGCAAACATAAGATTCAAATTCATAGATGCAAGTTTAATGCCTGCAACTATTCGATTATTGCTTAAATAGACTAAATTATTCCAAACATCTTGAAATGGGAAAAAATCATTTACTGTTTTTTGTCTTTTATTCGTTATGCATTCTCCTTATAATATTTCTCAATCTTTTTAATTGTTTGATCAAAGTTAGAATTATTGATTTTAATCTCATGTATTTTATTATCTAGCATAATTAATCTTCTAATATATTCGGACATAGTTAATTTGTTTTTATATGCCCTTTTTCTTAATTTTTCTTTTTCTATATGATTCAAACATATTTTTACCTTTGTGTCATACAGTTTAAGCCTATTCATCAATGTTCATCCCTACCTACTATATTAAGATATTCTACGATCCCTTTATTGTCATATTTTTTCAATATCCCCATATTAATGAGTGCGACTGGTATAAGAACATAATTATAATTTGTTAATCCTGTTATCGTTTTTATAATTCGTGATTTTTTTAATGCTCGCAACAGACCATTATCTTTTGTTTGTGGATCTAAAAATATATGTCTTTGTTCTAGATATGCATCGGCTAAATCGATTGTTATTTGTTTACTTATTGTATTATTAATTAGATATATGCAAAGTCTTTTATTTGGATATGTAGAAACTCTAACAGTCCAAAGTTTTCCTTGCCATTTTAGTTTTTTTCTATAAATAATCATTCCTCCTTATATTGATACTTTAGTATTATCTATAACACCCACTTCATCTATGTTAATATCATCGATAGGTATATTTAGAGCTTTTTCTAATCCCTTGGGATCAAATTTACGTAGTGTATCTATATTCAATTCAATCATTCTATATACCCCAAAATTGACCGAAACAGGATGGTTCAAATCTTTAAATACCTTATTTTTTTTCAAAACTTCTGTCAGTTCTGAACTAATATCCCCACTTAAATATGCGAATTTAGGATCCATACTTGGTCTATTGCCAAGATTTACAGTCACATCTGCATAGGGTTCCCCATTGTCTGTAAATACACCAACATACAAACAATTGTTAATCCAATAATTATCAACTTGTATATATAAATCCTCGCCATCATATTTAATTGATTTTCTTTGTACTTCTTCATTATTAATGCTTTTATTTTTTTGTGACATTATATTCCTCCTTTTCTTTTACGAAATCATGACACTCACTTGATATGATGCAAGCTAAATATAAAATCATGGATATTATATATAGTATTCCAATTATAAAATAAGCCATTTTACCTCCTCGAATAGCATAGCCGAAATTAGGCTAAATAGATTAATAAATTTTGTATTTTCTTTGACTTCTTTTGTAGATAATATATTTTTTTAGTATTTTAAATACTGTATTACCATTAGGCAATGGCAATATTAACAGAAAACTAGTAAGGGGAAAAAAGAAAAATAGAAATATTTTTATTTTATAATCTTGTGGAAAACAAGAACATAAATAACCAATTCCAACACTAATTACTAGTAGGATTAATTCTACAATTCCTATTCCTCTAAATATTTCCTTTTTAACCTTAATATTTTTTGGAATTAAATACACTAATCATCCTCCCTTTCAAAATTTTTATTTTTATTTAGATTAACCATACTCATATATTGATTTCGAATAGGATTATACTTCATATTTTGAATGGGATTAGAATTGTTAAATTCATTTGCGTATTGTTCCTTACTATTTCCGTTAATATAGTTTTTAATTTGTCGAATAGCACGATAAGAATTATGTTGAGATAATGAATCCTTAATCTCCCCCATTTGTTCTTCTGTTAAATCTTTTTTTCGTCCTAACATACTTGAAATTTTTCCGACTCCTTTCATTGCAAGATGATCTCCATTTTTTACAACTTTTGTACCTAAGGACAAAGCACCCATCGTTCCTGCCTTTGCAAGTGAAAAACTAGAAGTTATCCCGTGTCCCACTGCCATCAGCGATTGCATATCACCAAATGCAGTCATCATCCCAGACTGCTGACCTAAAAGAGAACTTATTAGTGTTGGCGTACTAATAGTAAACAATAATGCACCTATAATTAAAAAGATACCTACTAGGCTGCCATTGTCTTTAAAAGCACTGCTAAACATATTAAGTAATAAACCTATACTTACAAATTGGACAACTGTTATTAGAAACAAACCCATAGTATGTTTACACCATACACCGAATGTTTTAGATTGATTATTTGTTAGTCCCGTACAACAAAATACACCAACAATTTTGACCAATGCGATTTCCATAACACGTTTTGCCATTTGAATTGCAACAAAGAAAAATAAAATCAAAGTTACAATAGACAATACAATTAACATAAAAAAGTTTAGGGAATATTTATATTTGTTTCCATACCACAAAAATCCTCCCTCTGTAGCATTAATGTTAATGTTTTTCCAATTTAATATTAGGTCTGACTGATCTTTAGGTTTCATTTCATTTTCGTAAATCATCGCATTAATTAATGTTCGAGAAATAGTTCCCTCTGCCGAAGATGACTTACTCATATCCGATACAGAAATGACCGAATTTGTTAATTCAGTAGATAAATTATGTCCAAATGTAAATAAATAAGGAATCAAAAACATCATAACAATGGATAAAACAATTCCCCTATACATAGAAAGGGGATTCGATCTTCCATCATTATTTACAATATAATTCATTATGAGTTCTATTATGACTTTCAAAATAAGCCAACTACATGCAACAATTATTGCCCCGTTAAAAATATTTGTTACATATGGATTTTCAAAGAATTTATATCGCCATATTTTATTGATAACATCAAAAACACCATCCAATAACCATAAAATCCCCTTTGCAATACTCCACATAGCACTTCTAAAAACATCAATGTACCAAGCTTGACTTGCTTGTTTTACTTCTAATACTTGAAATAACATATTTAGTTAATTAAATCCTTTTCTTCTTGTTTTATTCTCAAGCAATCCCCCTTACGTTTTATATTGATTATTACAATTATTTATTTGCATAATTCTGCTAACACAATAAGTCTTTGTTTATTATTATTTTTACAAGTCACTAATGTAAGTATTTTTTTATCACTTACCTTTTTAAAATAGGAAAGATCATTTTCTTCTATTGTATATTTGCCTACAACTTTATAATAATAAATAGCTGAATGAGAAACAATTTTAATGGAGTCACCAATTGTTATATAATGTAAATTTTGAAATACATTGCTGATACTATGTCCCGCTAGAATGACATTGCCAAACTTTTCATCCAAGCTAGCTGAAATGGTCAACATACCAACACTACCTTTATTTAAAGTTGAAGTTGCTGTCCCTAAAGTTATCAATCTTTTAATACCCACACTTGAAATTTCGATGTACCCTAAATATCCATCTTGCTCTACATGCTTTCCTTTAACTATGTGATCTTCGGTTGATATTGTTTCTACAGACTCGGTTATAATTTCAGTCTGTGAAATATTTATTTCATTATCAAATATTTCTTTAATAATTAAATTAGTTTGTTGTCTATCTATAAATTTATTATAGATAAAGTATAAAAATAAAAGGACTGCACTTATAATTAGTAGCAATCCTAACAAAAATAATAGTTTATTTCTTCTTCGCATAAAATAGTAATCCCATCCCTAGTGAAAAAAGAATACCATATTTTATTATAGATATTATATCTGTGTTATATGTTTTTGGCATTTCCACTTTTTCATTAATTATTGTAGAATCAATAACTTTGTTATGTTCTTTTATATCAAAATAAATCTTTTCATCGTTTAATACAAAACCCAATACTGTCTCTAGTTCTTGATAATAGTAAGAGCCATACTCTTTCGTTATTTCGGCTAGCCCATTTTGGTCTGTAATAATAGTATCTAATAGATTATCTTCTAAATCAAATACTCCAAATTTTACACCTGCAATTGGATTGCCATTTTTATCTACCTTATGAATTATCAACTTGGATGTGATTTTTTCATTGATTATTGTAGAATCAATAACTTTATTGTGTTCTTTTATATCAAAGTAGATTTTATCATTATTTAATACAAAGCCTACTACTGTCTCCACTTCTTGGTAATAATAAGAGCCGTATTCTTTGGTTATTTCGGCTAGCCCATTTTGGTCTGTAATAATAGTGTCTAGTAGGTTATTATCTAAATCAAATATTCCAAATTTTACACCTGCAATTGGATTGCCATTTTTATCTACTTTATGAATTATCAACTTAGATGTAATTTTTTCATTTGTCATATTTGCTTTAACAATATCACCATTTTCTTTAATCTCGAAAAAGATAGGTTCATCATTTAAGATATAAGATGTTGCGGGGTTAGTTTCTACAATTTTAAACTTTCCTACAAATAGGTTGAAAATGGTAATTTCGCCATCTAGATCAGTCATTCCCTTAAATACTAAATCGGATGTCCCATCTTCTTTCATATGAAAAATGGATATTTCGGTATTTGGGATTCCCTTACTCGTAACCAAATCGGTTTTTTTAAATTCTAGAGTCCCTTTCTTTAGCATATTAAACATAGTATAATTATGATATACAATTGGTGTTCTATTATCAACCATTTCTAAAGTAAACTCGTATTTTTCTGTATTTAAAATATGGGTATCTTTTGTATTCACTTCTATCAAATAATATTTTCCTAATGGCATAGCTTTACTAGTTGCGATTCCATATGGATTTGATACAACAGTATCCACTAATTGATCTTTTTTATAGTATATTACATTTTTATCGGCAGAAAGAATATCTTCACTCGCATAAATTTCAAATGTAACATTATCTAATGGTATTTGTTCATACTTATATGACCCATCTTCTATTACTACTTTTTCGCCTTTTTTCGTTATTTCAATAACTCCCTTTATAGGTTGGTTTTCATATGTGATCGTTACTACAACACCATAATTTGTGTAAGCATAATGTGTATCACTACCTATTGTAAATTCTACACCATTTGGATTAATAACATATCCGTTTGGATTTGATATTTCGATTAATTTATAATTGCCTGCCTCTAATTTTAGATATGTAATAAATTTGCCATCGGAATCTGTCTTAAATTCACTATATACCTTACCACCTACATATTGAGAAACAAATTGATTTTTATCCATATTGAAAATTTTAAAAGTGGTATTTTCAAGTGCAATCGTTTTCCCCGTTTCCGAATCCACTTTAATCACTTGAAGATATGCAGACAAACTATTATTTAAAATATTATAATACTGTTCCTTTTTACTGTTTTTATCTACAGTGATATAAAAATCATAAATTTTTTCAAAATTAGGGCTCGTATTTACTTGATGAAATTTCCAAATTCCATATGGAATTTCGATTGTAGCATAGCCATTTTTATCAGTTATAATTGTATCATATAAATTTCCATTTGGATAGTAAATTTCAAATGTAATTCCCGCTTCTGCATTTAAAAATGTGGTGTTCCCATCCACATGTTGATACTGCTTTAAAATGCTAATAAAGTTCGTTACGACATCTTCCTCATCGGTTATAGAATAATCTAATTCTTCCGCTACAAATTGAGAATATATATTTGTACTAATGTGATATCCATTACTTGGTTCAATTTCTTTTATTTTATAATTTCCATATGGCAACAATTTTGAAGTAGCATTGCAACTATCATTAATTGTTAATGTATCTACTAAATGGTTATTCCAATCATAGATACCATATTTTGCCCCTATTAATGTCGCTTGCCCCCTTGGTGTACAGGTTTTAGTTTGACTATCTACTTTTTTAACTTGAATTCTTCCTTTTTTGACTTCCTCATTGGATGTGATTGTTATAGTATTATTGTTCAAAATATTTGCACTATATGTTTGTGAATCTAATTTATAGCCCTCTGAACTAGATAATTCCTTGATCTTATAATTTCCATATGGCAAATTTTTTGAAATAGCACTACAATCTTCATTAATTGTTAATGTATCTACTAAATGGTTATTCCAATCATAGACACCATACTTTGCTCCTATTAATGTAGTTTGCCCTTGTGATGTACAAGTTTTGGTTTCACTATCTACTTTCTTGATTTTTATTTTACCATAAATCACATCTTCTTGAACAGTAACATCAAAAATTTCACTTGAATTTACATTCACTGTATATGTTGTATTATCCAAATAGTACCCCGTACCTTGTGATATTTCTTTTATTTTATAATTTCCTAGTGGCAAATAGTCTGTGGTTGCAGTACAATCATTTCCAATTGTCAATGTACTAACCACATTATTATTGGAATCTATAACATTGTATTTAGCACCTACTAAACTAGCTTGTCCTTGTGCAGTACAAGTCTTGGTTTGACTATCTACCTTTTTTACTCTAATTTTTCCACCAGTAACATTAAAAGTTAAGTCCATTGAAATAGGATCGTATTTCCCTTTTACCATAATATCTTGGGAATATGGATCTGCATAGACAATCGGTGGTGTCGATAATAATTTATCACTATTTTCCAAAGTAAGCTTTAAAGTTCCCAAAGCATTTGGTGTGATTATAAGTTGATTATTTGTTTTTGAATTAATGGTTATATTATCACTAGATGTTATATCATACTTATAAAGTACTGAATTGATATCATTTAATGCAATTGATTGCTTTAAATTAGCATTAAATTGATTCGCTCCAAAATCTGGATAAATATCATGTTGATAAATTAATGTTTCAATTTCGTTTATTTCATTTAAAAACTTATTGCTTAATTTATTCCCATTTAATCGATCTGTAAAATATACATCCGATTGGGGATCAATAACCCTCCAAATCATTACTTGTGAAATTGCATACCATTTAGGATCTGTATGATTTCCATACCCATATCCATAGTATGCAATTAAGGATACCTTTCTCCATTGTTCTTTACTAATATTTAATGCACTGGCAGGATTGTCGGATGTACCTCCATAGATGACAGTATCGACCAATTCTTGCCATGGTTCTACACAATAAACGTAAGCTCCATCATTGGAACGCACAATAAAATGTGCCTGCAAATATTCTGTATATCCGTTAGGCTTTGTTTTATTTATGTATATACTTGGTATCCAATCCCCATCATGGAAACTATCTATGCTCAATGCAGATACATGGTGGAAATCATTTGTCATTAGTGATAACAAGCCAAATAATATCATCATCACTATTCTTTTAATTAATTTAATATTAAAACCTCCCTTTAAAATGTAATTAAATCTACACAAAAAAGAAGCGATATTCGTAATTGTCTCGCTTCTTATAATTTATTATTTTTTTAAAATCGCATCTGTAGGTCTCATCCTTGAAATCTTTACAATTGGTAGTATACTTGAGATAAATACAATTAAATATACAAGTACTAACACAATAATAAATTGTCTTATTGTAACAATAAATGGCGTTAATAAAATATCGGTTCCTGCTGATACCACATTATTTAAAAGTGCTGTTACAATACATAAGCCAATAGATGAAATGATGAAAGAAATAGTTGCTAATACAATACCCTCCCATAGGAAAACCTTAATTGTATCTGTTCTTCTAGCACCCAATCCTCTTAAAATACCAATTTCCTTTTTGCGATAACTAATACTAGAAAACATAAAATTGGCAATTAAAATAACTGTAAATATAACAAGGACAAGTGCTACATAGAATGCTATATTCTTCAATATTCTTATTGTCCTAACCATATCGTTTACATCATAACTATATGTACTTTTTAGAGAAATATCTTCATTGTATGGAAATGTTTCCATTAATTTCTTTAATGTATTTTGATTATCTTCTAATATGAACACACCTGTAATTGGTAATTCATTTACGGTATATGGATTCCCCACTATTGAAGACACATAATAGTAATTATTACTATTAGTAATTAACCCTGTAATTCCTACAATTTCTAAATCATAAGTTTTTGGTTCAAAACCATATCCTGTTTCTTGTACTTTTAATGTTGCTTTTTGATTTGCATAATTGAATCGTTTTACATAATCTGCAAAAAATTCTTTTTCTAATTCAAGCTGATTTCTTCCTAAATTTTGGTTGATATATTCTGTTACTTTCTTACGGTAATCTTCGCTCGAAAAATCTTCTAACTGATTTACATTTAGTACAACTTGATTTTCTTTTAAATCACTTGTGCTTACCCACTCTGTGCCATTAAAATATTCTAATGTACCATGAATAATACTTGGTGAAATATACATTCCCTCTTGCCATATACGAACTGCATTGGATGAAAGGGTAAAATGGTAAGTACTGCTTAATGGTAAATCATTATCTACTTTTAATTGGCCTGTAAATCCTTCCATTGCAAATATTTTGTTATAAATATTATTTAACTTTGCAGTATATTCTGTGTATGCCTTACTCTCTTCATCAGTCATCTCAATATATCCATTTTCATTTTTTTCTTGTTTTTCAAGAGCACTTTTATATTTTGATAAGTCATAGTCAATAATACCTACAATTTTGACATTCCCTTTATTTCCGAAACAGTATATATTTTCTTCTTTCAATATATCTTGATAATTTTTTGGAGTATATACTTCTTCGTTATTATATAAATTCACACCATTTAAAATCATTAAATCGGCAATGACATTGGAAATAACAACTTCATCTTTTGATGTTGGCTTTCTTCCAATTATTTTATAATCTTCAAGATATGCAAATTGACTATCTTCTACAATTTGTAAGGCTAGACTTCCATAAGTATAACCGTATCCAGAATGCTTACTAGAAATATGAAATACATCATATATATTTTGATAATAATAAGTATCTCTTACTCCATATGTAAAGTGGTAATCTTGTTTTATACGTTCTAAAATATACTTAATATCTTCTTCTTTTAAATCCATATTTTCCTTATTTACATAATCATCATTGGAGTATCTATGATACTTTTCAATTTCAATAAATTTCTCATTTTTTTCTTTCAATAATTTAGAATGAGCTAAATGAATATCATAACTTGATAAAGTGTCCATAATTCCTAGGAACAAAAGAGAACAAGTAGTTAATAAAATAGTAAATATTAATTTTATTTTTTTATGTCTTAAACTTCCAATACCTAATTTAAAACTTTCTTTCCATGGAAGCTTTGATTTAATTGTTTTATATTCTATTTTTTCATCACCCAAAAATTCTTGTTTTTTGGTATCGTTTATAATTTTGCCATCTTTAATCTCAATGATACGATCCCCATATGTATTGGCAGATTCTTGGTCATGTGATACAACAATTACTAATTTTTCCTTGCTGATTTCTTTTAACAAGTCCATAACTTGTTTCCCAGTTGTACTATCTAAATTTCCTGTTGGTTCATCCGCTAATATGATTTTAGGATTTTTAATTAATGCACGTGCAATAGCTACACGTTGCTTTTGTCCACCCGACAGTTCATTTACTTTTCTATTTTTTAAATCAGTAAGTTCTAATTTTTGCAATAATTCATTTACTGCCTTTGTATCGGTTTCTTTCTGTTGTAACTGAAGTGCTAATACAATATTTTCATAAACATTATAATCTTCTAATATATTGAATTCTTGGAATACAAATCCTATATAGGTATTGCGGTAAGAATCAAAATCCGCTTGATTAAAATTTTTACTACTTTTTCCTAGTATTATCATATCCCCAGTATCATATTTATCCAATCCACCAAGAACATTTAATAAAGTAGATTTCCCGCTTCCACTTTTTCCTAAAATAAATGTCATTCCCTTTTGATCGAATTGTATAGAGACATTATCTAGTGCTTTTGTATTACTGCTTTTCTTTGATTTATAGGTCTTGCATATATTCTTTAATTCAATCATAAAATTTACCTCCACTATTTGCTTTCATTATACCATAAATTTTTAAGAAGCATATGACTATTTTGTCATTTTCTGCTTCCTATTTATATAACGGTTTTCAAACAAAAAGGTTTCATAAATTCTACTTTTAATGAAAAAAAGACTTTAAAGTCTTAAAAATCTACTTCTATTCCTTTTTGCTTATATATTGTTAACATATAGCCAATTGTTTGATGAGTATGTAATCCAGCTACTTCCTCGCATTCAATTCGGCATCCTTGTTTGCAATCAGTATTTTCTTTTTCTTTCACAATAGTTTTTCCTTTTGTTAAACATGCATCCAAAGTTTTTGCATCAACTCGTTCATATGAATAAAAAGGAACATCGTTATCAATATTATACTGAACTGGTTCTTGTGGTTTTACTGGCTGAACAGGTGTTACTGGATTATTTTCTTGATTCGAGTTACTTACTGGTGGAGTTTCGTTCACATTGGATTGATTATTTCCTTGACTAGAATTAATAGGTGGGGTACTTGGTGTGGAATTAGATGGATTATTTTCCGATATTGATCCTGTATTGTTTTCTTGATTACCCGTAGAATCATTACCACCTTGCTCCCATTCGCCAGTATTTTCGCTATTTTCTATATTATCGACTGGTTTTTCAGTTTGATTATTATCCAAATCTTCCTTGTTTTCTAATGAGTTTTTTTCTGTATCCCCCTCTAAAGTATTCTCATCTAAATTACTTCCTTTGTTTTCACTCAAATTGCTTTTCGGTTTTGTATTTGCGACTAAAATAATAATTGTGAGAATAATTAACAATACTAATGAAACTACCAAAAATATTATACTTTTCTTCTTCATATTTCATCCCTCACTCAAACTCTAACTCCATTTGTAATATAAATCAAGTCTTTTTTTATTATTTTTCTAAATATTGTTTTAAATAGTCTAAATCATTGATTAAGTCTATCAAATTACACCTTAATTCAACGTTTTTTCTATTTTTTCTTTTCTTGTCTTCAAAATATCTTGCAAGTGTCTCTACATAATAGATATTTTGCAATTTTAATTTTATTCTTGATTTTACATATGTGGCATTTTCTTCTTTATAGCAATCGAAATAATACATCATGTCATAAATTCTATTAACTAGATTATGACTTTTTATAAAAGAATATGGTGTTCTTCTCATATTTTCTTTATTTAATGTTTGATCAATACTATCATTAAATTCTTTTTTTCTAATCATTTAAAATAACCCATAATCCATGATACAAATTGGGTAGTTATTAATGCAGATACGCCTGCGATAACAGTCGTTTTAATTTTCCGATCATAGGATGCTTTTTGGTTATCATCACTGCAAGCCATTTTTAAAGCATAATCTTTTGCAACAAAAAAACTTACAGCCCCAATTACAAATAATTTTAAATACCCCATTGCATCATTAATTAGTTGTAAAACCTTTGCTAAAATCGTATCCACTAATAAATCGCTCCATAATACAACTGATAGTTTTTGTTATTAAATAAAGACTTTGTTCTTTTTTTGTATATTTCCTTTATTTTTAAATTTTTATCTATTATCATTCCTCCTTATTTTCATCATTAAATTGTAATCTTAATTGAATTCCATTTTCAATTCTTTTTTTAATGACTTGACAATATTTTTCTGTTATTTCGATTCCTATCCACTTCCTATTTAAGTTTTCGCACGCTATTAAAGTTGATCCACTTCCACTTGTAAAATCTAATACTAGTTCTTGTTCATTTGTATAAGTTAAAATAAGATACTCCATTAATTTAATTGGTTTTTGTGTTGGATGATATAATTTGGATTCTCTAGGAATTTGCAAAATATTTTTAGGATAATTCGTAAATTCTTGAATACCAATTATCTCTTTCTCTTTAACATTCTGTCCCAAATAATTAATAGAATGCTTTTTTACTTTCTTATCTATCCTTATAAGTCCTTGTGGATAATATTTCATTCTGCTGTTACTACTAGGTGTACTTTTTGCTTTGGAAAAAACCATTATATCTTCATAACATCTCAATGGTTGCGTTTTTGCTGATTGAAATCCAGTCATTTGGGTTTTAATCCATTTCCAATCATAACGATACATTGTAGGATTACTCATTCTTAATTTGCTACTAAATATCTCATTACCAAAAAGGATGATTGCTCCATCATCCTTTATTAATTGGTTTAATTTATCCCACATTTGATTAAATGGAATCATATGATCCCACGAATGCTTTGTTAAGGCATATGGGGGATCTGTTATGATTGCATCAACTTTTATCCCTACTTGAATCAAATAATCCATAATTTCTAGACAATCACCCTTATACAAAGTTCCAAGAACAGTAGAAAAATAGGGTTTACAATATTCTAATCTATCACCTCCTCCTTATTTTAGTTTTTTGATAACGAGATCACTATAAACTCGTAAATTATTTTCTCACTGCAATTTGAAAGGCAAGACCTATCTTTAAAATACAGTTATTTTTAATTTGTTGCAATCCTGTCCTAGACACTCCCAAATTATCTGCGAGAACTTGTTCGGAGTATTCATTAGATAAACAATATGTATAGTATTTCTTTTCTTTATTACTGAAAGTTTCTAATAATGGATTTATTATCTCTTCAAAATTTTTAATAAAATCTGCAGCGTCTAATTTCATAGCAACATTCGTTCCGATTTTATCAGTCGCTCTTACTGTAGATTGGTTATACTTCTCACCATAATAAATACTGATACTTTTTAAATTTTTTTCCGATGCAAAATACCAAAATTTTGACTCTTTATACTCACTAATCAAATCTCTTACATTTTGTTTCGTGAGTATCATATCATACTGCATAATTTGTTTGTTTTTAAAAGTGTAACGATTTACCTCGTTGTTTACTGGTAATTTTTCTATCATATATTTTCCCCCCAACCAAAAAAAAGAAATTGACCACATAAAATCAATTTCCTATACAACTTATATCTCACATCATACATCTTACAACATACTGCAGTTAACTTTTCCATAAGCATCACCTTCAAAAAATAAAAGCAGTTTTGGATACTGCTTTCTTTAAATGATGGTAAGTTATAATAACCCCCAACCGCATTATATTCTATCATTACTATATGATTTGTCAATTAGCTTTATATAGTTTCCGCTTGATTTCTATACAAAATTACTAATTTATCACATTATACCACTTAACAGACTTAATGCAATATTTTTTTCTCTTTATATTTTGTCTAACTAATATTGTAATATATATAGTATTTTATATAATATTTTTTGTATTATTTTTTGCATTATTTTTGAGTTATGACAATAACTGCTCAATAGTTATATTATATATATTCACATAATTTTAATGCCTTTTCAATTGGAATTATATCTTTATTCAATTTTATAAATTATAATTACTTACAGTCTTTTCTAGGATACGGCTTTTTGACATTGGTTAACCCCAAAATATAATCAATTGAAGTTTCATAAAAATTTGCCAATTGAATTAAAATTGTTACAGGAATATTCGTTGTTCCTACTTCATATTTGGAATACCCTGTTTGCGACATACCTAATACTTTAGCAATATCTTTTTGATATAAATCTTTATCCTCTCTTAAGTCCTTTAGTCTATTCATATCAACACCTCATTGATATTCTCTCATAACCTTAATCAGACTATTGACATATAACCCGAATTAGGTTATATGATGATTATTATTTCTTTATTTTTGAATAGGGTTCTTTCACATTAGTTAGTCCTAAAATATAATCAACAGAGGTTTTATAATAACTTGCTAATTTTATTAACACATTTACAGGGATATTTGTTGTTCCTACCTCATATTTGGAATACCCTGTTTGTGACATACCTAATATTTTAGCAATATCTTTTTGGTATAAATCCTTATCCTCCCTCAAGTCCTTTAGTCTATTCATATCAACACCTCATTGATATTCTCTCATAACCTTAATCAGACTATTGACATATAACCTAAATTAGGTTATATTTGTTATATAAGCTAATTTAGGTTACAAAGACAATATCGAAAGAGAGGAAAAAATGAATATTCAAAAGATTAAAAAAGTGCAGAAATTGGTATATTTACTTCAATATATTTGATGATCTATCCTATAATACTACATATAATGGATGCACATAAAATATTTCTTAGTACTACAATACATGGATACTGCCCATTATTTTCCGAAATTATGAATGCTTTAGGGATCACTTTTATTCTATATCGTATTCTTATTCATGATCTAGAAAATATCTGTAATTCAATACTTCGCAGAACATAGTAAATTTTTCTGCCCCACAAAAAAGAGTTTATCAATTAATGATAAACTCGTTTTTTCTAATGGGGCGCAGTGTGGGAATCGAACCCACGAAGTAACAGAACCACAATCTGCCGTGTTAACCACTTCACCAACCACGCCATGTTCACTTATTATTATAGCACTTTTTCATATCACAATGCAACTGTGATTTCCATCGAATTAGTTTGAAATAAATTGATTTATATAAATTAAGTTTGGGGCTCCTTTTGGGGCTCGTCAATCTAATTCATAATTTTTTATTTTAGTGCTTAAAAAAAATCATATATATTTCAATGCTTTTCGACTGTAAAATTTGTTGATCTTAACCTTAACACAGTTCTACCACAATCCGCCGTGTTAACCACTTCACCAATCACGCCGTGTAACATAAGTTACATTTAATATTTTATCATAAATTATAGAATACGCAAGCCTTTTTTGGCAAAAACTTACGCATCATCCATTTTAAACCTAGATGACACAAGATCAATTCCCATATTATTATCAAATAATATAGTTTTGTTCTTTTTATCAAATTGGGAAATACGGTCATAATTTACAATACATGCTCTATGCGCATATACAAAACGATTATCTAACATATTCTTTAGTTCGATTAACGCCTTATTTACAATAATTTGATTGTCAGTTGTTTGAATGGTACACTTACGATCTTTATCTCTCATAATATACAAAATATCTTTTGTTGCAATTGTATGCACAATATTTTGATTTTTGAAACGAATAATATTTTTCATACTTAAATTTTTTATAGCTAGTTCAATGGTATCTTCTAATTCCTTTTGATAATTTCCACTTTTATCAATGAAATCTAAAAATAAAAATCTGCTTTTCAACATATCTTTCTTATATTTTTCATAATAAGCAGTACAAAAAATGAGCATGCTTTCAATGTCATTCTTCCTAATTTCTTTTGCGATATCAATACCAGATTTTCCATTTACCTCAATATCTAAAATATAGATCTTAAGTGCCTTTTTTTGGTTCATGATTTTCATAAAACTCGCATCATAATTTTCAAACGAATATTTTTCATATGGCATATCATTTCGCATCATAACACAGTCAATTATTTTCTCTACTTCTTCTCTAAATAAAACTTTATCATCACATATAATATAATTTATCATACATCATACAGCCCCTAATTCTATCTTTTGTGTGCAAATAGTTAACAATTATAAAATTGAAATGCCTATTTCTTGCATTTGTCTTACAATATTGTAACCCCTTTTTCCAAAATTTTACATTATGTTATATGCAAATTTTAAAAATCTGTTCCAATCGTAAGAAATAATGTCTGAACATTAGAATCACAATAGATAGTTACATACCCATACCAATTAGTCAAAAAACCATATGATAAGTTGAAGGGAGAAATTTTTATGTATAATTACCAAAATAAAAATTTAGATTACTATAATTATTCAAATGACAACTTTAATCAACCAATCTATACAGAAGATGCGAATGCAAATGCACTTTATGATCCTTATCAAGGATTTATCAGAGGAAACATGTTTCCAAATCTTTATAATGCATACAAACTAAATCAACCACTTGATATTACACCAATGAATGAGAAAGAACAATTGCTTATATTCTTAGATGCACTTTCATTCGCAACCATTGATATGAATTTATATCTAGATTTATATCAAAATGATAAGGATATGATTGCTTTATTCAATCAATATCGCATGGAAGCGAATAAATTAAGGACAGAATATGAAAGTAAATATGGTCCTATCTTAGTAGATAGTGATGCATCAAACGTATATCCTTGGGCTTGGGACAATCGCCCATGGCCATGGGAAAATCAGTAAGGAGGAAATACTATGTGGATTTATAAGAAAAAATTAGAATATCCAATCAATATCAAAAATAAAGATTTACGTATGGCAAAATACTTGGTAACACAATATGGTGGCCCTGCTGGAGAATTGTCTGCAGCTTGGCAATATTTAAACCAACGCTATACAATGCCTGACGAAAAAGGAAAGGCCTTATTAACCGATATCGGTACTGAGGAACTTGCTCACGTTGAAATGATTTCTACTATGATTTATCAATTAACAAATGGGGCCACTGTAGAGGAAATGGAAGCAGCTGGACTAGGTTCTAACTATGCACAATTTGGAATGGATTTATTTCCATCAGACTCTTTCGGAAACCCATTTACAATGGCATATATTAAAACAGCAGGAGATCCAATTGCCAATATTGAAAGTGATATGGCAGCTGAACAAAGAGCACGCGCCACTTATGAACACTTAATGGATATGACAAACGATCCTGATATTTTAGGACCACTTTCATTCTTGAGACAAAGAGAAATTATCCATTATCAGAGATTTAAAGAACTTCGTAATTATTATTTAGATATACAAAAGAAAAACTCTTAAATTTCAAGAGTTTTTTCGTTATGCGGCCTGGCTATAATCATCGTGATGATTTTGTGTGTAACCGTTTTCACGATTGTTACGTTCTGCTTTTTTCTTATCACGACATTCTTTACATCTTACTGGTTGATTTGTAAATCCTAGTGAATCAAAATGTCTTTGTTGACCTGCTTCAAAAACGAATTCTTTACCACAATCTTTACAAACAATAGTAATATCTTCATATGTCTTTTCCATTTTGTTACCTCCTTTTTGATTTGGATCTTAGAATTATATGTGCTTTCAAAAAGGAAAGTGACAACATAATTTTAAACCAATCTAAATATATCATAATTTGTATTGTTAAGCAAGCAGTTTACTATAGATTATGTTGATTTTCAAATAAATATGCTATTTTTGATTCATTAAAGTTATGAATTTTACATTTACTTTCATATATTAATTATGAGGAGGGGAAACTATGAAAATATTACCGAATGTTTCTCCTGAAGTGTTCTCATTAAGTGCCGTAGTGGTCGGCTATTTACTAATTGATGATTTAAGCTCGAATGAACAAAATGCACTCGGAAACTGGCTTATGTTGGTTGCACAAGTATTATGTACGAATGCCACCTACAACCAAGCAAAAGCGAATCCAAATGATGAAAATATCTCCAATTCAAATACTTCGGCACAAGATACAGTTTTTATGATGCAAAAAATGATACAAGCAATGCAACAAGAAATCAATTCCATCAAAAAAAGTCTATAAAGACTTCTTGTTAACATAAAAGACTTGATCTGGTTTCATATTTATGATAGAACAAATAAGAATTGCTGTATCATAGAATAATCTTCTTTTATTGTTCTCAATTTGTGAATAGAAAGAAGGCGTGATATCTAGTTGCTTTGCCATATCATATATAGTAAAACCCTTTTCTTTTCTTAGAAGTTTTAGTTTCTGCATATTATACATTTTATCACCCCTTTTAATATATCAAATATTAGATTACTAGTCTATAATATTTTGTGAATTTGTATGAGAAAATTAAAGTGGGTGAGGTAAATGACTAGTAAACAAACAAATATTTACAATGTAATTGGAAAGAATATCAAAAAGTATAGAAAGAAAATGGGTATCACACAGCGTGAATTAGCGGAAAGGCTTTTACTTAGTGATAGCTTTATTGGAAAATTAGAGTCCGTTACTTATCAAACGATATCGATTGATACTTTGGAACAAATTGCTGCTGTTTTAGAAACTGATATTAAAAATTTCTTTGATGTAGAATAAAAGTCGAACTAAATATAAAGTTTCGACTTTTTCTTTTGTTCATTATCTTTACTATTACTAATGTAATCTTGTATCACACTGAGAAATTCATCTTCACTTATAAAACATCCACTTGCTTCAATACAATGATAGGCTTCATAGAAACTATGTAATCCAGTGATGAATGTCTCGTAGGAAAATTTCCCATCTATATAACTTTGTTCTAATTCAACCCGACCTAAAACTCTTTCTATCATATTGTGATGTCTCCATAAAATTGGATATAAATGGTATAGTATCATCATCGCTTCCTCTTTTAACTGTTGATAATTTGTTTGACGTGTTAAATTGATTACCTGAAAATTTCCATAGGAATCATTTTTAAATAAGTCTCTATCATAAGCGGATAGTATGACGCGAGAAGGTCCTGTTACAATTGAAGTTGGTTTTATATACTGATACATACATCTCTGTATCTTGTCAGCATTTGAAATGAGTCTATCAAAATTTGCAATGAGCCATTCCCAGTCATATTTTCCTTTTATGTAATCTAGTATAGGGTTCAAATAGATTCCCATATGATAATTTTTATTATATGCTCTTTCCATACTGAATTTAAATTGTTCACATTTTCTTTGTAAGTCAGCTTTCATGCATTGCAATGCTTTCTCTTGTTTTTCCCTTTGTAATAACTGGTTACATAAATTAAGTGATAAAGAAATTTCTATATAAAATAACAAATCAGATTCATCGAGCAAGTTTTTTTGAGAGTGAATCTCATTTACTTCTGTTACTGTTACAATTTTATTTACATCACATTGCTTTTTATATTCGTAAAGATAAGCTTCTGCTACTCCAGAGGCAGAGCTGGTTAAAATAATGTTCCCTTTTATGGTTTTTAATCCTTCTACTACTTGTTGCTTCGATTCCGAGGGAATCACTTGTGTTGTTGTCATTATATTCTCCTATTCGTTAAAAAAAGAAAGACTACTTTCTACTATCATATTTCTTTCTTTCATTTGTATTCAATATTTTTTTACGAAGGCGGAAATTTAACGGTGTAATTTCCACTAATTCATCACTATTGATATAGTCTAAACAATATTCTAGGCTCATCAGTCTTGGACGTTTTAGTACAACTGTATGATCTTTTCCGGCACTTCTTGTGTTAGTTAAGTTTTTACCTTTTACCACATTTACGGCTAAATCGTTATCATGACTATGCTCTCCAACAATCATACCTTCATAGATATCAGCACCTGGTTCTACAAACATAACTCCACGATCTTCTAGTTGTCCTAAAGCATAGGCTGTTGCTTTTCCATTTTCCATAGAAACAAGCACACCAAGTTTTCTTTCTCCTACTTTTCCACCGGCCATTTTACGGTATTCTTTGAAGGTATGACTCATCATTCCATATCCTTTGGTCATGGTCATAAATTCGGTTGAAAAGCCGATTAAACCACGAGATGGCATTGTATAAACTAATCTGGTTTGGCCTTCACTGTTGCTCATATGTTCCATAGAACCCTCACGATTTCCCAAGGCTTCTATTACATTTCCGACATATTCATCTGGTACATCAATTTGCACATCTTCATATGGTTCACATTTGACACCATCTATTTCTTTGATGATGACTTCTGGTTTGGATACTTGTAATTCAAATCCTTCTCTTCGCATATTTTCAATTAAAATAGAAAGGTGTAATTCTCCTCTACCGGATACGATGAATGATTCTGAATCATTTGGTCTAATTTTCAAAGATACATCTCGCTCAGTTTCTTTTAATAATCTTTCTTCTATCTTACGAGCGGTAATAATTTTTCCTTCTCTTCCGACAAATGGAGAGGTATTGACTCCGAATGTCATTTGTAAAGTTGGTTCATCAATTCTCAAGATAGGGAGTGCTTCTTCATGACCAATTTCACATACTGTCTCTCCTACACTAATATCTGGAAGTCCTGCGATTGCAACAATATCTCCGGCATTTGCTTCTTCAATTTCAATTCTTTTTAAGCCTAAATATCCAAACATTTTTTGAATACGGAATTGTTTGATACTTCCATCTAATCTTACACAAGATACCATTTCATTTACTTTCATTTTTCCACGTTTAACAACACCAATACCAATTCTTCCAACAAAGTCATTGTAATCTAGTAATGCTGGTTGGAATTGTAATGCGCCTTCACTTACTCTTGGTTCTGGTATTTCACTGATGATTAAATCTAAAATTGGATCCATGGTTTCTTTTTGTGTACTTACATCTGGGTCCATACTGGAGGTACCTGCAAGTCCTGATGCATATACAACTGGAAACTCTAATTGATTTTCGTCTGCTCCTAATTCAATAAATAAATCTAGTACTTCATCTACTACTTGTGATGGGCGTGCAGTGGGTTTATCAATTTTATTGACCACTAAAATAGGCGTAACACCTGCTTCTAATGCTTTTTTGAGTACAAATCTAGTCTGTGGCATCGTTCCTTCATATGCATCTACAACTAATAACACACCATCCACCATATTCATAATACGTTCTACCTCACCACCAAAGTCAGCATGCCCTGGTGTATCTAAGATATTAATTCGATATCCTTTGTAATCAATTGCGGTTGTTTTGGCTAGAATGGTAATTCCTCTTTCTCTTTCAATGTCATTACTATCCATCGCTCTTTCGTCTACTTGTTCATTACTTCTGAATGTTCCTGATTGTTTTAACAATTGGTCTACTAATGTTGTTTTTCCATGGTCAACATGGGCAATAATTGCAATATTTCTTATATTTTTCATATATACACTTCCTCAATAACCTTTGGTATTATAGCACATGCCTTTTGTCAAGTCAAATTGATTTTATGACAATATTTTGTCAAAAAAGATTGCTCTATTTCAACAATCTCTATTTTTTTATTTATGATATATTTTTTGATTTTGATGATTCACTTGCACTATAATATGTTCTGCGTTCTCCCTTATAATTTTACGGGCAATACTTTCTCCATACTGATTCGCAATTAATTGATAGATTTCAATTCCAATATTTTCTATTGGGAAGGCTTCTAGATGGTGATAAGATTCATCCAGATTAAAATTCATATCATCTGTAGCCAGTACAATTTTATCTATATCATATCCTATTATATTGATTAAATAATCAAGATGTTTTAAAAATTGAATCTGTCTTTCATGATAAGAGAGGTGTTCATTATTTTTTGATAAAAAGTTCCCATTTGTAAATAATCCTATATAGCCATTCACTTCTTTTAATTGTCTTAACTGTTGATCTGTTAAATTTCTGTTTCGATCACATAAGGTTCTTATGTTGGAATGGGAGGCCATAATAATTGAAATTTCTTTTCTTTTTGCTTGATATACTTTTAATATATCATCAAATGTTTGTTGATTCGCATGTGATACATCTATTATTATTCCTAATTCTATTGCTTTTTCAGTCAATTCTTTTCCTTGTTCTGTTAATCCCGATTCTGATCTATTTCCTGAACCATATTGATTTTGATGATTCCAAACAGGTAATATAGAACGAAGACCTAGATGATATAATTCTTCTAAAGTTTTTATATTATCTATATAATCGCATCCTTCAATGCTATAAATAAAATTCGTTGTACTCGGTATTACGCCTGCATCTTTCATCCTATTAAGAAATTGGATACTTCTTGGAAACATCTTTTTAATATCTGCCATTTCTTTTAATGAAATATCTAATTCTTCCTTCATCTCATCAGGTGGCATAAAATAGAGATTAATAATTCCTCCTAATATGTTATCTTGTCTATATATTTTTCTTAAATCTTTTATTAGTTTTTCTTTATTTGCAAATTTATTATTTTCCATCATATTGAAATATAAAATTGTTAATAAATCATAATGCATATCATACATAATAAAACTCCTTTCTATTTCAATACTATAGTATATTTATAAATTAATTCAAAAAAATAGATATTATACAATCTACTTTTTTATTTAAGTATGTTCTATTTTAATTGTCAAAATTATTATGACTAAATATCATATCCAGTTTTTCTTTGATTTGGTCTCGATTGAATGGTTTTGGAATATAGTCTACAAAACCCTCTTCTATATATTTTTCTTTTGCACCTGCAACCGCATCGGCTGTTAAAGCAATGACTGGTATTTTAAAATTTGGATTTTCTTTTAATTTCTTTAAAGCTGTTTCCCCACTCATATTGGGCATCATAATATCCATTAAGATTAAATCATATTCATCTCCATTTTTCACTTTTTCTAAACATTCTAATCCATCATAACATTCTTCTATCGTAAAATTGAAATCGGTTAAGGCACGTTTGGCTACTTTAATATTTAATTTGTTATCATCTACAATTAATATCTTCTTATTTTCATAAATTTGTGATTTTTGTTTGCTTATTTCTTTTTGTGTTTCTAAAACAGTTTCTTTTTCAATTGTCATCTTACTTATCTTTTGCGGTAATTGTACTACAAAAATAGATCCTTTTCCGTACTGACTTTGGACATTGATTTTTCCACCCATCATTTCGGTTAAAGCTTTGGTAATTGCGAGTCCTAATCCTGTTCCCTCGGTTGTGGAATTCTTCTCAATATCAAGTCTCTCAAATTTAGCAAATAGTTTATTGATTTGCTCAGCCTTAATACCTCTTCCTGTATCTTGCACAGTAATCATTAAATTACAAATACCCTTTTGATTGATACATTTCACAGTTAAATTGATTGTGCCTTCTTCGGTATATTTAATTGCATTGGTTAATAAATTATTAACAATACCTTTGACATGGACTTTATCCCCTATTAATTCATCTGGAACATCCTCGGCAATATTTAAATGAAATTTGATATTTTTTTCACCAATACGAGTAGATGTTACTTTTGCCATATTAGTTATCTCTTTTTTAAAGTTATATGGATTTTCAACCATTTCCATTTTTTCAGATTCAATTTTATTAATATCTAGTATATTTCCGACAATCTCTAATAAGGTATGAGAGGCATTGATGATATCTTCCGTATCTTCTACTACTTCTTCTGGTACGCTATCTTTATATGTTGCGATATCTTCAGATAATCCTACAATGGCATTTAATGGCGTTCTAATTTCATGTGACATGCTCGATAAGAAATCTGATTTGGCATGGTTAGCCTTTTCAGCTTGATTTTTGGCAAGTTCTAATTCAGTAAGCATTTTAATATCTGGATTTTCTATGGTGTGATACATAATCATATTGATAAATACAATAATGGCTGGAATTACAATTAGTGTAGGATCTAGTAGTCTAACGAGGATAGCAATTCCTATAAATATAATCAAGAATATAAAAGGAATTGCCTTTTTACGGTTTATGGATTTTGCATTTCTTATAAAAATAAATAATTCTATTATAAAGTTTATTAAAGCAACACTATAAATAAACATTGTTCCAATACCTGTTACACCCATTGTTTCTTGATTAGAAATAATATTAATTGGCAATAAAAATTCAACAAAAATTGCAACTATACTAAAAAATATCATAACTTCCTTAAACTTTTTATATCTTTGTTCATTTTGATATGTAATATAATAGATATATAATGTAAGCAATAAAGGCCATAAAATATAATGTATAAAATCGATTTTATTTAAAATTTTTACAATTAATTGTGAATTTGTCGTGAAACAATAGTATGTAATTAATAATTCAATAATTACTAAAACAACATCAAAAAAACTACTAATTAACATAAAACCATAAATTTTAGTTTCTTTACTTTCCAACTTTTTTTTAGAAAAAAATAAAACCAATAATAATACAATACAAAACAGTGCACTAATTGAAAAATAAATACTGCTCATCGTAATTCCCCACAATTCTAAACAAATTATAACATATAACATAAGAAAAAGCACACCTTTTAGTGTGCGATAATATACTATTTTCTTTTCTTATATGTAATTCCTGGTACAAATTCGTTATTTGCATTGATACAATATTCATTTTCAATGGCATCTCCAGTATTACTACGCAAAAACTGTGATTCATATTCAGAATGATAAGTAAAACCAAAGACTCCATATTTTTTGAAATAAGTATGATTTAAGTAAATCATTGGATTGACAAAAGAGATATCTGTTCTATTTATATTATTCTCTATCCATATTGATTTTCTCATTTCTTCCATTTGATTTTGAATTTCTAATGTTTTTAGGGATATATCATCTGTTGGCATAGTCTCATATTTTTTTCCAAATCTTAAAATTATTTTTTTATAAATTTCTTTTTCATTTTCTACGACAGAAGGATTTTCAATATATTCTAGTATGGCAGGGATCACAGGCAATTCCGTTATTGCTGATATCATACTACTACCTTTTTTAATATCTTGCATTGCTTTGGTTGGATGTAAATTCCAAGTAGATTCTCCAAAAACAACTAAATATTTGCCTGCCAATAAAGTAGCAGAAGCTTGCAAAATACTATTCGAAGAAGAGATTTTATCATTTCTATTTAAAAACACTGATTTGGCAGATGCGAATACTGCCTTAGAAAATGGACTTAGACAATCTGTTGCTACCATAACACTTGTAGGAAGTCCTAATTTTGCCATTGCAATATACATAGAGAAAATATCATGTGCAGTGGAATGATTGCATAAAATAATTGCAGGAGTGTTTTTAGGAAGGTTTTCGATTCCTTCTATTTCTAATAAACTATTATAGAAATCTTTCATATAAATTTTAGAAATTGCTTGTTGACCAAGACTGATATTTGAAGGTATAGATAACGACAATTCTTTACAATATTGGCTGAGTTTGTTATAGTATTGTATTTTTTCAGCTGTGCTTAATTGTTTTTCAACACTATAAGGTAATATTTTCATGATAAAACCCCTTTTCATAAATATTTGCATATCTTAACATGTTTACTACTTCTTGTCAAATTTTTAAAAAGGTTCTGTTTGCAGATAGTATACAAGATTACTTTCTTTTTTTACAAGTATTTATAAATGCATCTATTATTTTATTTGCATATTCGTCATAATCTAACATTGTCTCTGGATGCCATTGAATTCCTACTACAAATTCTTTACTTGGATGTTCAACTGCTTCAATTAGACCATCTTCTGAATAGGCACAGATCACTAAATTTGTTGTTGTTTGTACATGATAGTTATGTTTACTGTTTACTTGAATTTGGTTTTTTCCAATTATTTTATAAAATAAGGTATTTTCATCTATCGTTACTTCATGTACATACCTTTGCTCTCTTTGATGATGATCAATTGCTGTAGTATTTTTTGCGTTATGTTTAATATTTTCCTCTCTTGTTATATTGTCCACACTTGCCATCATTTGCATTCCCGCGCAAATACCCAGTATAGGTATATTTTTTTCTAATGCATATTGATAGCAAAATATATCAAATTCATACCATTTATATCCTCCTGGTATCCATAAACCATCACAACAATCTATTATACATCTTAAATCTTCTTTTTCCTCTTCCGTTAACTTTGGAACATCTTTTGGACTTATTTCTTCATAAATTAGATTTTGTGTAGGTAATACAAGTAGTGGAATTCCACCTTTTTGGACAATTGCCTTTCTGGTTTTTTCCCATACACATATTACTGAATCCTCATCACTTGCTATATCTGATCTACCGATAATACCAATTATTGGCTTTTTTCCTGACATAAGTTTCTCTCCCTTTTTGTATTATTGTAAAGTACAATTGACAAATTTGTCAATTATTGTTGCTTCTTTTTGATCTTGCTTGTTATACTGATATTAAAGGATGATTATATGAGAAAAATTAGATTATTGATTTTGGTCTTATTGATAACTCCATCAATTGTATTCGCCCAAAATAAAAAAGTAGATGTTACATTTTCCAAATGTGTAGATGGAGATACCGCTAAATTTATACTGAACGAGGAAGAAATAACAGTTCGTTTTTTGGCAATTGATACACCAGAAACGAAACATCCTACAAAAGGAGAAGAACCTTATGGAAAAGAAGCAAGTGATTTTACATGTAAATCTATTCAAAATGCTTCTTCTATTATATTAGAATATGACGATAATAGTAATACCTACGATAAGTATAATAGACATTTAGTTTGGGTTTACGTGGATGATGTTTTATTGCAAGATGAACTAATCAAAAAAGGACTTGCGAAAGTAGCATATTTGTATGGAGATTATGCATACACAGAACAATTACAAGCAAGTGAAAAAATTGCACAAAAACAACAAATTGGTATATGGAGTGACGAAAAGCCAACAGCAAAGTCAACGCTTAAAGATTATTGGCTGCTTATTGTACTCGCTATTGCAATTATTATTGTTTACATTTTTTCTACCAAAGGAAGAAAAAAAATTAATAGAAAAATCAAATCAAAAGTAAAATCAGAAATGAAAAAAGAAGTGAAAAATGAATTCAAAAAATGGATATCGTAATGGTATCCATTTTAAAAATATTTTCTCAATATATAGTCCATTGTAATTTTAATATCTTCAAATACATTAATTGTATCTAGTTCTTCTCTAGAAAACCAGTTGATATCTGTACTTTCATCATTCATTTTAAGCTCCATATCTCTTATTGGTATTGCAGGATATATTATATCAATGAATGTTTCTCCATTATTAGAACGATTTCTTTGAATTCCAAGTGGTCTAATATAATCTTCCTCTCTTGGAAAATGTTCTCCTAGTATTTTTATTTTTATTCCTGTTTCTTCATAAACTTCCCGAACCGCTGCTTCTTCTGGTATTTCTCCTTCTTCAATATGACCCCCAGGTTGTGTCCACCTATCATGCTCTTTATGTCTCACTAGCAATATTTTTTTGGTCACAGGATCTATAATATAGGCAGAAGCACAGAACTCTCTATTTCGATTCATAACATCACCATATTGATTATAACAAACTCTATATGGAATGCCAATCTTTCAATTCATTTTTTACATTTTATTCATAGTAATATTGATTGTTAGAATCCTTTCTTAGACTTTTTTGATAACTTGATGCTTGGATGTCAAACGTTTCAAACTTTTCCTTTACCCTAGGGGATTTTCCCCATATTAAACTTTGTTTCGCAACTGATAATTCTGGAAATTCAAATTTCATGATTTCTTGTTTAGACGGAAAAATCCCATTAAATGAACTTAAGATTATTTGTGATGTTTCATGTGTAATCGAATAACGTTCTTCAGCAGTTAAAGATTGATTTAATGTTGTTATTAGTACATAATTTGCATTGCATAGGTTATAGAAATTATATATATACTTATTTCCAACGAATGCTTCTTGTAGTTGAAACGTTCCATCTGTGTAACCTTTTTGCAAAATAATGCAGTCTTTGAAATCTTTCTTTACTAAATCTGGCAATTTTATATCAGTAGTTTGATTAAATTTTATATTCTCTATACCCAAATCTATTAATTGATAAATTTTTTCATAAAACGTTGCTCTTTTATAGTGATTAGGAACATTGATGTCATTTATTGACTGTAATAAGGTAGAAATACCTATTTCATCTATTGAATTAGGATTTCTTTCTCCAATAAAACTATCTACTTCTATCTCTTTTAACATGTTATTTAGTTTCACTAAGTTTTCTTGGAATTCTTGTTCTGTTCCCTCCATAAAATTTAATTGTTGTACTCTATACGCAATTGCTTTCCAAGTTGCAATTTCCATACTTTCACTTATTTTTTTCATACCTTACCTCCCGATAATTTTAGGTAGTGTGCATAGTTTATATACAAACTACCTGTTTTTCCTTTATATTTC
>ERZ777305.1449-NODE-1449-length-27849-cov-3.018529_pt1 | contig 27849 bp, 17 predicted proteins | sample MGYA00374965_ERZ777305 | MGnify/ENA primary metagenome ERZ777305 (study PRJEB29328, sample SAMD00013331) | mouse gut metagenome | study: EMG produced TPA metagenomics assembly of the Metagenome analysis of fecal microbiota from mouse which was promoted... | reverse complement strand
AGTATTCGCTTACGCTTGCCAGACGTTCGGCCGGCTTTATCTTAGATGTTTGACTTTCCATCTTCATATTCTCCTAATATTTTCAGTTCTTTGGTCAGCGGTGTGATGGCCGCAATGGATTGTTTATATCTCAGTACATTGTCGAACACGACATCTACGTAAAACTGGTATTCCCATTCCCGTCCGATGATGGGCAGTGATTGTATCTTGGTCAGGTTGATGCGGTAGAAGGACAAAATGGACAATACCTGAGAAAGGCTTCCTTCGGTATGGGGAAGGGTGAATACCATGCTTGCCTTGTTGACGTCCTTGCTACGGTGCCGGTTCAGCTCATCCACTTGCCAAGGGTCGGCCACTACCAGGAAGCGGGTGAAGTTGTGCTTGTTTGTTTCGATGCCTTCCTGCAGAATCTTCATGCCGTAACGCTCTGCGGCTGTTTTGGAGCAGATGGCGGCATGACCTTTCAGGTTTTCTTTTCGGATGATTTCGGCACTGCGGGCAGTATCTTCGCCTTCCACCACTTTTATACCGGGGTGCTGTCCGAGGAATTCACGGCATTGCATCAGGGCGATGGGGTGGGAGTTGACCTCAGTAATATCATCCCAGTCTTCATCGGGCAGGCAAACAAAACTATGGGAAATGCGCAGCTTGTACTCGCCGATAATCTGTGCGCCACTTTGGCGTAATAGCTCATTGTTGTGCAGCAGACTACCTGCAATGGTGTTTTCTATTGCCAGCATTCCTATGGTCTGACTGTCTTTCTTGATGGCGCCGAATACGTCTTCAAAGCTGGCGCAACAGATTAACTCTATTTCTTCTCCTTCGAAGTACTTGTGTGCGGCGATGTCGTGATACGAGCCTAATGTTCCTTGAATGGCTACCTTTTTCATTATTCTTTATTTTCTTGGTTATGCTATAAAAAAATCCCGCTTCCATACGATGGAGCGGGATTCAGTATATTTACTTGGTTCTCTATTCAGTCCTTAAGCATCACTGTCACTTGATACATACAAACTCCCGCTCTACTTTCTGGCTAAAGTAAAAGTAAAAAAAGAAGTAATATGCATAAGTAAATGACTTCATACTTGTATTCTCTGTTTTTTGGATTACGCGACAAAAGTAATGCTTTTCTTTTATATACAAACAAAAAACAATGTTTTTTTAGGGATAGTAGCAATTTAACTTATTTCCCTTTGATTTGTACAATGACTTGAACCGGACGATGGTCGGATGCAATGGTATCTTCTATGACTTTTCGGTATTGCACATCAAACCGATACCCATTCTTGGAATAGCCATAGATGTAGTCTATACATTGGTTGGGACGGTCTGCCGGGAAAGTACAAGAGGTTGTGTCATTGAGGGTGGCAAAATGTTTTTCCAATTCCAGCTGAGGAGCGCTTGCTGGTGCAGAGTTCATGTCGCCTGCCATCAAAATGGGCTTATCGAGGTTTTGCAAGGCTTTTTCTATCAATGGCACGGCAAGGAGCTGGTCCTCTGGAGTGAGAGACTGGTGTGTGGCACAAAATACATAATCTTTATATTCTGCAATAATGAAGGTGCGTTTTTCTTCCCGTCCGGGCATTGGAATAATCTCGTATTTTATGGGTATCTCTCTGGAGAGAATTCCGATGCCGTAGCTTCCACCCTGAAAAGGAATGGCTGCTGCATAGGTGCCGTGCATTCCGGTCAGTTCTTCTAGCTCTCCAAGAGTATGGATTCCTTTGTTGCGCACCGTTATACTGTCAAGCTCCTGCAGGGCAACTATGTCAGGAGAAGTTTGACTGATAACATTGGCAATGCGTTGGTAATTGTACTCCTTGTCCATGCCGATGCAATTATGTACGTTATAGGACAGTATGTTCACTTGCTGTGCATGGGCAGGTGCGAACATCAGTACAAAAAGTACTGACAGAAACAAATTTCGTTTCATTGGCGGCAATAATTGAATTTGTTATAATCCCAGGATATTACCGGTTCTTCCCTCCGGCTGGTTACCATATTGTCCGTTAAAGTTCTGTATTTCCTTAGGATTGAGTTCCAGTCCTTTCTTCATGTCTTCTGCAGAACCTTCCTTGTCGCCGTTCAGTAACTTGGCGCGTCCGCGCTCATGATAGGCCTCTGCGAAATTGGGGTTCAGTTCTGTGGCTTCCGTAAAGAGCCCGATGGCTTCTGTCAGCTTATTTTGGGTGATGTAAAGCTGGCCTAAGTAGAGGAAGGCTTGTTCGTTAAAGGGATTCAGCTCCGTTACTTTCTGATAACTGCTTTCAGCTTTTTCTTTGTTTCCCGTAGCTTCTTCTATCTTTCCGCGGAGCAAGATGGCACCTTCGTCTTCCGGATCTTGTGCCAGAATGGCGTCTATGTCTTCCATCGCTTCCTTATATTGTTGCATTTGTGCCAGAGCCTCGGCACGGAGCAGACGGGCTTCAGTAAAATCATCTTTCAGTACGATGGCTTTCGTAAGATGGGCGATGCACATGATGCCGTCTCCTTGCCCATTGTCCGCTTTGCCTAGCAGGTAGTGTGCTATGGCGTTGCCCTCTTCTATCTCGATAGCCTTCTTTGCTGCATCTGCCATGGCAGGATAATCTTCCTGCATGTAGCATACGTTGGCAAGACTGAGGTAGGAGGAGGTATGTTCCGGTTCTATTTCGGTCATGCGTTCCAGCAGTTTGTGTGCCTCGTCCAGTTTGTTGGTCTGGATGCAGACTTGGACGAGATATCCCATGGTTTCAAAGTCTTCCTGAATGGCAAGAGCTTCAGTAAAGCATTTGATAGCGTAGTCTGTACGGCCCATGCGTTGTGCACGCATACCGTCATACTTGAATATCTCAAAATTCTTCTGTTCGTTTTTTTGTTTCTCATTTTCCGGATTGTCTGACTTGCCGGAGAAAAAAGATTTAAAGAATCCCATAAGTGATTACAAATTAAAGAATTAAAAATTAAAAAGGAAAAGGTGGGCATGGCTGATAAGTGATGTTCCTTTCAGTGGCAGGGCATTCTTTTCCAACGGCAAAAGTAGTGAATTATTTTTTGATTTGACAGCAATTACCTTGCCTTCGTCCAACAATCCATGTAACACATCGATGAACATGTTTTTATCAGCCGGTATTTGTTCTGCCAAAGTGGCCGGAGTTTGTTGTTTGTCAGATAGGGCTTGAAGAATCTTTTCAGAAAGTTCCTTTTCCGAAAGGTGGTCGGAAGTTTTCTTGTTCCTCAAACTGATGCAGGTATCGCATTGTCCGCAGTCGTGTCCGTTTTTCTCTCCGAAGTAGTGCAGCAGCATCCGGCTGCGACACACGGTGTCGCTGCTCACGTAATCCAGCATGGCACTTATGCGTTTCTCGTATCGCTTTTTGCGTTCCTCGTACACGGCGGGAGGAATTTGCAGGTGACGCATTTCAACTCTCTCTCGCGTGTATATTATATATGGTGTCTTTTTGCGGGGGATGTAACTGACGATACGTAGCTTGGCAAGGTGGATGAGCTGTTCATACACTTGCCGGCGTGTGAGCCCGGTGCGTATGGCCAGTGATTCTTCATTGATGAAAGCATGGTCTGTGAAGACTCCGGTATAGGAGCGGAGAATGGTTTGGATGAGTTTGTCCATGTCTTCGCCGAGTTCCCTCAGTTTATAAAGCTCGTCTCGCCGGATAGTGAACAGTAGCCGGGATGCGTTGTCTTGTTCATCTGTATATTCCAGGTATCCCGCTTGTGTCAGAATCTTTAAGGCACTGTCCACGGGAACGGGGAAATACTTGAACTTTCGGCAAAAGTCTTCTATATTGAATTCGCGTACACAGCCTTGTCCATCTCCCATTGCCATCTGGTAATAGTATTGAAGATGCTCATATACTTCTTTTATATACTCTTTTTCAGGAAAGGTGTCGGGAATGCGTTTGTGCAGTGTTGCCTTGTCCGACTTGGCGTAAAGGACGACCGCGTAGGCTTTTTGTCCGTCCCTTCCGGCACGTCCTGCTTCCTGGAAGTAGGCTTCGATGGAATCGGGCAAATCCATGTGGATGACAATCCGTACATCCGGTTTGTCTATACCCATACCGAATGCATTGGTGGCGACCATGACGCGGCTTTCTCCTGTCTGCCAGCGTTGTTGACGGATGTCTTTGGTGGCGTCATCCAGTCCGGCATGGTAGAAATCTGCGGTGATGTCTTCGTTGTGTAGCAGTTCGGTAATTTCCTTGGTGCGGCGACGGTTGCGCACATAGATGATGGCGCTTCCGGGCATACGGCGCAGGATGTGCAACAGCTCTCCCGTCTTATTTTCTGTTTTGCGGACGATATAGGCGAGGTTTTTGCGTTCGAAACTCATACGGAACACATTTTCCTTACGGAAATGCAGACGGGCCTGGATATCTTTCACTACTTCCGGAGTGGCGGTGGCTGTCAATGCCAGGATTGGTACGCCGGGCAGCAGTTTGCGTATTTCGGCTATCTTCAGATAGGCTGGACGGAAATCGTAGCCCCATTGTGATATGCAGTGGCTTTCATCTACCGTAATCATACTGATTCTCATCTTTTGCAGTTTGGTGCGGAAGATTTCTGTATCGAGCCTTTCGGGAGAAATATAGAGAAACTTGAAATTGCCGAATATGCAGTTCTCCAATGTGACGATGATTTCCTGCCTGCTCATGCCCGAGTAGATGGCAAGTGCCTTGATTCCTCGCTTTTTCAGGTTTTGTACCTGGTCTTTCATGAGGGCAATCAACGGGGTGATGACCAGGCAAAGTCCTTCTTTGGCAAGCGCCGGAACCTGAAAAGTGATGGATTTTCCTCCTCCCGTGGGCATTAGTCCCAAAGTGTCCCGTCCCTTGGTAATGCTGTTGATGATGTCTTCCTGTATCCCCCGGAAGGCGTCATGACCCCAGTACTGCTTTAAAAGCTTTATCTCCAATCCACCCCCTCCGGTTCCCCCGTTATCGGGAGAGAGCAATCCCGCAAGGAGGGGAGTTTTGAAGTTGCTATTGCTGCTCATTACTTTACTGGACTTTTTTACTACTTCTTATCGTTGAACTGATGTTTTCTCCTAATTAAGTATTAGTGATTAATTATCTTATAGTATCAACCGATATTTATCATTTCCTTATATAATGCAGTATTATCCTTATTTCCTTCTTACGGGATTATCCCCCCCCTATAACGGAGAACCGGAGAGAGGGGGAGGGGAGAGGCTTTTAATTCGGTTTTATGTCTTCAATCTGCAATTGTACCTCGCCTCGTTTATGGGTATTTTCCTCAATGGAATAGCAAATGTCGAAGGAACGTTTGGTCTTGATGAAGCGTACGTGGGAACTTTGTCCGAAAGCGATGCCGTTCATCACATTGTTTGATTTGTTGTCCACCAATTCCAGCTTGATATGTTCCTGGTCTCGCCCTACGACTTTACTGGTACCATAATCATAGACATTGTGCGTGCAGAAAATGGGTTTGGCATTGTCCGGACCGAATGGATTGAATTTCTTAAGGTCGCTGAAGAATTTCGGAGTGATGTCTCTGAAATCAATCTCGGCATGGATATCGATGACGGCACATGTCTGTTCCGGCAGGATGTTTTGTGATACGAACTTTTCGAAACGTTCGATAAAGGCTGGTACATTTTCCACCTTCATGGAAAGACCGGCAGCGTAGGTATGACCTCCGAAGTTTTCCAGAAGGTCGCGGCAGTATTCAATAGCTTTGTAGACGTCGAATCCGGAGACGGAACGGGCGGAACCGGTTGCCATATCATCCGTACGTGTCAGTACTACTGCCGGGCGGTAATAGATTTCCGTCAACCGGGAGGCAACGATTCCGATGACGCCTTTATGCCAGTCTTCATTGTACAATACAATGGAACGGCGGTCGACAAGTCCGTCCAAATCGGCCACAATCTTATTGGCCTCTTCGGTCATGGTTTTGTCCAAGTCCTTGCGGGTCTCGTTGTATTGATTGATTTGTCCGGCTTTCTCCAGAGCAAGGGAGAAATCTTTTTCAGTAAGCAGGTCAACGGCTTCTTTTCCGTTCTGAATACGTCCGGAGGCATTGATACGGGGACCTATTTTGAATACAATGTCACTGACAGTGATATCCTTGTCCGTCAGTCCGCATACATCAATGATGGCTTTCAATCCTACACTGGGATTGCTGTTCAACTGCTTTAGGCCGTGGTAGGCAAGAATACGGTTTTCACCCATAATGGGGACAATGTCCGATGCGATGCTGACAGCGCAAAGGTCTAATAGGGGAATCAGGTGATGGAACTCGATGCCATTGTTGATGGCAAATGCTTGCATGAACTTGAAACCTACGCCGCATCCGGACAGATGCTCATAAGGATAGGTGTTGTCTTCCCGTTTGGCATTCAGAATGGCTACGGCAGGAGGCAGTACGTCATCGGGGACATGATGATCGCAGATGATGAAATCAATGCCTTTCTCCTTGGCATATGTGATTTCTTCGATGGCTTTGATACCACAGTCCAATACAATAATCAAGCTTACGCCATTCTCTGCGGCATAGTCTACTCCTTGGATTGAAACTCCATATCCCTCATTGTAACGGTCGGGGATATAGTAGTCGATGTTCGAATAGAACTGTTGAATAAACTTGTAGACCAATGCCACAGCCGTGGTACCGTCTACGTCATAATCTCCATAAACAAGAATGCGCTCTTTCTTTCCCATTGCCTTATTCAGGCGCTCTACGGCTATATCCATATCCTTCATCAGAAATGGGTCGTATAGGTCCGGTAGTTGGGGGCGGAAAAATTTCCGGGCATCCGCTGCCGTTGTTATTCCCCGCTCCGCCAGCAATTTTCCCAATATTGGGCTAATTCCCAATTCTTGAGCCAGTTGTTGGCTTGCTTCTGCCTGTTCGGGTGTAATGGGTTGATAATTCCATTTGTGAGTCATTTTATATATTGTTTTTTCTTTTTCTGTCTCAATATGTTGGGGAGCAGGAAGGTTCAATACGTGCACTTTTCTCCAACAAGGTGTAAAGGTATGAAAAACTCTTGAAATGGAGGTGAATTCCAGAGAAAAACTTTATAGGTATACATAATTCTCCGTCGAAAACCTTTATTTTTGCATCTGCTAAAAAAAGAATTGTTATGCTTGTCCTTATCTCTTGTGCGAAGACCATGGCATCACGCTGCTCGGTTGTCGTGCCTGAAGTCACGGTACCGAAATTCGAAGCGGAGGCTGTGCGGAATGCGTTGGAAATGTCGCAGTATTCAGTACCCGAATTGGAAAGGCTTCTTCGGGTGAATACCAAAATTGCCACCGAGAACTGTTTGCGTTTTCATGATTTCTGTTCGGAAGAGAATCATCCGATGCCGGCTATTTGTGCCTATACCGGAGCTGTTTTCAAACGCATTCTTCCGAAAGATTTTTCAGTGGAGGATTTTCGTTATGCGCAAGAGCATCTGCGTATCACTTCTTTTCTTTATGGGCTGCTTCGTCCGCTGGACGGCATCAAACCCTATCGTCTGGAGGGAGATATCCGCTTGCCCGAAAAAGGGGGAGTCTCCATGTTTGATTATTGGAAACCCTTGTTGACGGACTGTTTTATAGAAGAAATTAAAAATAGTGGTGGTGTTCTTGTTAATTTGGCAAGTGCTGAAATGAAGGACTTGTTTGAATGGAAGCGGGTGGAGCGGGAGGTGCGCGTTATTACGCCTGAGTTTCAAGTGTGGAAGGACGGGCAGCTGAAAACCATCGTCATCTATGCCAAGATGTGCCGGGGAGAAATGACGCGTTTCATTGTCAAGAACCGCATAGGGCGTCCTGAAGACTTGAAAGCCTTTGCTTGGGAAGGCTTTGCTCTGGATGAGAGCCGCAGCACGAATCATCATTGGCAGTTTACGCTTTTCCCCTGAGAGGGGGCGGTTTGTTCCCTTCTTAAAAATGTTGTTTGCAGAAAGTGGGTTGTTGATAGCTTGGCCGTATTTGATGTGATATAAGTCTGTACTATTACGATTCTCTTCCTTCTTGAAGGAGAGGAAACCATGCGGGTGAAGTTGCACACGTTATTTAAGAAAGCGCTTTGGTACTTGTACCAAGGATGCTTTAGTCTGTGGTCAAGGCTGCTTCTGTCTGCTTTAGAAGATGTCCGGGCTTTATTTCAAGATTTATCTTCAGGCTGGATATGTATATCTTCAACTTGAATATTTATATCTTTAGGCTGAATATTTATATATTCAGGTTGAAGATAAACTTTGAAATATGTTCGATACTGCTTGTTAAGTAGGCTGAGCCGACTTTATGCCCTATTCTTGGCATCCTTGGTATTATAGGCTTGTCTGCTGTTGTCTTGTTCGTATCCCGGCAGTCTCACTATGCTTGATGTGGCGGATGTGGCCTTTGTTCGTATCTTGCACGGATTTTGCAGTAAATCTTTGCGCAAAATGAAGAACTAAATGCGCAAATTGGGATAAGAATGGGAAACGAACCCTCTATTTTTGCACATGCCAAAACTTAAAAGAGATATACTATGGGAAAAATTTGTTTGCGGATATGCTGTGCATTAGCTTTGGTCGTTTTCGTATCGGCTTCTCAGGCTTGTGCAGGGGATGGCGGTTCCCGAACCGCTGATATGCTTGTGCAGGCAGGTGGCAGAAACGTGGCTTGGATGAAGTCTCTTCATGACACACTTCCCGTATGCAAAGTTTCTATTCCGGGTACGCACGACAGTGGAACCGTCAAAGGAGGCCCTATGTTGAAAACGCAGTCAACGAATATTCCAGCCCAGTTGCAGCAGGGCATCCGTGCTTTTGATATTCGTTTAGAGAAGAAAAATGGTAAATTGGGTGTATTCCATAGCCATGCTTTTCAGGATATATATTGGGAAGACGATGTGCTTCCCGCTTTCATCGGTTTCTTGCAGGCACATCCTTCCGAAGTTCTGATTGTTTCATTGAAAAAAGAAGGGGGCGAGTCGCAGGATTATGCTTCTCTGTTGTCTGTTTCTTTGAGTATCCCTGCGCATCAGCGTTATTTCGTGATGGATTTTCGTCCGGAACTGACAGTGGGGGATTGCCGCGGAAAGATTCTGTTCCTGCATAGGGATTACGTCATGGATGATTATCCGGGAGCTGCATGCGTGGGCTGGAAAGACAACAGCACTTGCTTGTTGACCCTTCGCAATAGAGATGGAAAAGAAGGCTGTGTGCTGCTTGAAGATGAATATCAATATGAATCGGGCAAGGATGCCAGCAAGAAAACAGATGTCTCTATCCGCAACCTGGAACGGATATCTGCCGAACCGGTTTCTTCACGTCAGTGGGGCATCACGTTTGTGAGTGCCACGGGGTTGCCTTTGGGAACTCCTAAGGTGTTTGCGGATAAGGTGAATGGGCCTGTAGCGGATTATCTGAAGAAGCAGGGTAAGCGGAATTGCGGCATTGTTTTTATTGATTTTGTCGGTGAGCCCGGTGGTAAGGCCTTGGTAGAATACCTGATTGATAGCAATGTTTGCGCAAAATGAAGAATTATATGCGCAAATATGGGTTTTAAAAAAGAACCGGTTTCCTAATTTTGTGCATGCTAAATGTCTTAAAATTATATACCTATGAAATTGTCAATAGATTTAGGAGGAACTAATATCCGGATAGCACAAGTAGAGGGCGGAAAGTGTCTGAATAAGGTGTCAGTACCTTGCTTGGCTCAGCAGGATGCTTCTACGGTGCTCAATCAGCTTTCTCAGCTCATTCGTAGTGTGATGACTGAAGAAGTGGATGGAATTGGTATCGGAGTTCCCTCAATCGTTGACCCCCAAAAGGGGATTGTATATAATGTTGCGAACATATCTTCCTGGAAAGAGATACACTTGAAGGAGGTGCTGGAGGAAGAGTTCAAAGTGGCAGTTGCTGTTAATAACGACTCCAACTGTTTCGCTCTGGGTGAATGCTTGTTTGGCGAGGGACGCTCATTTTCCCACATGGTGGGTATTACTATCGGGACGGGTATCGGAGCTGGTGTGATTGTAGGCCGTCGTTTGTATTGCGGGCAATATGTAGGTGCGGGAGAAATAGGCTCGCTTCCTTATCTGGACAGTGATTTTGAACATTATTGCAGCAGTTTTTTCTTTAAGCGTTATGATACTACCGGTCTGCTGGCTGCCGAAAAAGCAGCGCAAGGAGAGCAAACCGCTCTGGAGCTTTGGAAAGAATTTGGCAAGCATCTGGGGAATCTTATGAAAGCGGTCCTTTATACTTATGCGCCGCAGGCTATAGTTTTAGGAGGCGGTATTGTGTCGGCTTTTTCTTTAAAAATGCTATGGAACAAACAATGCAAAGTTTTCCCTACAAGATTATATCGGATAATGTGAGTGTGGTGGCTTCGCATCAAAAGGATTCCAGTTTATTGGGTGCTGCCGCTCTTCTTGAGTAATAATCCCTATACGGTTTGATTGAAAGATAATAAATATTTACAGTTGTATTATTTTGCGCATAAATAAGGACTGTTAGAGAATTGCTTCTTTTGTAATAACTATGTAATTCTGCTTTCTGACCTTTGTGGCGGAATTATAATTTTCTATATTATAAACTTTAAATTTTAATTGGATGAAACAAGTAAATCTTAGAATCTATCGAACGATTCTGACCCTACTGTTAGGGCTGTTCTTGTCGGCAGGTGCTTATGCACAGCAGATTTCTGTGAAAGGAACAGTAAAAGATCAGACTGGTGAACCTGTGATTGGTGCTAATGTGTTGGTAAAAGGAACGACGAATGGAGTGATTACGGACGTTGATGGGAAATTTGTGCTGTCGGCAGCCAAAGGCGATGTTCTGGTAATCAGTTTTGTGGGATATACTTCGCAAGAGGTTCCTGTGGCTGGAAAGGATTTAAATGTTGTTCTGAAAGAAGACACAGAACTTCTGGAAGAAGTGGTCGTATTGGGTTATGGAGCACAAACACGTAAGCAAGATTTGTCCGCTTCTGTGGGTGTGGTAAGTAATACCGAAGAATTGGCTGCTCGTCCGGTGACCTCTACCGAGGGCATGTTGCAGGGACAGTTGGCTGGTGTGACGATTACCGCCAATGGTGGTGACCCTACCTCCACACCGACTATGGTGATTCGCGGTCAAGGTTCGCGCGATGGTGATAATGTGCTTTGGGTGGTGGATGGAGTACCTGGTGCTCCGATTGCTTCCATGAACGACATCGAAAACATCGTAGTGTTGAAAGACGCCGCTTCGGCCGCTATCTATGGTGCGCAATCCGGTGCGGGAGGTGTTGTTTTGGTAACTACCAAGAAGGCTAAGGAAGGTAACCCTTCGCTTACTTACGACGGGACTTTCGGTATTCGTCAGGCAACGAATTTAATTGAACCATTGAATGCTGAAGAGCAAGTGGAAATGCGCAAGATATCCTTTGCCAATGCCGGACAGAGCTTACCCCCAGCTTGGGATGTGACAAAGAATCCTTGGATTGGCACTACCCGTACTGACTGGATGGATGCCATTTTCCGTACAGCGTTTTATCAACGTCACAACGTGGCATTGAATGTGGGAACTGAAAACTTCAACAGTCGCATCTCTTTGGCTTACGATAATGACGAAGGAACTTTGATTAATACTTTCAAGAAGAATCTTGCATTGCGCTATAATGGCAAGATGAAATTGAATAAATGGGTGTCTATCAGTGAGGATTTAGTATGGCAGAATACAAGTAGCCGTTCAAAGGATACGGAGAACGATGCTTTTACCGGACCTATTCTGTCGGCTATCTATATGCCGGCCAGTGCGACTATTTACAATCCGCTGGATGGAAGTTATGGCGGTACTACCACCGAAGACCCGGAATATATCAAAAAGTATGGCAGCAACTTTGCGGATGCACACGGTGATGCGGTCAATCCGGTACGCTTACTGGAAGCCGAGAACCTGTATAACAAAACAAGTAATATTTGGAGTACGACAACTTTGGAAATCGCAAATATACTTCCCGGGTTGAAATTCAACAGCCGTTTTACTTATAATGTAGCAAGCAATCACTATAAGAAGTTCAATCCTATTCGAGACGAGGTCGGCAAACCGGACAATTCAAATAACCTCCAGAATACGACCTATCGTACAGATTCTTGGAATACAGAAAATACGTTGATGTATGATAATACGTTTGGCAAGCATACAGTCGGAGCTTTGTTCTCTACTACGGCAGACCATTATGAAGCTCGCGGTTTGCAAGTGACTGGCAAAGATTTTGCTGATGAATCTGCTTATTTGCAGTATTTGGCCTATGCCGGCTCTGTTACGGCATCCGACTATCTGACCGGACCTGATGCAAATGTATCATTGGTAGGACGTTTGGCTTATTCTTATGACGACCGTTATTTCATGACGGCTTCTTTTCGTCGTGATTATGCCGGCCGTTTGCCTAAAGAACACAATCATGGCGATTTTCCAGCTGTAACCTTGGGTTGGAAACTCTCTAACGAGAAATTCTTTAAGAAGAGCAATTTAATCAGCCTTCTGAAATTGCGTGGTTCGTGGGGACGTGTAGGTAATGTGAACTCTGTTGGTATGAACTACAAATCGGCATTGTTGAGTAAGGACTCGTGGACGGAACAAGCTCAGTACGGGCCGGAATCCAACCATGTTTGGAATACGTTTGTTTATAACAATGTGGCCTTGAATCCTCTTTTGACATGGGAGACTTCCGAGCAGCTTGACTTAGGTGTGGATGTAGAGATGTTTAAAAATCGTCTTTCTTTGTCAGTGGATTATTTTGATAAGCGGACGTTTAATCTGATTCAGTCGCAGACTATGGATTGGCCGGTTACTATGGGTATTAATGCTATGATGATAAATCAAGGTGAAGTACGTAATCGGGGTGTTGAAATTCAGGCAAACTGGAGTGATAAAATCAATAAGGACTTCTCGTATTTTGTATCAGGAAACTTCTCCTATCTGAAGAATTGGGTTTCTGATATTGGCGTGAAGAATGCAGATGGTTCTTCTGGATTGTGGACAAGTGACAAGAAGTTCCGCACGATACCTTATATGATACAGACCGCTGAGGGTGAACCAATCAACTCTTTCTATTTGTATAAGACTGACGGTATCTTCCAGGATGCCGCGGAAGTAGAGGCTTGGAATAAGGCGCATGGTTATACGGATGGTAACGGTAATTGGAATCCGCTTCAGCCCGATGCACGGCCGGGTGATTTGAAGTTCGTGGATACTGATGGTGACGGTAAACTGACAGATGCCGACCGTGAGTATATGGGAAGCGCTACTCCTAAAACGACTTTTGCTTTTACGTTGGGATTTACATGGAAGAAGCTTTCTTTCAGTGCCATGTTCCAAGGTGTAGGCGGTGCTAAGGCTCTTTATGTGGGCAAGCACATGTTACTGAATGACGCAGAAGGTAATTTCAACCGTTCTAAGGAGATTCTGAATGCATGGAGTCCTACGAATACCAGTTCCAATATTCCAATCCTGTCAAAGACCGACCCGAATGGTAATTTTGAAAAACCTTCTGACTGGTATCTGGAAAATTCATCTTATTTACGTTTGAAGAATGTGACTCTTTCTTATGATTTGACTGATACATTCCGTAAGTTGTCACACATGAATGAGCGCAACAGCCGTTTGTCTGTTTATCTCAGTGGCGAAAATTTGGCAACTATTCAGGTATGGACCCCGAATGTGGAGGTTGGGATGCATTGAAATATCCGGTATCTCGTGTGCTGTCTGTAGGTGTAAAATTGACTTACTAATAAAAAAGGAAAAAAGAATATGAAAAAGAATATATTGTTATTGGCAATGTCTGCCGCATTGTTTACTACTTCGTGCAGTGATTTCTTGGATGTACAGCCTGAAGGAAATGCCACGACTACGACTTATTTTACGAATGACCAACAGGCCATTGATGCTGTGGATGCTTTGTATGAGCGCTTCCATCAAGAAACATTGTATGGTCGTGAACTGTTTTGGGAGCAAGGGGCAGCTTGCGATGTTGTATGGGGCAGAGGCCGTGGCTATAATTCATTGGCGACATTGAGATATACGGGTGATGAGTCACCTCTGCGTGATACGTTCAAAGCTCTGTATGTTGTGATGGGACGTGCCAACTGGGCAATTGAACAACTGGTTGGAAAGCAGAATAAAACGACCTTGACAGCTATTGAGAAGAGAAGCTTGGGTGAGGCGTATTTTACTCGCGGATGGGCTCATTTCCTGGTAGCTTATCGTTATGGTTTGCCAGAACAGGGTGTGCCTTTTATCCGTTACGAGTATATAGACGGAGGATACGATAACTCAATTCCTCCTCAGCAGGCATCGGTTATCGATAATTATAAATTGATTATTGAGGATATGGATAAGGCCATTGAGTGCCTGCCCCGTTTTGAAGAATATGGTGCTGATGATAGAGGACGTGCACATGATGCTGCTGCCGTGGCTTTCAAAGCGAAAGTTTATGCTTATTGGGCTACGTGGGATGCTACACAATGGGAGAATGTAATCAAAATGGTAAATGAATTGGAAACCGTTTATGGACGTAATTTGGCTGAGACATTCGCTCAATCTTTCTCCTCAGACTTTTCTGATTGGTGGAATAAAGAATATATATGGACTATCCCGGGAAATGGCGGCTCACAAGGTGGTGGGTCTGAATTCCCTGGTGTCAGCCTTGAGAACAAAGGTTGGGGTGTCTATAATGGCTGGGGACAAAATAAACCCTCGTATGACATCTATGAGGAAATGGCAAAGGATGGTGAAGGCAACGACCGCTTGGTTCGTTCAATTTTGGAATATGGACAAGAGTTTGAATTCTTTGGCGAAACACGCAGGTTCTTCTCGGCTTCTGATGTAGAGGCAGGTTTCATGTTCAATAAGTACTTGGATCCGTTTAAGTATAAGAATGCCGATACGGAAGGTTATGTGAATACGAATGGTAACTGGCCGACAGTTCGTCTTAATTTCCCAATTATACGTTTTGCGGAAATGTTGCTGTTCCGTGCCGAAGCTTATCTGATGACGAATAAGGCTGCATCGGCCACGGCTGACTTGAACCGTATTCGTCTGCGTTCGAATCTGACTCCTTTGGCTGGTACAGCTACCATGAAGGATTTGTATCACGAGCGTCGCTGCGAATTGGCATTTGAATTTACAGACCATTTGTTCGATTTGAAACGCTGGCATCGTTCAAGCAATGCCGAAATCAAGGCATTGGCTGCTGCCGAGCTGAATGCACATCCGCGTGTACGTCATTATGCTGATCGTTCAAATCCGGATTCAGATTTTACTATCGGTGATTATCAAGATTATCAGAATAAGGCTACCTATCAGGACTATATGATGGTATTTCCTTATGAACCTTCACAAATTACCAAATCCAACGGTAAGTTGAAACAGAATCCCGGCTATAATTAATTCTTTGTTCGGGATACAAAGATAAAAACAGACCTCATTGCCATTGGTCTAATCTGCAAGGGTTGGTGTGCGTGGCATATCGGCTCTTGCAGAATTTTTTTATATTTGCGGACAAAAAGAGTAAAAACAAAGAGATAATTAAAATCTGCCTTGATGAAACTGAAAAAACTGTTATATGCAACTTTGGCATGTATGATGTGCGGGGGATGCACTTCCGACAAACAATTATTGCCGGTGGATTATGTAAATCCGCTGATTGGTACTGGTTTTCATGGGCATACCTATCCGGGAGCGACAGTGCCTTTTGGGGCAGTGCAACTGAGTCCTGATACGCGTGCCGGAAATTGGGATGCTTGTGCTGGCTATCATTATGATGATACTACATTGAAGGGATTTTCGCATACCCACCTCAGCGGTACGGGCTGTATCGACTTGGGGGATGTCTTGTTCCGTCCCACTACACAGCAACTGGATTTATCGGCTGAAACAATTTGCCAACCTGCTACTTTCAGTCATAAAGAGGAAGAGGCATCCGCAGGATATTATTCCGTAATCCTGAAGGAAGAAGGCATAAAAGCAGAGTTGACAGCTACAGCGCATGTCGGTGTGCACCGCTATACGTTTCCGGTAGGAAAGGAAGCATCTGTCATCATAGACTTGGCACACTTGCTTGATAACGAACATATCTATGAGGCTACACTGAAGCAAACAACAGACCATGAAGTTGCCGGTATGCGTAGAACAAGAGGATGGACAGATAATCAGTATGTTTATTTTGTAGCACAATTCTCAAAACCTTTCAAGAGTGTAGACTTTATACAGGATAGAAAAATAGTGCCGGCAGATGCCGGACTGACCGGTACCGATTTGCAGGCTGTGGTTACATTTGCCGGTGATGACAATGAACCGGTGGTAGCTAAGATAGGATTGTCTGTGGTGAGCGAAGAAAATGCCCGTAAAAATCTGGAAACAGAGGTGAAGGGGTTTGATTTCGATGCCGTGCGTACTGCTGCCCGTTCCGCTTGGGAACAAGCCCTCTCTGCCATTACGGTAGAAGGCGGCAATACGGATGATTTGCGGAATTTTTATACAGCTTTGTATCATGCGATGGTGGTGCCGAATGTGGTGAGTGATGTCAATGGTGAGTATCGCCGACACGATATGTCCATAGGGCGGATGCCGGAAGGCAGGGAACACTATTCCACTTTCTCCTTATGGGATACTTTCCGGGCATGGAACCCGTTGATGACACTGGTGAATGCTGAACTGGTGAATGACATGATTAACTCCTACCTTGATATTTATGATGCTTCGGGCGAACTTCCTATCTGGCCCCTTTCGGCCGGGGAGACGGGAACGATGATTGGCTATCATGCCGTTTCAGCCATTGCGGATGCTTATATGAAAGGCATTCGTGGATTTGATGCCGAAAAGGCATTGGCTGCTATGATAGTTTCTGCTGAAAAGAACGAAAAAGGAGCAGATTACTATGTGCGGAACGGCTTTATTCCTTCAAATATCAAAAGAGAGTCAGTTTCTTGCTTGTTGGAATTTGCATATGATGATTGGTGCATAGCTCGTATGGCAAAAGAAATGGGAAAAGAAGATATTTATGAAACATTTATTGCACGTTCGCAGAATTATGTGAATGTGTTTGACGGAGCTACCAAGTTCTTCCGTCCCAAACGAATGGATGGCAACTGGGAAACGCCGTTCAGACCGTTGGCGGTGGGACGCGCTTACACGGAGGCTACCGCTTGGCAATACCGTTTCTTTGTGCCGCACGATGTAAACGGTATGATGCAACTGTTTGGTGGCAAAGAGGAGTTTGTTATGGCACTCGACTCTATATTTTCTTCGGACTTGAAATTGGAGGGAGAACTTTCGGACATCACAGGTTTGATAGGTCAGTATGTACATGGCAATGAGCCCAGTCATCACATTACTTATTTGTATGACTACGTTGGGCAGCCTTGGAAGACTCAGGAGATGACACGTCGGTTGCTTCGTGAAATGTATGCGCCGACTCCCGAAGGTATCATCGGTAACGAAGATTGCGGACAGATGTCTGCCTGGTATATCCTTTCAAGTTTGGGATTCTATTCCGTATGTCCCGGTAGTAATGAGTTTGCATTGACCACTCCGCTGTTTGAAAAAGCGGTGATGAAACTGACAAACGGAAAGACACTGTCCGTGCTTGCCAATAATCCGCAGAAGAATATTTATATCAGCAAAGTAGAGCTGAATGGAAAACTGATAGAAGGTAACTTTATCACCTACAATCAATTGATGGAAGGAGGGGAACTTCGCTTTACGCTGACTGACAAACCCGATATGACACGAGGAGTTTCGGAAGAGTCGGCGCCTTATTCTTATACGAAGGAAAAAGTGGTGTCTATACCTTATGTAGACAGAGACTTGAATCTGTTTATGGATAAGGTTACGGTAGCATTGGCTACGGCAACTGCAGGAGCAGAAATCAGATATACACTGGATGGAAGCGAACCGACAGAGCTGTCTTTGCTCTATGAGAAGCCGTTGGAGCTGGATAGGACAATGCCTGTTAAAGCAAAAGCGTTTAAGGAGGGATTCCGTTCAAGCAATACACTCTCTATCGTGGCTACCAAGGCAGAGATGAAACCGGCGCTTGCCGTGCATCCCGTGCAGAATGGTACTTCTTATAAATATTTTGAAGGCACGTATCGGAAAGTGGCGGATATAGAAAGGACTCCTATGGTGGATGCCGGAATCATGCCGGAACCTTCCATCAAGGAGGCTAAACAAGAAGACCATTTCGGATATATCTTCTCCGGTTTAATAGAAGTGCCTGAAGATGGAATCTATACTTTCATGACCCGTTCGGACGATGGCAGTGTATTGTATATCGGTGATGAGGTGGTGGTGAATAATGATGGTTCTCATGCTGCTATTCCAGCTACTGGGGCTGTTGCCTTGCAGAAGGGATTTCATACTTATAAACTGTATTACTTTGAAGATTATGAAGGGGAGGAACTGAGTTGGGCATGGAAACTTCCTTCGGCGCAAGATTTGTCGCCGATTCCTGCTTCTGTATTGTATGTGAAATAATAAATTACGATTACCATGAAAAAAATAGCTTTATTACTTTTCCCTATTTTGCTTGCATCGTGTGGGCAGGGGAACCAGACGGCAACTGCCGTGCTGGAACCTATGAATGTGATGTCTTTCAATATACGTTATGACAATCCGGAAGACAGTCTGAACAACTGGCAGTACCGTAAAGACCGTGCAGCCAATGCCATCCGTTTTTATGATGCGGATATTGTAGGTACGCAAGAAGTACTACACAATCAGTTGCAGGATTTGCAGCAACGTCTTCCGGAATATGGGGTGATAGGCGTAGGGCGCGAAGACGGTAAGGAAAAAGGAGAATATAGTGCACTTTGGTATAAGAAGGAACGCTTCGAGGTACTTGATTCCGGTACATTCTGGTTGAGCGAGACACCTGAGGTGCCCGGTTCCAAAGGCTGGGATGGCGCCTGTGAACGTGTGGCTTCGTGGGCGAAACTGAAAGATAAGATTTCGGGCAAAGAGTGCTTGGCATTGAATACACATCTGGATCATGTAGGTGTTGTGGCACGTCGTGAGGGAATTAGCCTTATTTTGGATAAGGTGAAAGAACTGGGCAACGGGATGCCGGTGGTTGTTACCGGGGATTTTAACTCTACACCAGAGTCGGATGTCATCAACCATATCACTAATCCGGAAGGTCCGGAACATCTGACAGATGCACGTACGGTATCGCCCGTGGTTTATGGACCGGCATGGAGTTTCCATGATTTCGGTAGTATTCCCTACGAACATCGTCCGCTGATAGATTATGTGTTTGTGGGCAACGGAGTGAAGGTTTTGAAGTATGGAGTGTTGGCCGAGACGGAAAATGAAGCTTTCTTGTCGGATCATGCACCGGTACTGGTGACAGTGGAATAAGTGGAATAAGAAAAAGAAAGATTGCAATGAAAAGAATAGCAAAGATTAGTATATGGGTACTTTTGGCAACTGTACTGTTGCCTGTCAGTACATCGGCACAAAGCCGTCGTGACAAAGAACAGACTTATGTGTTGGAACAACCGTATGAGGTGACTCGAATAGTATCTCCGCAGGGGAAAAAGATAAAGAATGTTGTCCTGATGATTGGCGATGGTATGAGTCTAATGCATGTATATTCAGCATGGACTGCCAATCGGGGAAAACTTTTTCTGGATAATTGCCAGACAGTGGGATTGTCGAAGACCTACTGTGCCAATAAATTGATTACTGATTCCGGGGCTGGTGGAACGGCTATTGCTACCGGGCAGAAAACCAACTATCACTATGTAGGGGTAGACCCGGAAGGACGTCCTTTGCAGTCTTTAGTCGACTTGGCTTCCGCTAAAGGTAAGTCGACCGGACTTGCAGTGACCTGCCGTCTTTGGGATGCCACTCCTGCTGACTTTTGCTGTCACAACAAAGATCGGGATGCAGAGGAAGATGTGGTGACAGGATATGTGGATTGCAAAGCTGATTATGTGTTTGGTGGAGGTGCACAATTCTTCGAGAACCGCAAAGACGGACGCAACTTGTTTGAAGAATTGCGTGAAAAAGGATTCCAGACACCCCGTACATGGGATGAACTGGCTGCTATCGGGAGCGGAAAGGTATTTGCAGTGCCCTATCCGAAAGATACGCCTCTTCCGGCAGAGCGGGGTGACTTGCTGGCACGTGCATCCTTGAAAGGTATCGAATTACTGAGCCAGAACAAGAAAGGATTCTTTATGATGATAGAAGGTTCGCAGCTGGATGATTACGGACACTTCAATGACTTGGATTTGCTGATGCAGGAAACGCACGATTTCGATAGGACTATCGGTGCTATCTATGAATGGGCAGCCAAGGATGGGGAAACGTTGGTAGTGGTGACTGCCGACCACGAAACCGGAGGACTTACGCTGGTGGACGGTGACTTGAAACAAGGTAAGATTGTATGCAAGTTTTCTACCGGTAGCCATAGTGGTGTGATGGTGCCTGTATATGCTTTCGGACCCGGAGCGGAGGAATTTACCGGAATTTACGAGAATACGGCTATTTTCGACAAAATAAAGAAATTGCTAAAATTATAATCAAATAACTATTTCCCATGTTGAAACATATTTTACTGCTAGGTTTGTTGTCTCTTTCGGCCGGTTCGTTGCTGAGAGCTCAGAGTTGTGGCAATGACGAGAAGTATCATTTGCCTTATAAGAATACGTATGTCAAAGAACCTTTGGTTACGGAGAACGAATATCGTGTGGCCAAACCGGAAACCATTGAGCCGAAAAGTTTCGAGGAAGCCCGGCAGATTCTTCCTAGTCCCATTTGGAACGGACATGACAAGGAACTTGAAATGTATTGGAAGGCATGGGAAATAGCTATTGGTAATATTCGGGCTCCTCAGGCGGGCTCGGGTTTTGTATCAAGCTATTTGGATACAGCTTATAATGGGAATATCTTTATGTGGGATTCCTCTTTCATTCTGATGTTTGCCCGTTATGGCACCCGTTTTTTCCCTTTCCAGAATACGCTGAACAACTTTTACGCCAAGCAGCATCCCGACGGTTTCATTTGCCGTGAAATAAAGGCAGATGGTGCCGATTGCTTCGAACGCTATGACCCGGTGAGTACCGGACCGAATCTGATGCCTTGGTGCGAGATGGTCTATTTTCATCAGTTTGGTGATACGGAACGCCTGCACAAGATATTTCCGGTACTTTGTGCTTATTATAAATGGTTGAAGTTGAACCATACTTGGCGAAATGGAACCTATTGGTCAAGCGGATGGGGAACTGGCATGGATAACATGCCTCGTGTTTTGTCGGAATACAGCCCTATCTATAGTCACGGACACATGATTTGGCTGGATACAAACTTGCAACAATTGTTTACGGCTAATTTGCTGCTTGAGATGGGATTCTATCTGGAGCGTTGGCAAGAAATAGAAGAGTTTGAAGACGAAGCTAAAATGCTGGGAAAATATATCCATGACAATCTTTGGGATGAAAAAACCGGTTTCCTTTATGACCAGTATGCTGATGGTACGCTCTGTACAACTAAGGGAATAGGTGCCTATTGGGCTCTGTTTACTGATGTATTGGATGCTGTACAATTGGACCGCATGGTGAAAGAATTGGATAATTCTGCTACATTCAACCGGAAGTACCGTATTCCTTCTTTGTCTGCCGATAATCCCAAGTATAAGGAGAATGGCCGTTATTGGCAGGGTGGCGTATGGCCGGGAACCAATTACATGGTGATGCAGGGTCTTGTACAGAAAGGTTACGGTAAACTGGCACGGGAGATTTGTTTGAATCATTATGCCCAAGTATTTGAGGTCTATAAGAAAACTGGAACTTTTTGGGAATATTATGCTCCGGAAAGTGCTGAGCCGGGATTTATGGCAAGGGATAATTTTGTGGGTTGGGCAGGACTTCCTCCTATTGCCGAATTGATAGAGTTTATTATCGGTATTCGGGGAGATTATGCCAAAAAGCAGATTGTCTGGGATATGAATTTGACGGAGACTAATGGTATAGAACGCTATCCTTTTGGTCCCGAAGGGCTTATCTCCTTAAAAGCTGAGGCACGCCGTTCGGCAAGTGATGAGCCTCGTATTACAGTAGATTCTAACATCGATTTTGAACTGTGTGTACTCTATGGTGGAAAAGAGAAAAAGATACATGTGACATCCGGTAAGCATACCTATTAAAGAAGACATCGATTATGAAAAACAATATGTCAAGACGCCAATTTCTGAAGACTGGCGGACTTGCTTTGGCTGCTATGACTTTTCAGCCCGCTTCAGTATTATCTTCATCAGTGACTTTGAACCAGAGATATGTTTCTTTGCGTCCTGCTGTAGGCAAAAGGTGCTTTGTTTCGAAGGCGGTGGATGCCGCCATTGAAGAAGCGAAGCCTAGAATAAAGGACGAAAAATTGCGCTGGATGTTCGAGAACTGTTTTCCCAATACGCTTGATACTACCGTCAGATATAGAGTGAAGAATGGCAGACCGGATACTTTCGTCATTACGGGAGATATAGATGCCATGTGGCTGCGCGACTCTTCTGCACAAGTATGGCCCTATCTGCCGTTGATGAAGAAAGATAAGGAATTGCAGCGGATGGTGGCAGGACTTGTCAACAGACAGACTGAATGTATCTTGATAGACCCATATGCCAATGCCTTTAACGACGGACCGTTAGGTAGCTATTGGGAAACCGACCATACACAACATATGGTGAAGGAATTGCATGAACGCAAATGGGAGATAGATTCTTTGTGCTATCCCATTCGTTTGGCCTATCATTATTGGCAATACACGGAAGACACGTCTGTGTTCGATGAAAATTGGCATAAAGCTATGCTGTTGGTGGTTAATACCTTTAAAGAGCAACAGAGGAAACAAGGCTTGGGGCCTTATAGCTTTACGCGCGATTGCGACCGCCCTACAGATTCGCAGATTAACAACGGATGGGGAGCACCGGTAAAGCCGGTCGGCTTAATCGTTTCTTCTTTCCGTCCGTCAGATGATGCTACACAATACGGTTTTCTGATTCCTTCTAATATGTTTGCGGTTGTGTCATTGCGCCAATTGGCTGAGATAGAGGATAAAGTTTATGGAAACAAGGACTTCTCTGGCAAATGTATAGCACTGGCAGATGAAGTGGATGCAGCTATCCGCAGGTATGGTACTTTCAATCATCCGGTTTGTGGACGTATTTATGCTTTTGAGGTCGACGGTTTTGGTAACGCGCTTTGTATGGACGATGCCAATGTACCCAGTTTGCTGGCTGCACCTTATCTGGGTTATTGTTCTTTTAAAGATGCGATTTATCAGAATACCCGTAAAATGATATGGAGCGGCAATAATCCTTATTTCTTTAAAGGAAAAGCCGGTGAAGGGGTAGGAGGTCCTCATGTGGGATTGAATTATATCTGGCCGATGAGCATCATTATGAAGGCTTTTACAACGGATGATTCCGAAGAAATACGTGCTTGTCTGAAGCAACTTCGTGATACGGACGGAGGGACGGGCTTTATGCATGAATCTTTCCATTCGGAGGATGCTGCAGACTTTACTCGTTCTTGGTTTGCCTGGACAAATACTTTGTTCGGTGAACTGATACTTAAGACAATCAAGGAATATCCCAACTTGTTATCCCAAATGCTATGAAGATAAGATATTGGTTACTGGCTATGTCATTCATTTTTCTCTCTTGTGGGAGAGGGGCTGATGATGTAGCGGCAAACTATGGTATTATACCCATGCCGAATGAACTTGCTCCAATGCAGGGAATGTATGTCCTGCAAGGGGAAAAAACAGTGGCTGTCCCTTCCGGGGAAGCCGCGATGAAAGTTTTTCATTATTTGGAGAATGCGTTGAAAAACACTTCTGTAACGTTGAAGGGTATTTCGGAAACGGGAAAGGCCGATATTTGCTTATCTATAGATAATTCCTTGCCCGATGAGGCCTATACATTGGAGGTTTCTTCCGATAGGATAAATATATCTTCCAATGAAACTGCCGCAGGATTTTTTTATGGTGTCCAGTCTTTGCTGCAGCTCATGCCGGCAGCCATTTATGATGGTGACCGGAAATACGAAGGAAGGATTAGGATTCCGGCCGTCAGCATTGCAGATGCTCCCCGTTTCCCTCATCGTGGGGCTATGATGGATGTAGGACGTAATTTTCTGCCAAAAGAGGAAGTGCTGAAGTTTCTTGATTTGATGGCATTCTATAAATTGAATAAATTCCATTTTCATCTGACGGATGACCAAGGATGGAGAATAGAGATAAAGAAGTATCCGAAACTGACTGAAATAGGTTCTTACCGTAAACATACTCAGGTAGGACACTCTGATTATTATTTTCCACGGCGTTACGATGGAAAAGAAAAGAGGGGTTATTATACGCAGGAAGAAATAAAGGAAATTGTGAAGTATGCATCCGACCGTTTCATTACGGTCATTCCCGAAATTGAAATGCCGGGACATGCATCCGCTGCACTGGCTTCCTATCCGGAACTTTCTTGCGGACTGGGAAAGACTTATGTGGTACGTGATTATTTTGATGTTTTTGATGAGGTTTATTGTCCCAAAGAGCATACATTTGAATTCCTGGAAGATGTACTGACAGAGGTTATGGAACTCTTCCCCAGCCATTATATCCACATAGGTGGGGATGAGTGCCCCAAGAAAGCGTGGAAGAAGTGTACCCATTGCCAGCATTTGATGAAGCGGGAAGGTCTGCCCAACGAAGAAGCTCTGCAAAGTTGGTTTATCCATCGGATTGAGCAATTTGTGAACAGTAAAGGGCGTGACATCATCGGGTGGGATGAGATTCTGGAAGGAGGGCTTGCCCCTAATGCTACCGTCATGTCATGGCGTGGCGAGAAAGGAGGTATCGAAGCGACTCGCCAACGGCATAAAGTCATTATGACACCCGGCAAAAAGTGTTATTTGGATTACTACCAGGAAAGTCCGGAATTCGCTCCGTTGGCTATCGGCGGTTTCCTTCCATTGGATACGGTGTACAATTATAATCCGCTTCCTGCTGAACTGACTCCGGAAGAACAAGCTTATATAATAGGTGTACAAGCCAATATCTGGGGAGAGTACATACAGACTCCCGAGTATTTTGAATATATGGCTTTCCCCCGTTTGCTGGCTATGTCAGAGGTGCAATGGACACTGCCAGAACATAAGGACTTCGAGTCGTTTGCCTGTAGGCTGGATAAGGAGTTTGAACGATTGGATTATTGCGGAGTGAATGCTTGCCGCAACTTCTATGAAGTCAATCAGACTGGTGCGTGGAACAAGTCGCAGCAGACTTATGAGGTGACTTTGAAAACCTTCTGTCCGGATGCTGATATTTACTATGCGGTAAATGATTCGACAGTCAACACTTCATCTTCTCTTTATAAGAATCCGATACCGTTGAATGAGGATGCAACTGTTTATTCAGCAGTTTACAGAAACGGTAAGCTGCTGGGGCAAGTGACTCGCAAGAGTTTTACTGTAAACAAGGCAACAGGATGTGACTATACTTGTAATCCTGAAGCAGGATGGGAACACTTGAATAAAGGCTTTGGGCTGACTGATGGACGACGTGGCTATGCCCGTGACATGCGTCGCTGGATAAGCTTTTACCAGGATAGTGTGCAGATTGTAGTGGAACTGAAGAAACCTCAGAAAGTCAAGGAAGTTGCCTTTTCTTCTTTATGGAGACCGGTAAATGAGATATGGCCGGCAAGAGCGATGAGTGTTTCTGTCTCAATGGATGGTCAGACTTTTATTCCGGTGGGCACTAAACAGCTGACCTATGATTTTACTTTGACGGAAGGCACCCGTTTCCCGGCATCTCTTTCATTTGCCGAAACGGAAGCTACATTTGTCCGCTTGGAATTATTGAGTGGTGGCTTGTGCCCGAAAGGATATTTTCATGAAGGGTTGCAGAGTGAGTTGGCAATAGATGAAATAGAAATATATTAATCTCAAGAAATTATGAAGAAAATAGTTGTTCTTTTAGTTGTACTGTTGGGTTGCATACCGGTGACGGTTTTTGCGCAAAAGCAATTCTTTTTCAAAGATGGCAAGTTTGTGGTAGCCCAGTTCACGGATTTGCATTGGACACCGGGTTCTGCAAAGTGTGCCGAGACTACAGCTACTATCCGTGCTGTCTTGGCGGCTGAACATCCGGACATTGCCATACTGAGTGGTGATGTGGTGACCGATGACCCGGCTATCAAGGGATGGGAAAGTGTTGTGGATATTTTTAATGAGGCAAAGGTTCCCTTTGTGGTAACTATGGGAAATCATGATGCCGAATATTTGACGCGTGATGATATCTATGATTTTCTCCTAAAGTCTCCATACTATGTAGGTACGAAAGGTCCGGAGGATATCATGGGATGTGGTAATTGTGTCATTCCGGTTTATAGTTCGGAAAAGAGGAATCGGGTAGAGGCATTGCTCTATTGTATGGACTCTAATGATTATCAACCTGATAAAATCTACGGTGCTTATGATTGGATTCATTTTAATCAAGTAGAATGGTATAGAAAGCAAAGTAAACACTTTGCAGAGAAGAATGGGGGTAATCCTGTTCCTGCTTTGGCCTTTTTCCATATTCCGCTGATTGAATACAATGAAATCAGGGGTGACGGGAAAACTTATGGAAATGACAAAGAAGGTGGAGTTGCCTCTGCTAATATCAATTCCGGTATGTTTGCTTCCTTCCTTGACATGAAGGATGTAATGGGAGTATTTGTAGGACACGACCATGATAACGATTTTATAGGGATAGATAAAGGTATTGTATTGGGATACGGACGGGTGACCGGTGCGGATGCGTATGGAGAGTTGACGAGAGGAGCCCGTATCATTGAACTGTACGAAGACCAATTCAAATTTGACACATGGATTTCCACTCCTTCGGGAAGGGAGGCTGCCTACTATTACCCTTCAGGTCTGAATTCGGATGAGGAGCAGAGTATGGCTTATTTGCCGGCTACGGGAACTTCTCCCAAGAAGCAGGGCGTGGCATATACCTATTATGAAGGCAAATGTAAACGTGTTGCCGATATTGCCGCCTGCAATAAAGTGAAGGAGGGGGTGATGAAGAACTTCTCGATTGGGGAAGCAACCGTTTCGGATCATTTTGCTTATGATTTCCGTACGTTGGTGAAAATTCCTGAAAGGGGAGTTTACCGATTCTATACTTTTTCCGATGATGGGTCTAAATTATACATAAATGGTAAATTGATTGTTGATAACGACGGCGGCCACAGCGGACACCGTGCCGAAGGGAAAGTCGCTCTCGAAGCAGGGTACCACGAGTTGCATCTGCTGTATTTCGAAGATTACATGGGCCAGGAATTGGAAGTCGGGTATTCGGGACGGAATGTTCTGGAAACCGTGTTACCTGATACCATGTTGTTTGTACCGGATTAAATCAGCGCTGGTAACTCTTTGTCTGGTACTCTTTCCGATATTCATTGGGAGAGACTTTCTTCAAAGCTTTGAATTGGCGGGACAAGTTTTTCAGGTTATTGATTCCGACTTGTTCTGCCACATCTGCAATCGGAGCATCACTGGCCAGTAGCAATTGGGCAAAGCGTTCCATCCTAAGATTGAAGATATATTTGTGGATGGACTGCTGGGTGACTTGTTTGAAACGAATCTCCAATAAACGACGTGATAATGGTACTTGCTTCACTATATCCGATACAGTGATATTAGCAGCTATATTCTGATGGATATATTTCAGGGCTGTCTGGATATGGGCGTCGGTGGTGGAATAGAAATCTGTCGAAAGCCGGTTGATGATATTGACTGGTTGGATTACTACATCCTGATAGGTAGCCTTTTCATCATTCAATAGCTGTTCTATGAGGGCAGCAGCCTCAAATCCGCCTCTTA
>ERZ777305.1444-NODE-1444-length-28007-cov-24.199234_pt1 | contig 28007 bp, 20 predicted proteins | sample MGYA00374965_ERZ777305 | MGnify/ENA primary metagenome ERZ777305 (study PRJEB29328, sample SAMD00013331) | mouse gut metagenome | study: EMG produced TPA metagenomics assembly of the Metagenome analysis of fecal microbiota from mouse which was promoted... | reverse complement strand
ATGCTTATGCGCTTTGCATCATATCATTTGGGGTTATCTGAGTCAGAACCTCAAACAAGTCCGTCGAACCTACCTTTAACCAGCTGTCACTCAAGCTCCGAAAGTTCGAGCCAACGCAGTTCCTTTTCGTCAAGAATATCCTTGACCGAACTGTAACGAGCAGCCTTTTCGGCTATATCAGGTATATTCTCACCGGAGTTGAACATAGCCTCAAGATCATTCTTCTCCTGAGTGAGAGCATCTATCTCGGCAGTAAGAGCCTCATACTCCTTACGTTCCTTGAATGACATCCTGCGCGGACGCTGCTTGGCTTCACGGTTTGACGAAGGCGCAGCGGACTGTTGCGACTTTGCTGTCTCCTGAGCCTGTGCTGCCTTAAGTTCTTTCAGATAATTCCGATAATCGGTATAGTTGCCGGGGAAATCCTTTATCACACCGTTCCCTTCCATTACAAAGAGATGGTCTACAATAGAATCAAGGAAGAACCTGTCATGGGATATGACTATCACACACCCCTTGAAATTACGCAGATACTCCTCAAGTATCCCGAGAGTCATTATGTCAAGGTCATTGGTCGGCTCATCAAGTATGAGGAAATTGGGCTGAGTGATAAGCACTGCCGCAAGATTGAGCCTACGCATCTCCCCTCCGCTGAGAGTGGAAATATATTTCTGCTGGTCAGCGGGAGAAAACAGGAACCTGTTGAGAAACTGCATAGGGGTATAATGTGACGTGCCATTGACCACGACATCCTCTGTAATATCGGTTATCGCATCTATCACACGCTTCCCCGCCGGAAGATTCAACCCATCCTGCGAATAATATCCGAAGCGCACAGTCTCACCTACGTTCCACTCTCCGGCATCCTGACTTACAATGCCCTGGAGCATCTTGATGAATGTGGATTTACCCACTCCGTTCTCACCTACGATACCTACCTTCTCATAACGGGCAAAAGTGTAAGTGAAATCATCGAGTATCACTTTTTCGCCAAAACGTTTCGACACACCCTTTGCCTCAAATATCTTTGATCCTATATAGGATGACTTCACCTCGGACGGATCGATGTTACGCTCATCGTAGCGCACCGAGGCACGCTCCTTGAGGTCATAGAATGCATTGATGCGGAAACGAGCCTTGCCTGCCCGGGCCTGAGGCTGACGCCTCATCCATTCCTGCTCTCTGCGCAGAGTGTTCTTCACCTTGGCAAGCTCGCCGGTGAGTGCCTCCAGGCGTTCCTCACGGCGACGCAGATAATAATCAAAGTTGCCATCATAGGTGAATATCTGCTTCATGTCGATCTCTATGATCTTATTGCACACCCGATCAAGAAAATAACGGTCGTGGGTGACCATAAGAAGTGTGATCCTCTGACGTGAGAGATAGTTCTCAAGCCATTCCACAGTCGAGATGTCAAGATGGTTGGTCGGCTCATCAAGAATGAGAAGATCAGGAGCACCGAGAAGCACCCGGGCAAGGGCAGCACGCTTAATCTGACCTCCCGACAGATGATCGACAATCAATTCGGCATCATCAATGCCAAGCTGCGATAACATCTGCCTCACGCGGTCCTCACGGTTCCACTCCTCATGATCATTCTCATGAATGGCAGGCAGGAGATTGCTCATCAGAGTGGTTCCTGGCTCAAATATAGGAGACTGGTCAAGGAAACCTACACGCAAGTCGTTGCGAAATGTGATTGCCCCGCTGTCAGGAGACTCATGACCCGACAAAAGGCGCAGAAGTGTCGACTTTCCGGTACCGTTCTTGGCAATCACTCCTATCTTATCCCCTTCGTTCACACCAAAGGTGATAGAATCGAAGAGCATACGGTCACCATAGCTCTTGGTCAGATCTTCGACTTGCAGATAAGGTTTCATTGAATTGTTTTGATAGGAATTTTAATGATTATTTATCCAGACAGGCATCCAGAGCCTTGATTATAGCCTCACGGTCCATATTGCGGCCTATGAACACGAGTTTTACCATACGGTCACCGTACTCCTCATCCCAGTCCTTTAGTATATTGGGGTCCTGGACTACCAGTTCCCTGAACTCTTCCTCGGGAGCTGTCGCAAACCATAGGCCTGCCTCTTTCAGTGATTTCTGCTTTCCTGCCGATTCAAAGAGATACGACATATCGGTATTGCATGAGAAATAGCATACCCCCTTACAACGTATCACCTCCCTGGGCCATTGTGCAGCCACAAAATGATCAAACCGGTTAAGGTCCAGAGCCGGACGACGATAATATACGAATGTCCCTATGCCATACTCCTCAGCCTCACCCTCTCCATGATGGTGATGGTGGTGGCAATGACCGCATGAACACCCCTCAGGATGTCCGTCGTGTTCATGGCTATGATTTCCGTGTTCATCATGATCATGATGATGGTGGTGATGGTGGTGATGGCTATGCTCTCGCTCCTCCTCTTCTATCTCATGGTTGTCACGTTCGATATGCTGCACCCAGGCAGCAGAAGTAGCCACATCATCGAAACTGAACATACCAGTGTTGATGATACGTGCAATATCCACATCAGCATAATCACATTCTATGATCTCAGCCGTTGGCTGCAGAGCCCGCACAATAGCTCGGATATGAGACAGCTCCTCGGCTGTGACTTCCGACACCTTGTTGAGCAGGATGATGTTACAGAACTCTATCTGCTGAATTATAAGATTCTCTATATCCTCCTCTTCAAGATTATCCTTTTTCAAGGAGTCACCGCAACCAAACTCATCTTTAAGCCTCAAGGCATCCACAACAGTCACTATACAATCGAGCTTAGGAGTACCGAACACAGTGGCCTGGGCTCCGAGCTGGGATATAGAGCAGATAGTCTGGGCTATAGGTGCGGGTTCGCATATACCGCTCGCCTCGATTACAATGTAATCGAAACGGTTCATAGCCATAATATCCTCTATCTGCTTGATGAGATCCATTTTGAGAGTACAGCATATGCAACCGTTCGAAAGAGCCACAAGGCTGTCATCCTTGCTGTCAACCACTCCGCCTCTCTCTATGAGGCTGGCATCAATGTTTACCTCTCCTATATCATTGACTATCACAGCAAACTTTATGCCGCGCTCATTTGAAAGTATATGATTAACAAGTGTAGTCTTACCGCTACCGAGATATCCGGTGAGAAGCAGTATGGGAGTTGTCTTTTTCATCACATTCAATATATTATCAAATCCGTATGTATTCAGGATTTATTATATGATCACCATTCAATCCTCACAGCCACACCGTCCATCTCCGAAGGGATAGGCGGATTGAGCTTGGTGAGTCTTATCATGCCACCCTCTATATCCGGGAAACGATCAGTCAAGGCACTGTGAAGACGCCACACCACATGCTCAAGCAACTGTGACGGATAGGCCATCACTTCGCGCGCCACCTCAACGACCTCAGCATAATTGAGCGTACCATCAAGGTCATCATTCATCATCCCTTTCTCTATAGGATACACGAGATGCACTGACAGTTCAAATGTATTGCCGTTCACACGCTCCTCTTCGTACACACCGTGGCGTGCAAAAAGTCGCAGACCGTTAACCTCTATGGTCCCTTTCATCACTTATGCTTTTAAGAATCAACCCCATGTGAGATTAGAACCTCGCCTGAACCTGCCCCTCATCCAATAATACAGTGTATACACAGGATGATATGTCATAAACCATGGGAATGTGAGCATTATAGAGCGGGAACCGAGCGAACGCGACACCTTGCGCCAAGCAGCCATAAGCACAATCCATACCGAAAGCATTATGACTCCAGCCACTATCATAGGCACAAATGATGGAATCCCTACAACTCCCAAGGCAACGGCAGAGCCCAAAAGCGCCCACCATGCCCAGGAACAGGTACTGAAAAACAGACGCGCATGGCCACACAGACGTGAAGCGGTATAGTCGCGACGTATCTTCTCTGTCCGGTGAATTGACTGAGGGGAATTCTGCACAACCAGGAGCATCGACTCATCCGACAGCTCCACCGCTGTGTTTCCTTTGCGAGCTACCTCACTCACGAACACATCGTCATCACCATACTTGAGGTCAAGCGACCTGGAGAAGCCTTTGTTTCGGAAAAACATCTCGCGACGATAGGCAATATTACACCCGTCGCCACGGTAAGGCCTTCCTGCTATCGCCCACGAAAGCCATTCGACATCACTCCTCACACGGTCAAATGCATGAAGACGCTTCCAAGGCTCATCGACACCGTCGCTCACAGCCGGAATCGCGTATCCAAGCACTATATCGGTCGACGGACTGAAATGGCTTGCCATACGCTTAAGCCACTGTCCGGACGGAATCTGACAATTCCCTGTAGTATGGACCAGCACATTATATTTCGCAGCCTTGATGCCGAGGGTGACAGCAAGCTTCTTGCGCGACAACGAACGTGACTCCTGAGGAGTAAAAGTCATATACAGGTTATAATATCTCTGCTCCAGTCTGGCTATCACATCCTTAGTGGAACTGATGGCACCATCGTTAACCACAATCACCTCGAACGGCGCGGGATAATCCTGTTCAAGTATCTGAGGAAGCAGTATCTCAAGATTGGAAGCATCATCCTCGGAATACACAATTACTGAAACAGGCGGATAACCGGCGGCATCAGTAGTGCTGCCACTGTCAGCATAATTCAGGCTGCGCTCATTGTCAGCGGCAACCTGACGACTCACTGACGACACATAATGACGGAATCCGAATAGCAGATACAATGCCGATATGACCAGCACCGATAGCAGTGTAATTATAATAGGTGTAAGGTATATTTCAAACATCTGGAAACAATGGATAAAATCAAATGCAAATTTACAAAGAATTCTTCAATGAACCGCGAATTTTTCTGACAATAACAATGCAGGGCCGGTCATCACGACCAGCCCTGCACTCTTTGTAATCTATTATTTAACCTTTTCTTTAATTTATCACATTATCAATCAATCATTTATTAAAGTAGGTATATAGCCATATTTATTATTCACCAACGAGATCGAGAGCATAGAGTCCTCGCTTGCCGGTAGGATATACACCGCGCAGTATCATGATGCGGTCGTTTACTTCAGCCTTCATCAGTGCGTGATATATCTTCTCGACATCAGCCGGCGAAGCCACACGCATTTCATTGATGGAGGTGATGATGAAGCCCTGACGGACACCTGACTCGCGCACGATACCTGCTTTCAGGTCAACCACCTGCACGCCGCCCGAGATGCCGAGCTGCTTGAGGGTTGAAGCATCCACCTTCTTGAATGCACAGCCGAGATCGGTGAAGTCGTTAGCTTTGGTCACATTTGTGGTACCCTGCGGGTTGAGGAGTGTCACAACGACAGTCTTTTTAGAATTGTCGCGTATAAGTTCCACATTTATCTTATCACCGGGACGATGTTTCACCACCTGTTCCTGAAGCTGAGCGACATTGTCGGTGGGCACACCGTTAATAGCGATGATCACATCACCTGCCTCTATGCCACCTTCCCTGGCTGATGAACGGCCTTCGCTGAAGGACTGCACATACACACCCTTGGTCACCGACTTGATACCCTTGTCCTTGGCAAGATCACCAGTCAGATTCTGAATGGTTATACCAAGAATTGCACGCTGCACTGCACCATACTGACGGAGATCGCTCACGACCTTCTTTACAATAGATGTCGGCACTGCAAAAGAATACCCTGCATAATTACCGGTCTGGCTATAGATAGCGGTATTTATACCGATAAGGTCGCCATTAAGATTGACCAAGGCACCGCCTGAATTACCGGGATTTACTGCGGCATCTGTCTGTATATACGATTCAATGCCCATAGGTTTCGAGCCTGTAGACCCTCCGATGCTACGCCCTTTTGCCGATACAATGCCGGCTGTGACTGTAGATGTGAAGCCGAATGGATTGCCAACTGCAAGCACCCATTCACCCACCTTAAGGGTCTCGCTGTCCCCCATAGGGATTATAGGGAGATTCTCGGCATCGATCTTTATGAGAGCGATATCGGTGGTGGGGTCCGAGCCGATGACGGTAGCGTCAAACGAACGGTTGTCGTTAAGTGTAACCTGTAATCTTTCGGCCTCATCGATCACATGATTGTTGGTCACGATGTATCCGTCGGCACTTATAATGACACCTGAACCGAGTCCACTGGGCTCCATATCCTGGTCTGGCTCCTGCTGTGGTTGCTGAGGCTGCTGTCGACGGTTCCCTCGCGGTGATCCGAAGAAGTACTCGAACGGATCTATAAAGAAACCTCCTCCATATCCCTGCGAACGCTGACGGGGAGTGATATAACTTTTGATTGAGACAACTCCGTTGATGGAGCTTTCTGCTGCCTGGGTGAAATCAGTTGTTGTAGCAGGAGAGAGACCCACTGTATAGAATCCACCCTGATTGCCGTTAACACCGGCATCAGCAGTAGCCACAGAGAAATCGTCACGAGATGAGAAAGCCTCCTTCATTACTCCGGCAGTTAGTGCCGAACTCAGGATTGCGGTACCTGCCGCAAGGAGGATAATCTTGCCTGATAATTTCATATTATTCTTATGATAGTGGTTGGTAAATATTTCAATTGCTTTACACCCTTAAGACGGCAAAACGCGTGCAAAGTTACATCACATGACATGACTTTAAACAATTTTAATAGCTCCATCCCCAATTTAAGGAATATTTACGACATCATCCGGCCAACACTTATAACAATCCAAAAATAATGCTGTATCTTTGCATTATTATGTTAAAACGGATAGCATCACATATACTCGTTGTGTCAGTCCTTGCCATTTTGACAGCCTGCGGATCATCAAGGACCACCCGCATCCCGGCAAACAATTATACCCCCGACAAAGGGTCGGGCATCAGCAAAGACAATAACGATAATGACACATATATGGCACCTCAGTCAGCTGCTCTCATCAACAAAGCCCGCAGCTGGCTTGGCACACCTTATAGATACGGAGGGAATGACCGAAGAGGCATAGACTGTTCGGGGCTCGTACTTCAGGTATACAAGGACGCCCTCGGGATACAGCTTCCACGCAACTCACGCGAACAGCATGACTACTGCTCATCAGTGTCAAAAGGAGGCATGGTGCCAGGCGACCTTATCTTCTTTGCGACAGGAAAGAACAAAAGGAAAGTATCACATGTAGGCATATTCGTCGGTGGCAATCAGATGATCCACGCATCCACATCGCAAGGTGTGATAATAAGCGACATAAACTCATCCTACTACTCCCGAACCTATGTCGGAGCCGGAATGGTGGACAAATATCACGCAATGATAGGTGACGCATACAATAAAAATAATAAGAACAAGCCCGACAAACATAAAAAAGGAAACGACATCCGACACGAGGAGCCATCTTCACGAGATATTCCAGAGATACATATATCTCAGCTCGAATCCCCTGCCGGATTCACCCTCACCCCGGTAGAAGAGCTACCCCAGCCCAAACAACAGACACCAACCGCAGCGTCCGGAACAGAACAAAAACCGGAAACACAAAAAAACGCTGATCGTAAAACGCCACAATCCCAACCGGAACCAACACAACAGAAGACCGTACAGGTTGCAACCATATCCACTCAACCAGCCGAACAGCCTACAGCCGAAGAGGCCCGTAAATCGGTCCTCAGCTCGCTTAAGGAAAAGGAACTCTGACAATGGAAGAAATTATCGACAGGGCAATTGCCCCCGACATTCATAATATGGGGAGTCTATCACTCCCCGAAGCAGAGACAATGACTCTGCCGAATGGTCTGACACTGCATTTCCTGAGCGGAGGAAATGCCGACGTAAGCCGCATAAAGATACTCCTGCCGGGAGGAATCGCTGAATCACCACGCCCCAAGCTGTTAGAAATCGCCAATTCACTGCTTCTGGAGGGGACTGTCAATCATTCCGGAGAACAGCTGTCCGACATTATCGAACACAACGGAGCCTGGACCGGAATCGAGACATCCACCCACCACTCAGCCTTAAGCGTATATTGCCTCAACAGCACATACCGGACTCTACTCCCATTGGTCAACGAGATAGTGCTGTCACCGGCATTCGACCCTGAGGCGACCTCCCATGTGGTGCGCAATGAAGCAGCAAGGCTCGAAGTAGATCATCACAAGGTGCTCTACCGTGCGGGATGCGCCATGAGAAATCTCATATACGGTCCCGAACATCCGCTTTCGGCGGTCCCATCGCCGGAAGAACTCATGGGAATCACACCGGAAATGCTCGCCGAAGCCCACAATGCACGCCTCGACCCATCAGGAATGCATGTGTACATTAGCGGACTGCTGTCGGACAGCATGATCAATGAAGCTGCAGGCATATTCTCTGCCATACCCTCCCACAATCCATACCCTCTGCCACCACTCCGATTCCCTGAACATACATCCGGCGGAAAGACCCACGTCGACATGCCTGATTCATTACAAAGCGGTGTCAAACTTATGATTCCCGCAATAGGCAGAAATCATCCGGACTACGTTCCGCTACGAATAGCGACAGTAGCCCTTGGAGGATATTTCGGAAGCCGTCTGATGCTTAACATACGTGAAGAGAAAGGTCTCACCTACGGCATCACGGCATCACTCATAGGCTACCGTCACAGCGGTTTCATATCCATATCATCACAGACCGATCCTTCCACAGCCGATCTTCTTATAAGCGAGACAATCGCCGAAATAGAACGGATGAAAAATCCCGACTCATATACAGCCGATGAAGTGAACCGCATCAGCAGGTTTGTGCTTTCCGAACTTGCCGGAGTCCTTGACACTCCATTCTCACGAATGGATTTCCTACAGACACAGGTAACCGCAAGCACACCTGCGGGATACTTTGCCATGCAGGACAATGCCGCACGTCAACTCACGTCTGAAATGCTCGCTTCAATGGCAGAAAAATATTTCGATACAGACAGACTGTTTATTGCCACCGCCGGGAAGTAACAGCCCCGGCATGGCAATATCAAGACTCATCCCATACGGTCACGCTTACGTAACTCCACCATAGGGTCGTTCTGGCAAAATCCTTTCGCATATACCGAGGAATCCATCACACTTCCATCCCCGCACCGGAGAAGATCGTCCATGACAAGAGGATCATTAAGATGCCTCAGGAATCCTGGCCCGTCAAACAAAAGCACATCAATATAGGCTATATCTTTATTGCCCATGGCTCCGCCAAGCAGCAATCCTGGCGTATCACTATTACCAAACATACTCTCGATACGGTCTTCTATGGTATAACGCATATCCATGAATTCTTTTATCCCCCATCCATCAGGGATCGTGATCATCAGGAACATTGCAGATGCCCCCTTCAATGCAAGGTCACGATAACACTGCATATCTCCCTCCATATATTGGCGGTTCAGAAGCATAAAACGTGAGTTCCCGCATATTATCTCCTCTCGCAACTTCTCACTATCCTCCTTCGGCTCACATCTGTAGGTACACCAATTCAGTTCCGGCTCGGTGTGATACTCTTTTCCGTTGTTTTCAAGCATATTCTTCATCCCGGATGAGAGCTCACCTATAGGATACATACCGTCAGTACTGTCTGACTGTCTTACATCATAGACATAGTTGTATACCGCACCTTCACCTATGGCATGCTGAAGTATCACATAAAAAGCATTGATGCTTTTTGCTTCATCAAGTTCTGCAAGCGCAGGATGATGGTAGCAAAGATCGAATGCCGAACTTTCCGCATCATAATCCGCACGCACAAGTATCTCCGTCATAGGTATATCCTTGTCATACATACGGAATGTGAATCCGCTTATGTCGGAAGGATGCTGACATGAATGAACAGTCCATCTGTCTTTAGGCTCCAGAGGCATATTATCAACCAGATAAGGATACAGATAATAGCACTCGGTATTCCCTTCCACACAGAATGTAAGCTCTCGGTCACCACCTATATTATAATACACATCCTCACCTATTATCGACATGCCTTCAGCCATAAGATCGGACAGACTCCCCCTGCCGTCATTTCTTCCGGCAAGCATTTCTTCTATATCAGCACTGTTTTCGGAGAACCATTTCCAAAAATCAACAACACGCTGCCTGAAAGGCATATTTATATTGCATTGAGCAATAAACCATTTGGTGTCCTCGTCATCAGGCTCGATCTCCAACGCCTGACTGAAATATTTAAGCGACCCCTCATAATCACCAAGAAAATAGAGGGAATATCCCATTCTGAAATTCCAGTTGGCAGTCTCTCTGCCGTAACTCTCCGTCTCAACAAGCAGCGGTAATGCCTTCTCATATTCACCGGTATTGTTATAGGCTCGGGCCAACAGCCCCTTAAGCTCATCAGTAAGCTCCTCTTCTGGAAATGACATAAGATAATCCACCACTTCCGCATCACGGTCGTCAGCTGTCATAGCATTGATACGCTCCAGTATCTCCTCCCGATTGGAATACACATTCATTCCCATATTTGAATCGTATTATTTCGTTAATTATTACTTAGGCAAAGATAGTCCCTTTCAGTCAAAATAATCCTATGAATAGCAATGTTTTTCAACACAATCGTTTTATTAAATTCAAGAGAGGACGAAACCTATAGTGTGGGGTAAATTACAAAAACCGATGACATATTAGAAAATATTTTGTAACTTCGTGTCTTGTAACAAAAGCTTTTTATATATGATTACCAATCGGGAAGAAGTTCTTGAAAATGCCTTGCGCGTATTTGCCAAGATGAATTATGAAAAAGCAAGTCAGACGGAGATCGCAAAAGCCTGCGGGCTCTCGAAAGCAGGCCTCATATATTACTACCCGCTTAAGCTGGATCTATTTATCGCTGTTATAGATAAATATGTGTTCCACATGCAGTCAACCTCCATCAAATTCAATTTCCAGTCCTGCACTCTGTATGAGTTTATCGAACAATATATTTCCGGTGTAGAACGCACTATGAGCAGACTTATACAAATACTTGACGACGGAAATAATCCTTCAGGATGTAGCTTTAATTTCTATTATTTTCATATACTCATGCAAGTAAGGCTCTACTATCCCAATGCTGACAAGAAGATCATGCAAATATTCGAGCAGGATTATGAGATATGGAAATCGGCAATAAAATCAGCTATTGAACGCAAGGAGATACGCAGCGACATAGATATTGAAAGCGCAGCCCTAATGTTCCGTCAGATATTCTTAGGTCTGTCATTCGAACAATCATTCCTTGGAGGGCTTGACACAAAGTTTCTTGCTCAGAAATTACGTTTCGCATATTCTCTACTGAAAGCCTGAAAATTACGGTATCCAATACGACCTAAATTATGGTAACATAAGAGTAGACCTCTTTTAATTATGAAGCCATAAAACCTATTTTCATATCAGCACTGCAAATATCAATCTCTGATTATCAATGATTTGATAATTAAATTTATCAGGATATCGAAGCTGGGCAGACTTTTTCGCAAAAAACAGACCAATTGGTTTGTTTTTCCAAATTCTTTCACTAATTTTGCGGTGAAAAAATCAATCAAGCAATATGAAAAAGTTTTTTAGATCCGTATTCGCAGTGTCAACACTCTCAATGCTGATGACATCCTGCAGCTTTCTGAATCCAGGACCTGTACCTGAGGACATAATTGGAGACCAGCCAGGAGAACTACAGGCCAAAATAAACGAACTTCTTGATCAAGCAGGCACGGATTCCACCAAGGTGGAATTTGCCGAGATCTCTTCATCATTCCTCTACAGTCCAGGCGACAACACTGCTAATGTGCATGTGCAGATCATCTCCCCTGATGACAAAAACAAGATGGTACAATACAGCTGGAGTGACATGAAGGATCGCAGAAACATGTGTGAGAAATTTGATCTTACAGTCTCCACATTCCTCGACAATGATGTGGTCGATTCTTACGACGGATATAAGGAAATGCTGTTCACTTACGATGATGCCCGAAAATATCTCAATAATCTTCCTACATATTGCAAGGAAGCACTTGAAGCCTCAGGCTACAAGGACAATGGATACATCGACAATTTCACCATGTCCAACAAACAGATCATAATAAGTGTAAAACATAAGGACGGTGGTTTCTATAAGACCTATAATATTTCCAAGGACGGCGAACATATCGTAATTCCTGAATAAATACAAGCCTAAATATATTTAACTGCACCTTAAAAGTCAGGGACTTTCAAGGTGCAGCTAAAGTTTTTTACGATACGGTCTCTAATTTATTTCTATGAGCTTTTTATGAATTTTCACTTGGCACTATCTATCTGAGACAGAGCATAGTTGTAAGCTCCGATCGAAATAGCCTTTGACGCACCGATTCTGCTGACTGCGACACCTGTACGTTTCATAGGGTCGTATATGACAGTCCTGTCGGACCCCGGGATACGAAGCTCACGAGAATCGCCCACAGCAAATACAGCAACATCATTGTCGTCATCAAGATCCAGAACCTGCATAGGCAGACGGTTCACAGAGTCTCCACATACCGTGTCGATGGTAGAACGCATCTCCTTAAGCAGCGCAGGCTTAATGTACTTCATTGCGCCTGTAACGCCTCCGCCCACAACAACTATAGCATCCGACAGCAACACGGCAGTAGCGAACACATCTCCGGCAATCTCTCCAAAACGAGCAAAAGATTCTTTTGCTGCCTCCTGATCCCCCTCCTTAGTGCCCTCAGCAATCTTAAAGATATCATAAGGGGTAAGATCCTCTTCATGATTGCCTGACAGGTTGCGGTATTCACGGATCACCGCACGGATCGACACTCCATCCTCGGCTATGATTCGCGGATTGGACTTGTTTCTCAAGAAGCAAGCCTCCACACAGGAATTGTTACCCAAATTGAGTTGACCGTTTATTACCTGACCTATGCCAAGACCTGTACCGAAAGTGAATCCGATCAGATTCCGGTACACTTTATGTCCTCCAAGATCGGCAACACGTTTATTTATCTCAGGAAGAATACCTCCTGTAGCCTCACCGAAAGCATACAGGTCGCCATCATTGTTGATGAAAACAGGCACTCCGAATTTCTCTTCAAGGAATGGACCGAGGGCTACTCCGTCGCGGAATGATGGGAAATTAAGAAGATACCCTCCTATTATTCCTGACGGATAATCTGCCGGACCAGGAAATGCAAAACTGATTGCCACAGGCTTATCGCCAAGCCGTGAAAATATCTCAGTGAATCCATCCACAATGGTTTGCAGGCATAGTTCAAGATCATCTGCACGTGATGGGAGAGTGAGAGGTTCTGTAATATATTCGCAACCGCGCATAGCACCGAATACAAGATTCGTGCCACCTGCATCAAGGGTCGCGACAATACGATTATCTGATCTGTACATGGTATTGATCAGGTTAGTTATAACAATTATTTTACTTTATGTAGGCTGTGATTACCTTGCAGTTGCCACGTATGGTCACCCCTGGCATCGAAGCCGGAATAAGAGCAGTGCTACCTTCAGGAAGCATTGTGACAGTGCCATCAGAATCAATCAATGGAGCATAGCCGTCAATGGCAACAATTATGGTAAACGAATCCCTGTCCTCAAGATCAAGGACATACTGATCCTTGACTTCAATTGAAGAGACAGTGAAATGAGCGCAGTCAGCTATGATATGCTGAACATTCTCGCCGTGCGGAATCTTGGTGGGTGCGGCACCTTCGATATCATTGAAGTCCACAGCATCAACCGACTCCTCAATATGCAGCTGCCGTGGATTGCCCTGAGCATCAAGGCGGCCATAGTCATATATACGATAAGTGATATCGGATGTCTCCTGGATCTCAAGCACAAAATTTCCCTTGCCTATGCTGTGAACCCTACCGGCAGGCAGGACGAACACATCATCCTTTTCGGGATAATATTTGCCAAGGCACTCGGTGATAGTATTGTCGGCGATGCGTCGGCGATACTCGTCGGGAGTGAGCACACGGTTCAAACCGGAATACAGATATGCACCATCCTCCGGAGCTATACTTATCCACATCTCAGTCTTTCCGGGACAATTGTGACGCTTGCCCGCAAGCTCATCATCGGGATGCACCTGCACAGAAAGGTCATCGGCGGAATCAATGAGCTTTACCAGAAGAGGGAACTCATCACCGAAACGCTCTGTAAGCCTCTCTCCCATGATTACACATGAATGCTCAACAAGGAGTTCGTGAAGATTCTTTCCCTTGAACAAGCCTTCTGACACGACCGACTCGTTACCGGGCACTCCGGAAAGCTCCCAGCTCTCACCAATATTGTCACCTTGTGATGGCAGACCTTTGAACTCAGCTATACGCTTGCCACCCCATATCACACTTTTGAAACGGGGTTCAAACATTAGTATTGGAAATGTTGCCATTTTGTATATGATTATAACGGTTTATATTCTACGAAAGCCTCGATCGCCTCATAATCGGCAAACCCGAGATCATGATACAGTTTTGCGGTCGCGCGGTTGCGGTCCTCGGCACGCTGCCAGAACAAGCGGCTGTCATTTCCGAGAAACGGTGCAAACTCCATCTGTGACGAATGCTTCAATATGGCATTGCGTTTCATGCGCAACTCCTCAGGGCTGATAGGCACAGCCATCTCTATATTCTCTATATCCCATTCGGCCCATGCTCCACGATACATCCATATGCGGCATTCGTTGAGCCACTCATCACCCCGCGACTTAGCCACATCGATTGCGGCGAGCACCGCATCTGTACATTTACGGTGTGTGCCGTGAGGATCGGCAAGGTCGCCAGCCACATATATCTGGTGAGGCTTGACCTCACAAAGCAGGTCATACACGATATTTACATCAACCTCCCCCATAGGCAGTTTCTCAACCTTGCCGCTCTCATAGAACGGAAGGTCAAGGAAGTGTATACGCTCCTTGGGGATATGATTGTATGCGCAAGCAGTCCGTGCCTCTCCACGACGTATAAGCCCCTTGATTGTGAGCACATCGCGAGTGTCGAGATCACCCTCCTTCTTATTGCTTAGGAAATTTTTCACTTCCTTGTATTTCCGGGAGATCTCTTCGGTGGCATCATCAAGAAAAAGACTCTTGAACCCATTGATGAAATGCATGAAGCGGGTGACTTCCTCATCATTGACAGCAATATTGCCGGATGTCTGATAAGCTATATGGATGTCATGATGCTGACGCACAAGCCTGCTTATGGTTCCTCCCATAGAGATGACGTCATCATCGGGATGAGGCGAGAACACTATGATACGTTTGGGATAAGGAAATGCCCTTTCCGGACGATCGGTATCATCGGCATTCGGCTTACCTCCCGGCCAACCTGTGATAGTGTGCTGCAAATCATTGAACACCCTTATGTTCACATCATACGCCGAACCATAGATTCTCAGCAGCTGATCGAGTCCGTTCTCACTGTAATCCTTGTCGGTGAGTTTCAGAAGTGATTTTCCGGTCTTTTCCGAAAGCCAGGCAAGTGCTGACCTGAGCAATCTGGGAGTCCATTCAATGTCACCTTTAAGCCATGCATTTTCACCATGCACAGGCTGTATGTCTATTTGTGAAGAAAGATTGAGTCGCATATGTCACAGATTTTCAATGTCCTTGAAATAGCGGTAAGTGCTTACCTTTAATTCATCAGTAGCATTCTCATCACATACGATCACCCCGCGTGGATGGTTCTGCAACGCACTTATTGTCCATGCCTGGCATATAGGACCTTCAACCGCTGCATACAACGCTCTTGCCTTGTTATGACCGTTGCACAGAATCAGGACCTCTCTTGCATCCATCACTGTGGCGACACCTACAGTAAGCGCACACTGAGGTACGTCGTCAGGATTACCGCCGAAGAAGCGGGAATTGGCTATACGCGTATCCTTGGTAAGAGTCTTTATACGCGTTCTGGAAGAGAAAGAGGAGAATGGCTCGTTGAAGGCTATATGACCGTCAGGACCTATGCCTCCGACAAACAGATCTATTCCGCCGTAGCTCTCGATAGCTTTTTCATAGTCGGCACACTCTTTCATGAGGTCATCGGCATTGCCGTTGAGTATGTGTATATTCTCTTTCGGGCAGTCGATATGATCAAACAGATGCCTGTGCATGAAAGAATGATAGCTCTCAGAATGTTCTTCGGGAAGCCCGACATACTCATCCATATTGAATGTCACTACATTTCTGAATGACACACGTCCCTCTGACACAGCTTTTACAAGCTCACGGTACATACCTATAGGTGATGAACCGGTAGGAAGCCCGAGAACAAACGGCCTATCGTATCTTTTGTTATGCTCATTGATACGGTTTATCACATAGTCGGCCGCATATACCGACATACGATCATAATCCGGTTTTATTAAAAGTCTCATACTGATGTATTAGTTATTCGTTAACATGAAATTGAAGTCTGCCGGATTGCATAAGCTCCGAATGAGTTATCCGATGCCTGGCTGGTTTTCCATCCAGCATTATACTGTTCTTACCGTCACTCACCTTGGATATCTCAAGGGGGTGATCACCGAGATTGATGGTCACTTTATCGAAAACCGGTGTTGTCAGTGTGTACTCAGGCACTCCTGGCACATCGGGATACAGTCCCATCATAGAAAATACAGCCCATGCCGACATTGTGCCGGTATCATCATTGCCGGGCAGGCCGTCGGGCTTGGTTGTGAAATGCTTTGCAAGTAGCTCTCCGACAAGCTTAGATGTACGCCACTCCTCGCCTTTAAAACGGCTGAAAAGATAGGGATAAGCTATGTCCGGCTCATTGGCGGGGTCATAAAGCCCTTCATCAAATACTTTTTGCAGCTTATCGACAAACTGACGCTTGCCGCCCATCACTTTCGACAGTCCGTCAATATCGTGAGGCACATAGAATGTATAGTTCCATGCGCTGCCCTCGTGAAAACCGGGCACAGGCTCAAAGTTCTCACCCTGACGCGGATCGAACGGTGTCAGGAAACTGCCGTCGGCATTGATAGGCCGCAGTGTACCGCTCTCCTTGGAATAATAGTTCCTCCATCCAGCCGCACGCTTGCGCAGCTCTTTGGCGAAATCCTTCTCTCCACGCTCCTCGGCGAGCCATGCGAGAGCATTGTCAGCCACATAATACTCCAGGGCATGACTTACAGAGTTGTCACCGGAATTGTCACCGGCAAAATATCCGAGAGGGATATAGCCCTTTTCGATATAAGGATCATTATCGGGACGCATGGGATTGTCCTTGCCTTGTGTCGTGGCCGATTTCTTCATTGCAGCATAAGCCGCATCCATATCAAAGTCGGTGAGCCCCTTGCGCCAGGTGTCAATGATGACAGGAATAGCCGGATCGCCCTCCATCGTGAAAGTCTCACGTCCGAAAAGTTCCCATTTAGGGAGCCAGCCCCATTCCTTTGACATATCCACCATGGAACGCACCATGTCAAGCTGACGTTCGGGATACACAAGAGTCATGAGCTGATGGAGGTTGCGGTAAGTGTCCCATAGGGAGAATACGGTGTAACGGTTGCCGTCAGTGCTCATCACCGCATTGCTCTCCATCGCAGGATATCTTCCATCGACATCCTGAAGAATGTTAGGATGCAGGAGTGTATGGTAGAGAGCTGTATAGAAGACTGTCTTCTGCTCGTCAGTCCCGCCCTCAACAATTATACGGCTCAGATCGTCGTTCCAACGCTTGCGGGCATCGGCATATATTTTATCAAAAGTTATGTCACGAGGCTGCTCGGTGTTAAGATTCAGCATCGCATTCTCCTCGCTGACAAACGATACGCCTACCGACACTTCGATAATCTCGCCCGGCTTGGTATCGTAAGTGTACCATACACCTATGTCGTCACCGGATATCGTCTTGCCGAAATCGGGATAAAGCTTGTACTTGGCATCATCGACATCCCATTCGGCCTCAACTCCCTTTTTGGGTCGCTGAAACTTCCAGAAGCCCTGCTTGGCGGGCTTTCTGTCGACTCTCATTGCAAAATACAGAGGGAACACTGCCTGAGGATTGTAGCAGAAAGTGCCCATAAGCTTGCACCCTACCACTTCGGTATCTGACACGCGCCTTACGGTAGCTCCGCTTTCGTTGGTCAGTCCTTCGCCAAGATTAAGAAGAATGTTACCCTTGCCTTCCGGGAATGTGAACCGGATTCTTCCTGTTCGGGTTGTGGCCGTAGCCTCTGCTTTTATGCCATACTTGTCAAGTGTCAAGCCATACAACCCCGGAGTGGCATGCTCATCGGAATATGACGAACCATAGTTACGGTAATCAACATCAAGCTTCCCGGCAGTCGCCATCACAAGGAGCGATCCCAGTTCAGGGCATCCAACACCGCTGAGATTGACGTGAGAAAAACCTGTGAAATATGAATTTGTGTTGTCGTAGGGCGTTGACCACCACCTGCTGTCCTTGTCAAATTGATTGAGGTCCGAACCCATCACATTGAAAGGAGCCACCGACATAAGTCCGTTAGGTGTGACAGCCCCCGGATTCGTGGTGCCGAAATTAGTGGTCCCTATGAACGGATTGACCCAATCCACAGGTTCCTTCGCTTGTATGGACGAAACCGTCAGCACTGCGGCAATGCCCCACGACAACATTTTTCTCATAATGAATTATTCTTTATGAATTCTATTATTTCAGATATATAACCGAAAGCCATGCACACCGATGTGTCGGCAGCTCCGTAATATACAGCTACGCGGTCTCCGTCAGTAAGAGCCGCACAGGGGAACACCACGTTTGGCACATCTCCTGCCAGTTCATAAGGAGCGGCAGGTGCGAGCAGATAAGGCTTGGAGCGGTATATCACCTTCGAAGGGTCCTCCCTGTCAAGAAGAGCCGCACCCATTGAGTAGCGGAAACCATTGCAGGTGGTGATCACTCCGTGGAAAAACATCAGCCAGCCCTGCTCGGTAAGAATAGGCACCGAGCCTGCTCCCACCTTGGTGCACTGCCACGCGCTTTGGTCGAAAGGCGCAGGGCTCATCACATGGCGGTGCTCACCCCAGTACTTCATGTCGGGGCTATAGCTTAGCCAGATGTCACCGAAAGGTGTATGACCATTGTCGCTCGGACGGCTCAGCATGGCATATTTGCCATTGATTTTTTCAGGGAAAAGGACACCGTTGCGGTTGAACGGCAGGAAAGCGTTCTCACACTGGAAGAACTCTTTGAAATCGAAAGTATATCCTATGCCGATTGTCGGACCATGGTAACCGTTGCACCATGTGATCCAGTAACGGTCACCTATGAAAGTGACACGCGGATCATACTTATAGTCCGAGTCGATCATATCCGTGTTGCCGGCATTGAATCTTATAGGCTCATGCTCTATCTCCCAGTTGACTCCATCCTTGCTGAATCCTGCAAAGATGTTCATCTGCACGGCACGGTTATCGCAACGGAACACTCCGGCATAACCGTCACCAAAGGGAACGACAGCACTATTGAATATACTGTTGGATACAGGTATCTGATAACGGTCAATGATAGGGTTATGGCTGAATCTCCACATGACATCCCGGCAACCTTCAGGACGTCCTTCCCATGGTAAATTTTTCATATGGAAAAAATCTGTTTTTGTTTTCAATTTCTTATTTTTAAGATCACTCTGTCCCTTCACCTTGGGTGAGAGCCCCATCCACCGCCGGAGCGATCAGCGAGCCATCATCATTATACTTGAACGGAACAAAATATGTGACAAGAAGCGGGACTATCGTAAGTATAGTCACTACTATAAAGAACAACGTGTAGCCACCCAGCATATTGCACACCCATCCGCTGAGCATACCGGGAAGCATCACCCCGAAATTCATTATTCCGGAAGCAAAAGCATAGTGAGCCATCTGATGCTTTCCGGGAGCCACCTGTTGCATCATGAACAGGGTAAGACCGACAAATCCGAATCCGTATCCGAAATACTCAAGAATGATGCCCGCCGATATTATTACTCCGCCGGTAGGCTGGAAATAAGCAAGTACAGCATAGACCACAAACGGTATATTGAATGTCAGACACAACTTGAACAGCGTGTTTCTGAGACCGTTTGCCGAAATATAGTAGCCAGCAAGAAGAGATCCGAACACAAAGGCGGCGGCACCGAATGTGCCATAGTACAGCCCTATCTCCTGTGCCGAAAGCCCGAGACCTCCGAGGTCACGCGAATCGCTGAGAAACAGCGGCACTATCTTCACCACAAACCCCTCTGCAAACCGGTAGAGGATTATAAAGATGATATAATACCATATATGTTTCTTTCGGAAGAACTCGCCAAGCACAGTGGTAAGCTCGCGCGCAACGTCGCTTGCCGAACGCTCCTTGCGGCAATCCTTCGTCCCACCCGAGGGGAGCACAAATATATGGTACACACCGATAAGAAGCATGATAGCTCCCACAAGTGCCATGACCCAGCTCCATCCTATACGGTTGGCATCGCGGACAGTCTCAGGCAATGCTCCGGAGGCGTCACCGCCGGCATAGCGGATGATGACACCTGCAAGATACACCAGAAGCCCTGTGCCGACAATCTTGGCGATATTGTAGAATCCCCCCTGCCAGCCTATGTACTTTGACTGCTCGGAATTGGAAAGTTCACTCATATACACACCGTCACAGGCGATATCGTGAGTGGCACCGCTGAACGCAATGACTGCAAGCAAGGCTATGGTCACCGCAAAGAAATGCGACGAGCATAAGGCGAGAGCCACAAGTCCGAACGCCACACCTGTGATCATCTGAGTGGCTACAACATAAGCCTTCTTCGTTCCGAACAGTTCAAGGAACGGACTCCAGAGAAACTTGAATGTCCATGGCAGCAATATGAGCGATGTCCAGAACGTGATAAGCTCCTTGTCAACCCCCATGCCGTTGTACATCAGCACGGCTACCATGTTCAACACCACAAACGGCAGCCCCATGGCAAAATATGCCGTCGGGATCCATCGTATAGGACTTTTTTTATTCAGGGTGTTCATTTCTCCTTACTGAAAGAATATGGATATGACGATTCCGATACGCCCCTTGAGAAATTGGGCTTGTCGGACATGTCGAACTCGATTACAGCCCCATCCATAAGTACCGGATAGGTGATATAATTCTTGTCATACACCTTACCGTTGACCTTCATATCGCGGATATAACGGTTGTCGCCTGTATTGTCAGCGGCATTTATGGTGACCTTCCGTCCGTTTTCAAGATTGAGCACAGCCCTCCTGAACAATGGCGCGCCCAAAGCATACTGGTCGGTGCCGGGAGCCACAGGATAGAATCCCAAAGCTGAGAACACATACCATGCCGAGGTCTGACCGTTGTCCTCATCACCGCAATATCCGTCGGGAGTGGGAGTATACATGCGGTCCATCACCTCTCTTACCCAATATTGCGCTTTCCAAGGCTCCCCTGCCCAGTCATAAAGATATATCATATGCTGTATAGGCTGATTGCCGTGAGCATAGTTGCCCATGTTCATCACCTGCATCTCACGTATCTCGTGGATGGGGAATCCGTAATAGCTGTCGTCAAACACCGGCGGAACGGCAAATACCGAGTCAAGCATGTTGACAAACGTCTGCTTGCCCCCCATAAGGTCGATCAGACCCTGAGGATCATGGAACACCGACCATGTGTAGTGCCATGAATTACCCTCGGTGAAAGCGTCACCCCACTTAAGAGGCGAGAAAGGAGCCTGAAAATCACCGTTCTTGTTGCGGCCGCGCATCAGATTGTTCTCCTTGTCAAAAAGGTTACGGTAGTTCATCGCTCTGTCGGCATACTTGGCTATCTCCTTTTTCGGACGGCCGAGAGCCTTTCCGAGCTGATAGATGCACCAGTCGTTGTAAGCGTATTCGAGAGTGCGGGCGGCATTCTCATGTATGTTGACATCATAGGGTACATACCCAATGGTGTTGTAGTACTCATGTCCGAGCCTTCCGGTCGACGATACTTCCGGATGCACATTCTCGGTGCCATGCACGATACCTTTCCAAAGCGTCTCGGCATCATCGACCTTTATCCCCTTGAGATAAGCGTCGGCAAGCACCGAGGCGGAATTGTTGCCCACCATGCAGCCACGGTGACCGGGTGAGGCCCACTCGGGGAAGAATCCGCTCTCACGGTAAGCATTGATCATACCCTCCTGGATCTCCTTGTTGACTGACGGATAAAGAAGATTGAGCAGAGGGAAAAGGCTGCGGAACGTATCCCACAGACCTGTATCAGTGTACATGTATCCAGGTTTCACCTCGCCGTTATAGGGGCTGTAGTGCACCACCTTGCCGGAGGCATCTGTCTCATAGAATTTTCTCGGGAAAAGAAGCGAGCGGTAAAGGCATGAATAGAAGTTGCGCAGACGGTCGATATTGGAGTCGTCCTCGATCTCAACACGTCCGAGCACATCGTTCCACGCCTGTCTGTTATCGGCTACAAGCTTGTCAAAATCACGGTCAGCCAGCTCCTTAAGATTCAGTTCAGCCTGTTCGGGGCTTATGAACGACGATGCAACGCGGGCATGCACCCTCTCACCCTTTCCGGTCCTGAATCCTATCAGCGCGCCTGTATGGAAATTCTCCTGCTCAAGCACCCCGGGCTTCAATGATATGCCGGCAGTACCGTCAGGCTTGGAGGGCACGGTGTCGTTGGAGAATGTGGCGCGATAAGTGAACGGCTTGTCGAACTCCACCACAAAATAATTCCTGAAATTTTCAGGGACTCCCCCACTATTGCGGGTGGTGTATCCCACTATCCTGTTCTTCTCGGGGATTATCCTGATTGCCGACCCGCGGTCATAGGCATCGACCACTACGAACGATGAGTCATTCTCAGGGAATGTGAAACGAAACATTGCAGCACGGTCGGTGGGAGTCATTTCCGCCACCACATCATGATCTGCGAGATATGCTTTATAGTAATAGGGACGAGCCTCCTCTGCCTTGTGGGAGAACCAGCTCGCGCGGTCATCCTCATTGAATTTGGCACTGCCGGTCACAGGCATTATGGCAAACTGACCGTAATCATTTATCCAAGGGCTCGGCTGATGAGTCTGCTCGAAACCACGTATCTTGTAGGCGTCATATGTGTACTGCCAGCCGTCACCCATTTTTCCGGTAACAGGGGTCCAGAAGTTCATGCCCCACGGACGAGCTATCACAGGATAAGTGTTGCCGGTCGACAGTTCGAATGACGACTGGGTACCCATGAGCGGATTGACATACTGAGTGTAATCCACAGTCTCGGCTGAAACATTCAGAGCCGATATGAGACCTAAAAATATGACTGTTTTTTTCATGGCAATTATTTTTTTACGCCCCAGCGGGTCGGTTTATCACTCATCACATAATGGAATTTCGCACCGTTCCTTATCTGATCGTGTGTAAAGAACGGACTGTCAAGCGGCTCTCCGTCGAGAGTTACCGACTCGATATATTTGTTCTCCTTTGAGAAATTCTCCACACTTATCTCGATGGTCTTGCCGTTAGGCATGTTGACCGATGCTTCACGGAACCATGGGCGTCCAATGGAATAGACCGGCTTGCCCGGAGCCACCTGATAGAAGCCGAGAGAATTGAGCACATACCACGATGACATCTGACCGCAGTCCTCATTGCCCGACAATCCGTCGACATCGTTGCGGTACTGCTCCTTCATCACCCGGTCCACAAGCTCCTGGGTTTTCCAAGGCTCGCCTGCATAATTATAGAGATGGAGTATATGGTGGGAAGGCTCATTGCCGTGAGCATACTGACCTATCAGCCCGGATATGTCAGCCGACACGAGGTCGCCCTCAAGCGATGAATCGGCTGTGAAGAGCGAATCGAGCTTCTCGACAAACTTCTCGTTTCCACCCATCAGACCTATCAGCCCCTCCACATCATGAGGCACATACCAGGTCCACTGCCATGCAGTGCCCTCGCAATAGTCATCCTCACGATGGTTGGACGAACGCGGATTGAACGGCAGATGCCAGTTGCCCTTCTCGTCCCTGCCGCGCATAAATCGTGTCACAGGATCGAAATAATGACGGTAAGCCTGGCCCTTAGCCTTGTATTCCTCCACTCCGGCACTGTCGCCGGCAGCCTCGGCAAGAAGTGATATACACCAGTCATCATAGGCATATTCAAGCCCCTTGGCAACCGACTCATGCTCCTTGTCCCAGGGTATGAAGCCGAGAGTGTTCTTGTACTCCTTTGATTTAGGCATGAGGGCCTTCTTCACAAGCTCCGGAGTCACTATTCCGGTAGTGTCCCACACCGCAGAGCGCACAGCAGCCTTATAGGCGAGTTCCGGATCAAAATTGCTTATGCCTTTCGACAGAGCGTCAGCCATGACCGACACAGCATGATACCCGGTCATTGTGGCAGTGTAATTTCCGGCAAGCTCCCACATGGGCAGGAGTCCGCCCTCCTGATACTTGGTGAGGAGGCTATTGATATAATCATTGTTCCTGTCGGTGTCAATGATTGTCATGAGCGGATGGAACGCCCTGTAGGTGTCCCAAAGAGAGAATATTGTATATATCGGATGCTCCGGATCACCCTGATGAGGCTTACGGTCCATGCCGAGATAACGGCCGTCGACATCCGTGAACAGATTGGGGCTTATGCCTGTATGATACATGGCAGTGTAGAACACCGCGAGATCGTCGGCATCGTCGCTCGACACATCTATCTTGCCGAGATACTCGTTCCACGCCTTGCGCGAGGCTGCCTTTATGCCGTCAAAATCCCATTCGGGAATCTCTGCCTCAAGATTCTTGCGCGCACCGTCCCAATCGACAGCCGATATGCCTATCTTCACATACACCTGCTCATCCTTTTCTGTAGGAGCAAGCTTCACCAGAGCCTTGCAGCGGGCAAGCGGCTGCCCCTTCGTGCTCATTATAGTGTCGGTGACGGTCTCTACAGTGAAAGGCTTGGAAAATTTAGCATAGAATGACAGCTGCTGGTCAAAAGCCCAGTATTTGCTCATCTTATATCCTCGTATCTCGGTATCGCTCACCACCTCAAGCTTCATGTCGAGGTTGGTCTGGTTCTGAATCGAGTAGTCAAGGTCGATAATGAATCCGGCATCCTCCGACTCAGGGAAAGTGAAGCGGTAGAGAGCCGCACGCTGTGTGGATGTGATCTCGGCCTTCACTCCGTAACGGTCAAGGAAAGTGGTGTAGTAGCCGGGCTCAGCCATCTCGTTTGCCTTGGAGAATCCCGAGGCATAGGGGCGGTTTTGCAGAGTGTCGACCTGATCGTCGATCACCTGATCACCAACGGTTGGGATTATGAGGAAATCACCGTAGTCGGCACATCCGGTGCCACTCAGGTGGGTCTGGGTGAATCCGTTGAGCAATGAATCAGAATAATAATATCCCGAGCATGCATCCCATCCGTCAATACGGGTGTCAGGGCTCGGCTGTATCATGCCGTGGGGCATGATTGCACCGGGGAAGGTGTGACCATGGCCTCCGGTGCCTATGAACGGATTTACATACGATGCATAGTCAACAGCATCAGACTTCGCTCCACCGCAGCCCGAAAGCACAGTCAGCCCAGTGACAGATATGGCTGCCGTGATGACTATAATTAGTTTTTTCATGATTTGCTTTATAAGATTTTTTCTATTCGTACCAGGGTGATTGCGGAGTCGACGCCATCTCAAGTTCTACGGTAGCTCCGTCAAGGATCTGACGATGCGTGATATGGCTCTTATGGTAAGGTTTGCCGTCAACTTTAACCGACTTGACAAAGATACAATCTTTTGTCAGATTATTAGCTATAAGTGTAAATTTCTTGTTCTTACCCACACTGATTTCCACTCTCGGGAAAAGCGGTGTGCCTATCTCATACTCCCCTCCTACAGGATTGACAGGATAGAAACCCATAGCCGAGAACACATACCATGCCGACATCTGCCCGCAGTCCTCATTGCCGGGAAGTCCCTCGGGGGTGTTGCTGTACTGTTCGGTCATTATTTTCGACAAAAGTTTCTGTCCCTTTCCGGGATTGTCGGTAAGATTGTAGAGATATGCCACATGATGTGACGGTTCGTTGCCGTGAGCATACTGCCCCACCATCCCTGTCGAGAATATGGGAAGTTCCTCATCAGCAGAAGGTGTGTATGTAAACATCGTATCGAGCTTGGCTTCGAAAGCCTTCTTGCCTCCGATAAGCCCCATCAGCGAGTCCGGCTCATGCTGCACCGACCACAGATACTGCCATGCATTGCTCTCGCATATATGGGGAGTATAGTCGGCTGCATCGAAGTCCTTCACAAAGTTTCCGTCCGCGGCCCTCGGCTGCATGAACCCGGTGGCAGGATTGAACACATTGCGGTAATTGCCCGCACGGCTCATGAAATCATTGTACACATCGGTGCGCCCCATGCCCTTAGCCATCATGGCAATGGCATAGTCGTCGAAAGCATATTCGAGAGTCTTTGACAGCGACCAGTTATCGGAATTCTCAGCATCGGCGAGATCATAAGGCACATATCCGAGCCGCTTGTACTCCCCTATGCCGCGGTAAGAGTCGGTATTGGCTGTCTTCACACAGGCGTCGAGAGCCTTGTCGGCATCAAATCCGCCTATCCCTTTCAGGTAAGCGTCAGCTATGATGGCTGCCGTGTGGTAACCGATCATCATATCGGTCTCCGAGCCCCACATGTTCCACACCGGCAGACGTCCGTGCTGGTCATGGAACGCAAGGAACGAGTTCACCATATCCGACACGCGGGCGGTATCGGTGATAGTGTACAGCGGATGAGCCGCGCGATAGGTGTCCCAGGTGGAGAATGTGCTGTAGTTCTTCCATCCGTCAGCATCATGGTTGCTGCCGTCCGCGCCACGGTATTTGCCATCGGTGTCGCAATAGAGTGTGGGAGCGAGCATTGAATGATATAACGCCGTGTAGAACACGGTCAGACGGTCCTCGTCGTCACTCTCCACATTTATCTTCGACAGCTCGGAGTTCCACATGTCACGCGCCTGCTTGCGGTAAACGTCAAAATCATTGTGAGGAGCCTCGGCTGCGAGGTTGGCACGCGCCCCCTCTATGCCGGTCCCCGAGATAGCGGTAACAACCACCAGTTCGTGAGATTCCGAATTGTCGAAATCAAATGTGGCTATAAGCCCTACATTCTCACTGTCAGGTATGCTCACCGTGTCGACACTCACTTCAGTGTAAGGACGTGAGAAACGTGTGCAGAAATACACCTTCTGGTCACGTGCCCAGCCTGTGGAATAGCGGTAGCCGGCTATGGTCGTCGAGTCGATAAGCCTGATGTCGGTGGCGATGGTCGCATCCCAGTTCATAGCCTTGGCAAGATTGAGCCTCACGGAAGTCTCTCTCTCTTCCGGGAATCTGTAACGCTGGACCCCCACCCTCTCAGTGGCAGTCAGCTCAACATCGATATCATAGTCGGACAATGTGACTTTATAATATCCTGCGGTAGCCTCCTCCGAATCATGGCTGAACTTGGAATACACACCGAGCGGATCATCGGCAACCATATGTGGATGTGTCACCGGCAGGAATGATATGTCATATAGATCACCTGCTCCGGTCCCGCTCAGATGAGTGTGACTGAATCCTGCGATAGTGCTGTCAGGATAGAAATATCCCGATATACGGTCCCATCCCGGAAGTCCGTTGTCGGGGCTGAGCTGCACCATGCCAAAGGGCACCTGCGCTCCGGGATAAGTGTTGCCGGTAAAGTCGGTACCGATAAAAGGGTTTACATATCGTGCGGGATCTGCATCATGACTGTTATTGACCGATCCGGGTGAGCAAGCCGTCACCAAGGCTCCAACTGTAATTAAGGTTATAATAGTAGTTTTCATTCGCGGTATTGTCTCTATCTCTTACTCGTAAAACTCGCAACATCCACTTAGGGTATCTTTTTAAATAAATGTTAAAATACACAGAAAAAGGGGTGCCCCATGTATTTCTCACGGTGCACCCCTCCTGCATTCGACCTATTATCTAAGTTACCTATAAAATTGTACTTTTCAAATTATTATCCTTTGTAATATACTACAT
>ERZ777305.1440-NODE-1440-length-28102-cov-48.568938_pt1 | contig 28102 bp, 26 predicted proteins | sample MGYA00374965_ERZ777305 | MGnify/ENA primary metagenome ERZ777305 (study PRJEB29328, sample SAMD00013331) | mouse gut metagenome | study: EMG produced TPA metagenomics assembly of the Metagenome analysis of fecal microbiota from mouse which was promoted... | reverse complement strand
CCGTCTGAAAAATTTCGGCCCTGTCATTAACAAGCATTATTAAACAACCTCTTATTTCCTTTTTATTGATTACTTACGCTTGCTTGCGAAAAATTCCTCGAAGAAATCCATCTGAGGCTGGTTGGGCATCTTGTCGAGATAGAAGCCCTCGCGGATAGTCATGACGGTGTTTTCTCCTTGCTTGTATTCGGTCCAGTAAGGCAGATACTCGGCATTGGGGTTGCCCGTCTTTGTGAAGTTAATCCAGTAGCGCGACATTATGGCCAGCATGTGGTCTTCCGTAGGCGTCATCTTGCCGCCGAAGTTATAGCCGTAGATGAAAGGCATTTCGGCCACATGGCTCGCACCGCCGCGGCGCGAGCGCAGGATGGTGTTTTCGGAATCCTGGTCGAAATAGTACATGTACACCTTGCCCTTGCCTGTGCGGGTCTGCAGGTTGCCCCATGCGTATGTGCCCCATGCGAACGAGCCGTCGCGGAAAATATCGGATAGCGCATAGCACACTTCCTCGGGATTCGTGGCAGGATAAAGACTCATCACGCGGTCGGCCCATTCGCCATAGACAGAGCGCACACGGTGCTGATAAGCCTCGACAGGCATCGGGAACGCGAACAGCGAGCCTTCGTCGGAATTGAAGCCCATAATCACGTTCACATCGTTGTATTTGCCGGCCTCATAGAGTTTGTACTGGTCGTCGACGATAGCGTATCCGTCCACGACAGGCCAGAAATTGTCCATCCGTGTGCTGTCGACAAACGTCATCGGGTCTACCTTCCTCATCTGCTTTATGTTCTTTTTGCCAAGACGCTTCTGGAAAGCCTCACCAGCCTTCGACGCTCCTGCCACGGTGCACATGGCCGTGTTGCCGCTGCGGTCTTCTGCCACAGGCCAGAACGAACTTCCGCTCTCGCATATCGCGCCGCGGAACAGACCCTTGCACAAAGGCGACGCGCAAAGGATGCTTACGGAGCAGCCTCCAGCCGATTCGCCGGCGATGGTCACCTTCTCCGGGTCGCCTCCGAAAGCGGCGATGTTGTCATGAATCCACTGAAGCGCCGTTATCTGGTCAAGTATGCCGTAGTTGCCGGAAATGCCGCGTTCCGACTCCTTGTTCAGCTCCGGATGGCACATGAAACCGAGGGCGCCGAGGCGGTACTCGATGCTCACATATATGATACCTTCCTTGACGAAGCTCTCCTGGGTGCCCACATATGAGCCGGTCATGAAGCCGCCGCCGTGGATCATTACGAACACTGGCAGTTTGTCGGACGCGCTCGTGGCGGGAGTCGTCACGCTCAGATACAGGCAGTCCTCGCTCATAGGCAGTCCCTTGCCGCCCTGGTTGGGGTCTATGGGCTGCGGCGGACGGTTGCCCCACTCGTCGGCCTTGTACACTCCTGTCCATGCTTTTTTAGGCACGGGAGCCTTCCAGCGCAGCTCACCCACGGGAGCCTCCGCATAAGGTATTTTCTTGTAAAGGGCGGCGCCTTCATGTTCCACGCCCTCAATTTCGCCCTGCTGCACGATGGTGCGCGTAATCAGAGCCTGGGCATTGAATGCCATGGCCGCGGCCATGGCTGCGATCATCAGTTTTTTCATAGGATTACAGGTTAGAATTTACGGCAAAGGTACGCTTTTTCCATTTAGCATATGTTATATGTTACGTATGCATATGTTAAGGGCTTCCGGATGTGAGAATCCGGAAGCCCTTGATTTCCAAAACTGCTGTGCTCAGACGGCGTACATCGCCTCTATCTGGTCGGCGTACAGCGCGTTGATAATGGCACGGCGAAGCTTGAGCGTGTTGGTGAGCTCGCCCGTCTCTATGCTGAACTCGCGTGGCAGCAGGGTGAACTTCTTTATTTTCTCGAATCCGGCCAGTCCTTTCTGCAGACGCTCGATGCGCTCGGCTATGAGATTGCGGATTTCTCCGTTCTGCACAAGTTCCTCAAGGTTGTTGAACTTGATTTTATGCTTGCGGGCATATTCCTTTAGGGCTTCGAACGCCGGCACGATAATGGCGCTGACATATTTGCGGCGGTCGCCTATCACGGCCACCTGCTCGATGTAGCGGTCCTCGCCGAGGCGGGTTTCTATGGCCTGCGGGGCTATATATTTGCCGTTTGAGGTCTTGAAAAGGTCTTTTATGCGCTCTGTGAGCACAATTGCGCCGCTTTCGTCGATGCGGCCGGCATCGCCCGTGCGGAACCATCCGTCAGGTGTAAACGCCTTGGCTGTATCTTCGGGGCGGTTATAGTATCCCCGCATCACGGTAGGCCCTTTCACGAGAATTTCGTCCTGCTCGCCGATGCGCACCTGCACATCGGGCATCACGGTGCCCACCGTGCCCACTTCCCATCCGGTAGCCGGATAGCAGCTCACGGTGGCCGTAGTCTCGCTCAAGCCATAGCCCACTACAATGTTTATGCCGCATGTGTGCAGAAATTCCACGATATTGTCGCTGAGCGGCGCTCCGGCTATCGGAAATATGTTGCCATTGTCGATTCCGATGACACGGCGCATGGGCGCAAACACTTTTTTGTCGAAAAATCGGTACTGGCTTTCGAGCATCCACGGCGCTTTGCGTCCGAGGCGCGCATAGTGAAGATTCCGGCGGGCGCCCACGCGCAAGGCGCGTTCCACCATCCAGCGCGTGATTCCGGTCATGGCACCGATTTTATCCTGCACTCCCGCATACACCTTCTCCCAGAAACGCGGCACGGAGCACATGCACGTGGGGCGCACCTGGCGCAACGAATGCTGTACTTCGCGCGGGTCGCGGTTGATGGCCACGCGTATGCCCATGAACAGGCAGAAATATGTCCATGCCTTTTCAAAAATGTGGCTGAGCGGCAGGAAGCAGAGCGACGTGTCGGAGTCGCTGAGCATCGTCAGGCGTTCAGTGTGTATGCGCATGGCGGCATTCATGCAGCTGTGGGGCAGCACTGCGCCTTTGGGTTCTCCGGTGGTGCCGGATGTGTAGATGAGCGTGAAGATGTCGTCGGGCGTGGCTGCCTCGCGGCGTGCGGCCACGGCCTCGCGGCACATCTGCGACGCGGCTTCTCCCAACGCTATGAAATCGACCCACCGCATCGTCGTCGCATCGTCGGCATCTATTGACACCTCGGGGTCAAAGCACACTATACGTTCCAGCGTAGGACATTCGGCGGCTATAGAGCGCGCGGCATCATAATGGCGCTGCTCGCCTACGAAAATAATTCTCGCTCCGGCATCGCGCACTATATAGCTGACCTGCTCGGGGCTGCTCGTGGAGTATATCGACACCGGCACCGCGCGGTTGGCATAGGCGCCGAAATCAGTGACCAGTATTTCAGGACAGTTGGAAGCGAATATGGCAAGCATTTCCTGCGGCTCGACGCCGAGCGTTTCGAGGGCGCATGCCGCTGCTTCGCTTTGTCTGCGGAGCTCATTCCACGATGTGGGCACCCATTCGTCGCTGCCGGGATACTGGCAACTGAATGCCTCGCGCTCGCCATAGCGTGCGGCGTTGGTGGCCACAAGTTTTGTGAGTATGTTAAGCATAAAATGTACTCTTGGGGTAGAGATTGTTACAAAAACAGCGGCAAAGGTACGCCCTTTGCTTCTAATTTGAACAATTTGAAGCTGTCAATTCTCCGATTCGTTAATATTCGTTTGCAGATTAAAGATTACATTTAACCTACATTAACTCAGAATGGATATATCAACGGCAAAACGAGCACCATTATCACCCCGATGGCAAGTTGCAGAGGCAGCCCCACACGGATGTAATCCATGAAACTGTATGGTGCCGCAGGCATCACGAGAGCGTTCGGCGGAGTGGAGAACGGCGACGCGAAACACATGCTCGCCGCGAACGTCACCGCCATAAGAAACGGCAACGGACTGACACCCACCGCAGTGGCGCTGCTTATGGCAATAGGGGCAACGAGCACGGCCGTGGCCGTATTGCTTATGAACATGGTGAGGACAGCCGTGGTAAGGTATATGCCGCCCATAAGAGCCATGGGACCGGCGTCTCCGAGCCACGCCACGAGCGTGTGGCTCACAAGCTCCGTCGCCCCGGTCTTTTCAAGGGCGAAGGACATGGGCATCATGGCGGCTATCAGTACCACGCTTTCCCAGTTTATGGTGCGGTAGGCCGCCTCTACATTGCGGAAACACCCGGTGAGCACCGTGAGCACGGCAGCGGCAAGCACGGCCACCACGGGCGGGACAGGTATGAAATCGAAAACCATCGCACACACCATCAGCAGCATTATGACCGCCGCCACCGGGGCTTTGTAGTCGAAGGTGACTCCGGCCGCACTTTCCATGGGACTGCCGAGCACCACCCACGCCGCAGGATAATCGGCGAGTGCGGCTATTGCCTCCCACGACCCCTGCACAAGCAGCACATCGCCGCTGTGGAGCGACACACTGCCGAGATCGGAACGGATGATACGCGAGCCGCGGCGCAGCCCCACCACATTGACTCGGAACTGCGTGCGGAAAGCGATGTCGGCCACCGTACGTCCGGCCACCGACGACGAGGGCATGAGCACGATTTCTGCGATACCAACGTCATAGAAACGCATATCGCCGCTGCGCACACCTTCGGCAGGAAGCGACAGACGGCATTCGGAAGCCATGCGGCGCACATCGGCTTCGGCACCGCGGGCATACAGCATGTCGCCTGCATGCAGCTTCGTGTCGGGGCCGGCGCTTTCCTGGCTTATTTTCTTCAGCAGGCCATGGCGCGCGGCGCCGCGGCGCACCTCAATTATGTCTACATCGAAACGCGCACGCAGTCCGGCCTGCGCAAGAGTCTTGCCGGCGAGAGCCGAACCGCGCTCCACCGTGAGCAGGTGCATGTCGGCCGTAAGGCCGTATTCCCTGACAAGCTGTCCGAGGCTTTTGCCTCCACCGGCGCCCTTTTTGCGCGTGGCAGAGTCCCGCCCGAGGAAGCGGCGCGCAAGCGGCAGCAGAATCAGTGTGCCGGCGGCAAGACAGACGAGCCCGGCAGGAGCGAATCCGAAAAAGCCGAGCGGCCCACGCCCGCTTTCCTCCCACAGTTCGGCCACCACAAGGTTGGGAGGCGTGCCGATGAGGGTGAGCATTCCGCCCATCGAGCTGGCGAAGGCCAGAGGCATGAGCAGACGCGCTGCATTGGTGCCGGTGGCGGCACACATGCTCACCACTATGGGCATCATCAGCGCCACCGTGCCGGTGTTGCTCACGAATGCCCCTATGGCGGCAGTCGCGCCCATGACAAGGAAATACATGCGCACCGGACTGTCGCCGGCAAGGCGCATCATGCGGCCGCCTATTATCTGTGCCAGACCCGTGCGCAGCACCGCGCCGCCCACCACGAACAGCCCCACCATCATCACCACTATAGGATTGCTGAAACCCGACAGAGCCTCGGGCACCGTAAGGATGCCGGCAAGCGTAAGCACGATGAGCGCCCCGAGAGCGACAATGTCGGAACGTACGCGGCCGTCGACAAACAGCACGGCCGCAGCAAGGAGCGTAAGAAGCGTAAGCAGCATAAGTCAGAACAGGGTTTTTAAGATTTCAAGCGAGCGCGAAGCCGAGCCGGACAAAGCGCCGTGCAGAGCATAATAGTCGAGGATGCCGTCGAGCAGCATGCGGCGGTCGGAGCGGCTAAGGCGCACACGTCCTATATTATTTAATGTAAGACGGCCGAGCATACGCACCGCGCACGCCTCGGCCGGTGCGAGCCAACGGCCGCGCAGAGGCGCCGACACTCGGAAAACACCCTCCGTCATGTCGAACACCGCTCCGGGACGCCACGAGCCGAAGTCGGGAGCTATCCCCGTCATGGTGGCCAGCGCACGCAGAAACCACAGATGGAAATTGGCCAGCGCATGCGGATTGTCCACGGCATCGAGAGCGCGCACGGCGCCGAAAAGAAATTCGGAATACCGGCCGTCCGGGGCAGCCGAGCGCAGCACACTGTCGAGCACGTCGGCCAAGAACAGAGCCATAGCCGTCTTCACGGGATGCGAATGCAGCGAGGCGGTCACATCGGTAGGGCGCATGTCGCGCAACTGCAGAAGCTCGCGCCCGGGACGGCTCACAGCCACACCCTCGAACAGCGCCAGCGGCATCGTCAGCGCTCGGCGGCGGCGTGCCTCACGGCCATTGCCCGCCGGCATACTTATGGCCACACGTCCGCGCTCGGCCGTCCAGGCCGAGAGAATCGACGTGCGGTCGTCGTGGCGTATGGTGCGCAGGGCGAGGCCGCGGATGCTTTCGTACATACTGCAAAGTTAGCGAAAAAACATCTTACGATGAAATCACTCGCCAAGCCGCGGACGGCGGCCGAGATCTGGCAGCCACAGAGCCGCCAGCCCGAGCAGCGGCATATAGGCGCAGAAACGGTATATAGCCTCTATGCCCATAGTGTCGGCGAAATGGCCGAGAGCTGCCGACGCTATGCCGGCCACACCGAAACTCAGTCCGAAAAACATGCCCGACACTGTGCCGAGCTTGTTCGGAAACAGCTCCTGCGAATACAGCAGTATGGCCGGAAACGCCGATGAAAGCATGAAGCCCGCACCGAAACTCATCACCACGGTAAGAGCGGCGCCGCAGTGGGGCATGAGCAGACTGAACGGAGCCGTGCCTACGAGCGACAGAACGATGACACGCTTGCGCCCGTAGCGGTCGCCCACCGGACCGCCCACAAGAGTGCCCGCAGCCGTAGCGAACAGGAATACGAACAGACACACCTGCGACATGCTGATGCTCATGCCGAACGTGTCGATGAGATAGAACGTATAATAGCTCGTAATGGAAGCCATGTATATGTACTTGGAGAAAATCAGCAGCAGGATAAGCCCTACCGTCATCCATGTGAGCGCAGGCGGAAGCGGACGCGGGATGTGGGCACGGTGTTCGTCCTTATGCGCCGAGCGTTCGCCGAGCCAGGCTCCGTACCAGCGGCACACAGGCACCATCAGCCTGATGGCGAGCAATGCAAGCAGCACGAACATCGCAGCACGGCTGCGGCCGTAAGGAGCCACAAGCACAGCCACAAGCAGCGGCCCCACCGAACTGCCGAAATTGCCACCGACCTGGAAGATGGACTGCGCCATGCCGCGGCGGCCGTGCGACGCCAGCGACGTGATGCGCGAAGCCTCGGGATGCAGAGTCGCAGAGCCCACACCCACCATTGCCACCGCCACAAGCACCATGGGCAGCGACTGTGCCAGCGCGAACAGGACTATGCCTGCCGCCGTACAGCACATGCCCGCCGGCAGGCTGCGCACGAACGGACGGCGGTCGAACGCATAGCCTATCACAGGCTGGAACACCGACGAGGCTATCTGGTAGACAAGCGTGATGAGACCGATTTGCGCGAAACTCAGCGACAGGTCCTCCTTCAGCATAGGATATACGGCCGTGACCACCGACTGCAACGTGTCGTTGAGACAATGGACAGCGCTAAGCGCCATCAGCACAGGAAAGGACGGTTCTGCGGCCAGACGCCGCAGACGTGCGATAAAATCAGCATGCATAATTCAGAACTCGTTTAATAAGCTCTAAGATTGGAAATCGGCTGCAAAGTTACTATTTTTTCAAAAAATGTAATTAACTTTGCGGCCGATTCAGAGTGCACATGCACGCGCGTCATAATTATATATCCAATAAGGTACATCCAACGATGATTCTTCAATGCGGCGTATTGTTCGCTTTCCTTTCGCTCGGTGAGCTTGTCGTCATGCTCACCGGCGTCCCCGTGCCGTCGAGCATAATAGGAATGCTGCTGCTGACCCTCGGACTAAAACTCGGCATAGTGCGCCTGTCGCAAGTGGAGAAAATGGCCGATTTCCTTGTCCATAACCTCGGTTTTTTCTTCGTGCCGGCCGGCGTGGGGCTCATGCGGTGCTTCGGAGTGCTCAGCGACCAGTGGCTGCCCATTGTAGGAGCCTCCGTGGCAAGCACCGTCGTAATCCTTCTCGTCACCGGCCATGTGCACCAGCACGCACGCCACATGCGCCGAAGCACAAAAGCCTGAACCATGGAACTGCTCACCAACAAATATTTCCTGATAGCCCTCACATTCGCCGCCTATGTGGGCGCGCAACGCCTTCAGCGCCGCACCGGCCTGCGGCTGCTCAACCCGATACTGCTGGCCACTGCCGTGCTCATCTGCTTCCTCTGCGGATTCGGCATCGACTACGAGAGCTACCGCGCAGGAGGGGAATACATCGACTTCTGGCTCAAACCCGCAGTGGTGGCCTTAGGCGTGCCGCTGTACAAACAGCTTGAATCCATCAAAAAACAGATGTTTCCGCTCATTGCGGCCGAAATGGCGGGATGCGTGGCCGGTGTGATTTCGGTCGTCGTCGTGGCCGAACTGCTCGGCGCGTCGCAGGAAGTGGTGATGTCGCTCGCCCCTAAAGCAGTCACCACGCCCATAGCCATGGAAATCTCCGCCGCCGTGGGAGGACTTCCGCCGCTTACCGCCGCAGTCGTAGTGTGCACAGGCATCTTCGGAGGCATGGCAGGATTCAAAATCGTGAAGCTCGGACACGTGAAAAGCCCCATAGCCACCGGATTGTCGATAGGCACCGCAGCACATGCCGTGGGCACGTCGGCTGCCATGGAGCGAAGCGACCGCTACGGCGCGTTTTCCTCACTCGGCCTCACCCTGAACGGCCTGCTCACGGCCATGCTCGCCCCCTTCATCCTACGGCTCATGGGATACCCCGTATAGCCCCGGCAACGGTTTTTCAGTGATTTTTTGAAGAAAATTGCAGAAAAAAGCGAAAATATTTGCAAGTAAACAAAAAACTTCGTAACTTTGCATTCGCTTTTAGCAAATGGCCCATTCGTCTATCGGCTAGGACGCAAGATTTTCATTCTTGAAAGAGGAGTTCGATTCTCCTATGGGCTACAAATATAAAACCAAACAGAAATACACTGCACAGAAATGGCAAATCATAAATCTTCCATCAAGAGAATTCGCCAGACAGAGACCCGTCGCCTGCGCAACCGTTACTACGCCAAGACCGCGCGTAACGCTGTCCGCGCTCTGCGTCGTCTCACCGACAAGACCGAGGCCGAAGCAAAGCTGCGCACCATCAGCGCCATGCTCGACCGCCTCGCTTCCAAAAAGGCAATCAGCAAGAACAAAGCCGCCAACCTGAAGAGCAAGCTCGCCAAGCACGTGGCAAAGCTCGCTGCATAAGGCTGCAGTCTTTAAGCGCGGCCCATTCGTCTATCGGCTAGGACGCAAGATTTTCATTCTTGAAAGAGGAGTTCGATTCTCCTATGGGCTACAAAGCGTCCGTCGTTGCATATGCAACGACGGACGCTTGCTTTTTATAAACGTGTGTATGAAAATTCATGCAATGTATATAGCCACCGCTCCCGTAAACCGTAAACTCGAAGTTCCTCATCAGTTTTCACACATAAAACAGCAATAATAAAGACACATTATACGCACGTAATACATAAATTGTAAGCAGTTTACAATTATCAAAATTTTTTATGTTAAAAAAATTAAAAGAAATAATATTTAAAATATTTTCTCTTATATTTGCAAAAACATCCAATATCAGGAAAAACACAATCACAAATTTAATTCTCGCGCTATCCTTGATTTTGAGTTCTTGCTCAGATATAGAGCACTCATAAACTTTGGCGAATCAAATATCATTCAATAATCAATATAGTAGCGTTATCAGCATGGCGACTGAAGCTTTTCGTGCTACCACAGACAACTCGCGCTCGACAGAAGCCCTAATTGTCGGCGAAGTTTTGCCATGGATGACAAAAGACATATACCCTGACTATTGTACAAATTCGCGCACGAATAAACATCTTCCCGATACACTTCTTTATATCGTAAACTTTAAAAACGAGAGTGGATATGTTATTGTATCAGACAACGATTATCTGAAAAGTGTAGTCGCTATTGTACCTAATGCGAACTTAAACCCAAAAGACAATATTGATAACCCTGGATTTAAATATTATCTTGAACTCTATAAAGAATCACTGCAAAACAACATTATAAACAAAACATTTAATCTTGAGGATTTTGCCGATTATATAAGCGTCAAAAATCCTTACGAAGGAAGTAGCAGCGAATGGGTGACCGTAACGGAATACCCAAATAAACTTATACAGGAATGGGGACAAAGAGCGCCCTATAATCGTTATTGCTTCACTACCGACGGAGAACAAGCATTAGCCGGATGTTTGCCCATAGCATTCGCTCAAGTCCTCACCTATTATGAATACCCCGAAATTATAAATGGCTATAAAATAAATTGGGCTAACACCCATTTTAAATACCCCTCGGAGCATAGTCGAAGAAGAGGCTGCTGCACGTTTAGTGCATGAATTAGGTGTCCTTTCCGACGCATCATATGGCACATCAACTACTTCCGCAAAAGTTTCAAGCATGAACAACCAATTAACTAAATGGGGATACACCTTTAGATATAATGAATTCGCTACTGAATATATGATGATACATAACCTATATGAGTATGGGCCGGCTCTTATGTACGGGGCATCTCGCAACCCATCCACAGGCACTTATATAGGGGCACATGAATGGGTTATAGATGGAGCTTTGGCTCAAAGAAAAGTCATAGACGGAAAGGAGCAGATACGTTTTCTTTATCATTGCAACTGGGGGTGGAATGGAAATAGTAATGGATATTTTTTGAGTGGAGCCTTCAATCCTTATGGAGAATCCAATCACACCTATAAGTTCAATTACAACGTCAAAGCCACATATTTTATTAAGAAACCACAAACCTAATAAATATGAAAACATTCACTTTTTTTTCAATAATAGCGGGGATAACTTTCGCAATGAGTGCAGCCGGATGCTCTGATGCCGATTCCGAAAACCAGTTGCTGCCAGACGATTCGCGCGGCGAACAGAGTGAAATATCTTACGACAACAGGTTTCCATTTCACGTATGGAAAGACGCAGAAGGGGAGATGCGTCATGACATCGATTTTGAAAACGGACCGTTCCCGGAAACAGACAAACTGCGCAACTGCATAGTGGGACACGGATGGATGCTTGACAAATGTTACACTTATGACATTGCAGACCAGAAACCGGATGGGACAAAGGTGTACAAATTTCATGAAACGTCCCACATCTTATTTATAGTGGGCGGAGATCTATCGCCGCGCTTCTTTTTCAAAGACAATTCAAATGCCGTAGGCTACTACAAATGGTGGCCCACCCACGAATCTTTCGACGAAGTGCCGACGGAGCCGCTTTTCAGCCGCGAAGAACATCCGTACACCTACGACAGCCGCACCGGCGTTCTTGATTTCCATATACTCAAATGGTATCAGATAATATATGCAGGCAAAGACGATCTATGGTTCGGATTACCATGCTACGATCGCGGATTCCAATTCCTCCACTACGTCAAGGCCGACCCCGAAATTGTGGCCGGATGGGACGTGGAGTACGATAAGCACCAATCTCCACTTAGCTGAGAAGCTATGCCCGTAACATATGTCGACTCCGTACAGAGACCAACGAACGGCTTTCGTACGGAGTCGACATAAACATATGCCTATAGCGACAGGTCAGGCTTTGGCTGCGAGAGGTGCGGGCACGTTGTAGACACGCGCTCCAAGCTCCTGGTCCATCATGTACAATCCGAATCCGTTGTCGCCGATGAGTTTCAGACGGTCAATCATATTTTTGGCCGTTTCCTCCTCTTCCACCTGCTCATTTACAAACCAGTCGAGCATCCCGCGCGTAGCATAGTCATGCTCTGCCTCGGCGAGGGCATAAAGGTCGTTGATCAGAGCCGTCACCTTCTGTTCGTGGGCAAGAGTGTCCTCAAACACACAAAGCGGGCATTTCCACTCGGTGGGCACGGCATCGATAGCTTTGAGCACCACGCGTCCGCCGCGGCTCACCACATAGTTCATGAAAATTTCGGCATGAGCCTGTTCTTCCTTGAACTGGATACGGAACCAGTTGGCGAACCCCGCATGGCCTGCGTCTTCAAGCTGCATGGCCATAGACAGATAGAGATATGCGCTCCACAGCTCTGCATTTATCTGAGCATTGATGGCATCGTTGATTTTGTTGTTCAGCATAATCGTCAATTTTATATGTTGTCATATTATGAACAACAAAGATACACCACAGCCTTTTAACTTCCAAAAAAAAATCCAACCGCGAATCCCGCGCCAAGGATATGTACGGAATTTTTCGTACCTTTGCACGACTCCAATAAAAATCACATTTTATCGTATGAGAAAACTTTTCCTTACCTTCATGCTGGCGGCTGCCTGCACGTCGGCTGTCGTTGCGTCCGAACTTGTGCCTGTGCTTCAGGAAGGCTTCATCAAGTGCACGAGCGAAGTAATCCAGGGCGGATACTTCGCCGAGTCCAACTTCTTCGAGACCGAGGATGCCGACAACCCCGGGTGGACAACCAACTATGCCTACTACAGCGAACGCGCCCTCAAGTTCAGCGCCAAGACAAAACCTGCCGGCTATGCCGTGACACCCGCCCTCGAATTCTCCGCCGCTACGGCACAGACCGTGGTCGTGCGCTTCCGCGCACAGACATGGGCCCACAAGGATGACAAGCTCAATGTGTGCGTGCAGGTGGAAGGCGACCCGTCCACGATGCAGAGCGTTGACGCGGACGCCTCGACAAACGTGGCCGACCGCAGCGAGGAGCCGTTCGAACTCACCTTCACCAATGTGCCCACAGGCAGCAAATTCCGTTTCTATCCCGAAAAGAAAGAAGGCGCCGTGCAGGACCGCTGGTTCCTTTCCGACGTGGTGATTCTTGAAGAATGTGACGCAGCAGCCGGACCGCACATCTACACCTCGGCAGGCTACCAGCGCTTTGCCGACATAATGGCGGGCAAGGACAGCGAGGTCCGCACCATTGAGGTGGGCGCCGCCGGAATAGGCGACGACCTCAGCGTCGAGCTGCCCGAGAACTCGTCGTACAGCGTAGAGAAGACCGCGTGGGACGCACGTCGCGGCGGCACACTCTCGCTCCGCTTCGACCCCATGGTCGCCGGCAACTGCGAGGAACAGCTCACCATAAGCGCCGGCAACACCGTTCACACAGTGCTGCTGCGCGGCTTTGCAAAAGTATACACTCCCGTGGCCAAACCCGCCACAAACGTGCAGGCTTCATCGTTCACAGCCAATTGGGAACGCGTAGCCGGGCTTGAAAGCATCGTGCTGACCGTCTATACTAAAGAAAACGGCCCCCTCGTGGCTTCCGACCTCATGTTCACGAAATATATCGAAGGAAAAAGCAACAACCGCGCTGTCGAAATCTTCAACGGCACCGGCCACGAAATTTCGCTCGACGGCTACCGGCTGCTCATGGAAAGCAACGGAGCCGGCGGTTACACCTTCGGAGAATACAAATTTCCGGCAGACGCCAAAGTGGCCGACGGCGGCACATTCACCCTATGCAACGCACAATACGGCGCCCTGCGCGACATAGCCGACGCCACCATAGGCTTCAGCGACGGCGGATATGCCAACATCATGACGTTCACCGGCAATGACGCCATAGGCCTGTTCGCCCCTGACGGCACACTTGTCGACGCCGTCGGCTACGAAAGCACCGACGTCAACGATGAAGTGAGCGGCAACTGGGGAGAGGACAAATCCTTCTACCGCAAATCCTCGAGCTACGAACCCTCCGACAAATTCCGTATCGACCAGTGGGAAGAACACCCCATGGACTATTGCGAAGGCTACGGCACGCACACCATGGATGCCACAGGCCTCGTAAAGCGTGAGATCAAACGCATCACGCTCGAACGCGGCGCCACATCGGCCATCGTCGAAGGCATACCCGAGAACACTCCCTGCTACTATACCGTGCAGGGTCTGTCAGGCGCCACAAAGACGCTCGTTTCGGCTGAAATAGCAGTCAACAACGCCGGCAGCGGCATCACCGACATCACCGGCGACAGCGCCGACGCTCCCGCCGAGTACTACAACCTCCAGGGCATACGCGTGCACAACCCCACCCACGGCGAAATGTACATCGTTCGCCAGGGAGCCAAAGCAGCCAAAGTGGTGTTCTGATTGCCCATACCACACATATGAATCCCGTGCGAGAACACCTCCCGCACGGGATTTTTTCATGCGCCTTGTGCCGGACGCGGGCGTGCGCGCACCATATTGTCGAATTATTTGTTTAAATTTGTAGACTCTAACAAGCTCCTATCATGAGACTAAACGGAAGAAGACTCAGCAGCAACGTAAGCGACCGCCGCGGCAGCGGCACAGGTCGCAAAATCGGAATCGGCGGCGGCATCGTGGGCGTAATCATCATAACGGTGATGACACTGCTCAACGGTGGCGGCGTGGGCGACATCGTGCAGAACGTCGTGAACCAGGGCGGCATAAGCCTCGGAGGCGACATGCAGCCCGAACAACAGCTCACGGCCGAGGACCAGCGCCTGTTCGACCTCGCCTCGAAAGTGCTCGCAGGCACCGAAGACGTGTGGACGCAGGAATTCCGCCGACAAGGCTGGGGCGAATACGAGTGCCCGAAGATGGTGGTGTACAGCGGCGCCGTCAACAGCGGCTGCGGCCACGCCACCTCGCAGGTAGGGCCATTCTACTGTTCGGCCGACGAGACCGTCTACATAGACCTCGACTTCTTCAAAGACATGGAACGCAACATCGGAGCCGGGGGCGATTTCGCCTACGCCTACGTGATAGCACACGAAGTGGGCCACCATGTGCAGCACCTGCTCGGCACTCTCGACAAAGCCCACCGGGCCATGAGCGGCATGAGCGAACGCGAGAGCAACCGCACAAGCGTGCGCCTCGAACTGCAGGCCGACTTCTACGCTGGGGTGTGGGCCAACCGCGACAACGCCCTTTTCGGAAGCCTCGAGCCCGGCGACGCCGAGCGCGCGATAGCCGCCGCGTCGAAAATCGGCGACGACTATCTGCAACGCAAAGCCTACGGACGCGAAATGCCTGACTCGTTCAACCACGGACGCTCATCGCAGCGTGTGGCATGGCTCAAGAAAGGCCTTGCCACAGGCGACCCGGCGCAGGGCGACACTTTCACTCCCGCCTACGATGAGCTTTGACGAAAAATACATGCGCCGCGCCCTGCAACTCGCGGCCCTCGGCGAGGCGCACGCGGCACCCAACCCCATGGTAGGCGCCGTGATTGTGGCTCCCGACGGGCGCATAATCGGCGAAGGATGGCACCGGCGCTGCGGCGAGGGACACGCCGAAGTGAACGCCATAGCCTCCGTGGCCGACCGCGACGCGCTCCGCACCGCCACGATGTACGTCACCCTCGAGCCGTGCTCGCACTGGGGACGCACACCGCCATGCGCCCGTCTCATCATCGACTGCGGCATCCCGCGCGTGGCCGTGGCTGCCACCGACCCATTCCCGGCGGTGAGCGGCCGTGGCATCGCCATGCTGCGCGAAGCAGGAGTGGAAGTGCTCACAGGCATGCTCGCCGAAGACAGCCTGCGCCTGAACGCGCGGTTTATAACAGCCCACACGCGGCAGCGCCCGTTCACCATGCTGAAATGGGCGCAGAGCGCCGACGGCTACCTCGACCGCCGACGCGCCGACGGCGCACCGGCTGCACGCATCTCAACCCCGCTCACACAGCTGCTCATGCACCGCAGCCGCAGCCGCTTCGACGCGATACTCGTTGGCAGCGGAACAGTGCTCGCCGACAATCCGCGCCTCGACGCCCGTCTCTGGCCCGGGGGACGTGCGCCACGCCCCGCCGTGGCCGACCGTCGCCGCCGGGTAGCGCCGTCGGCGCATGTCATGCAGCGATCGCCCCTGCTGCTGCACGACGCCGACACCCCGGCCGAAATCCTGGCCACACTATACCGCGAGGGCATAACATCGGTAATGGTGGAAGGCGGCTCAGCCCTGCTGCATTCCTTTGCCGAAAGCGGTCTGTGGGATGTGGCGCGCGTGGAAGTGTCGCCCGCGCGGTTCGGCACCGACGGCGCATCGCCTGCGCCATGCCTCGGACAAGAGCCGCTACGCGTCGAATGCGTCGACGGAAACAACATATTCTTTTATTCCAACAATCCTCTTGTCGACGTTAAAAAGCTATAAAAACATATTATTTATCGCCAAATCACCGCAAATTCTTGCCCACTTGAATGCAAAACTTTAATTTTGCACATTGAAATAATGCTATCACATGACTAAAAACATAGCTATCAGCATGGCTGCGGCAGCACTTCTCGCCGGCGCGGCCGCCTGCAACAGCGACACAGAATACCACACCGAACTCGACGGCAGCGCAATGGTGAGGACGTTCTCCCTCGTCGAGAACAACAAAATCCTTGCCGACCTCGACAGCGTGTATTTCTCCATCGACCTCGTGAGCGGCGACATATTCAACGCCGATTCCCTGCCCATGGGCACACGAATAAACGGAATCGCCGCCAACATCGTCACAGACAACGCTTCGGAAATCACCCTCCGCATCCCCCGCGAGGGCAAACCCGACTCCGTGGTCAACTACCTCGAGCACTCCGCCGACACCATCGACTTCTCGCAGGGCCCCGTGCGCGTGGAAGTGGTTTCGCTCAGCGGGGCCACCAAAAAGGAATACAAAGTGCGCATCAACGTGCACAAGGTTAAAAGCGACTCACTCTGCTGGGGCGAAACGGCATTCGCTCCGCTGCCCGCGCCGGCATCGGCCACCGCGCAGCGCACCGTGCAGCAGGGCGGAGTGGCCTATACCTTCAGTTCGGGCGCCAACGGCAGCCATAGCGTGGCTGCCACAAGCGACTTCGCCGCATGGATGCCGCAGGAGTTCACACCCGGCTTCGACATGGACATGAACAGCATCGTGGCCACGCCCGACGCATTCTATGCGCTCTCATCCGACGGCACCCTCCACAAAGCTTCCAACGCCGCCGGCCCGTGGAGCGCGACATCCGCCAGATTCCACAGCCTGTACGGCGCCTACGGCGACATAGTAGTGGGATGCACCGAGACACAGGGCAAATACGCCATCGACACATACCCGTCAGTCAACCACGTCATCGGCATGCCCGAAGGCATGCCCGTCAGCGGCTTCTCCCCCGCCGTCACGCTTACCACCACCGACGGCTCCGCCGAGCAGATGGTGATTACCGGCGGACGCTGCGCCGACGGCACACTGTCAGCCGCCACATTCGGGTTCGACGGCAACTCGTGGGTGCGGCTCAGCAACAAGCCTATGCCCAAAGCCCTCGAGGGTGTGGCAGTGGCTCCCTACTATTCGCTACGCAACCAGGCCATAGAGTGGCGCGTCGACGTGCTGCCCACGCTTCTTGCATTCGGAGGCACCGACGCAAAAGGCGAAATCAACGACATCGTGTACATGAGCCGCGACTGGGGCATGCACTGGCAGAAAGCCGACTCGCTGCTGCAGCCGGGTCGTCATATGCCCGCCGTCACAGGCGCGCAGGCGCTCGTGGCTCCGCGCCGCATGAGCATCGCCCGAAGTTCGGCATGGACCGAACTCGGCGCTCCCCGTCTGCCCATCGGGGCACGTTTCGAGACTGCTGCCAATTCGCGGGCCACGGCTCCCATCACCGAATGGGACGCCCCATACATCTACATCTTCGGCGGCTACGAAGCCGACGGCTCCCTCAACCGGGGTCTATGGCGCGGTGTAATCAACCGCTTTACCTTCAAGCCCATCCAGTAGCACCCGGCAGCCGCACCGGCGGCAAGATTCAATACCACCCCGGGCAGTGACTGCGTCGCAGTCACTGCCCGGGGTGGTATTGAGGCCTCAAAAAAAGTAGAGCCTCACCCAGTCAACTCTTTAACACAAACAATTACAGACAGCGGATACATATAATAGAAGTGAGCTACCGCTACGACATCGACGACTTCGGCATTATAGTTTTTAAATACGATGACGAATTAGACGTCTTAGGCTGCGATCGCCACCCCTATTTTTACGTACATGACTCGCAGTCAGCCTCCATATACACGCATTGGACTCTGACGCCGGACATAGAAGAAGACGACTACGAGGAAAGAAACAGGCGCTATTCAATAAACACCGAATACTACACATACGACGAAAACACCGGCCGCCTGCATCTTCATTTCCTGGACTGGTGGCAGGTAATCAAAAGCGCAGAAAACGAAATGTGGCTCGCATCGGTAACAAAGAGAGAGGGCGGAGAAGTGCGCAGGGCTGAGTTCATAAAACTCGTAGTAGCAACGCCCGACGAGGTGGCAGAATGGAACCGCAAATACAGGGCAATATAACAGTGCGCCCATAGGCCGGAACGGCCTCCTGCAAGCACAGCATTCAATCGTCCGAGCCTTTATACCATCCGGCCCGGACGATTTCATGTATACTTCCAAAGCAACATCAACCCTACACTCGGCGGCGTTAAAAACATATAAAAATAGGATGTTTCAACCTATTTCGGCCGTTTTGTTTGCCCACTTGCCCGCAAAAAATTAATTTTGCACATTGAAATATACACTATCACACGACTAACGCCCCGATAAGGCCAACCGATTAATGCACGCATTCCTACGCAGCATACTGATTCTTATGCTTGTCGCCGCCACCGCTCCGCTCGCCGGGGCGCAGGAAGCGCCGTACCGCTTCGACATCGGAGCAGGCATGGGAATGAACGGCTATCTGGGCGAAGCGTCGTCATCCATGTTCAAACACCCTGGATTCACCGCCGACGCCGGCGTGCGCTACATCCCCAACGCACGCATGGCTTTCCGAGGCATGCTGTCTCTGCAGAACCTCAGCGGCAGCACCGCCGACATAGCCAACGCGCTCCCCGACGGCGCCGTCTATGATTTCAGCTCGACGGTCTACGCCATCGACCTGCGCTACGAATTCAACTTTTTCGCCTACGGCATAGGCGAAACCTACAAGCGGCTGCGCCGATGGACCCCTTACCTCACCATAGGCGCGGGCCTGTGCGTGAGCTCCTCCGGCGGCAACACATCCGCCGCCCCCACCCTACCCATGGGAGCGGGCATAAAGATAAAGCTTCGCAAGCGGCTCAACCTCAACGCGGAATTCACGATGGCAAAAGCCTTCGGCGACAAGCTCGACGGGCCGCTGCTCAACGACCTCAACCAGATAAAAACCGAATTCTACAAGAGCACCGACTGGTATCCGCGCCTCACCGTGGGCATTAGCTACGAGTTCGGCGAAAGATGCGCCACCTGCCATTACGTAGACTGATATGGAAGAAACACACCACATACCCAACATACAGCTCGACATGGCGAGGCTTCCGCGCCATATCGCCATAATCATGGACGGCAACGGACGCTGGGCGCAGGCCCGCGGCATGGAACGCGCCGCAGGCCATGTGGAAGGCGTGGCCACCGTGCGGCGAATCACCGAAGAAGCGTCGCGCCTCGGCATAGGCTATCTCACCCTATACGCTTTCAGCACCGAGAACTGGAACCGCCCGCAGGCAGAAGTGGACGCACTGATGCACCTCATCGCCACAGCCATCGAGCGCGAGACACCCGACCTGATAAAGAACAATGTGAGCCTGCGCGTGATAGGCGACGCCTCCCGCATGCCCGCCGACACCTTGGCGCGCCTCGAACGCTGCGTGCACGACACATCCGCCGGCACCGGACTCACGCTGGTGCTTGCCATCAGCTATTCCTCACGCTGGGAAATCACCGACGCCGCACGCCGCATAGCCGCCGAAGCGGCCGCCGGACGCATCGACCCCGCCGGCATCACAGACGAAACCATAGCCCGCAACCTCGCCACGGCATTCATGCCGGACCCCGACCTGCTCATACGCACCGGCGGCGACATGCGCGTCAGCAACTTCCTGCTGTGGCAGATAGCATACTCCGAACTCTACGTCACCGACATATACTGGCCCGATTTCGACGGCCACGACCTGCGCGTTGCCATCGCCGACTACCAGCGGCGCCAGCGGCGCTTCGGCCTCACCGGCGAACAAGTAAAATAAGCCTACATACTCATCACCCCATATGCGTTATAAATCGATTTTTCTTGCAATCATCTTCGGCGCAGCCGCATCAATAGCCGCAGCCGCACAGCAGGTTGCCGACACGATATTCAACCCGCCCATCGTCTACGGCTCGCTCCCGCGTGTCTATGAAATAGCAGGCATCACCGTCAGCGGAGCACCGAACTACGACGACTCCACCGTGCTCGGCTACGCCGGCCTCAAGACGGGCGACCGCATGGCCATCCCCGGCGACGACCTCACCGACGCCGTGAAGCGCCTCATGCGCCACGGCCTGTTCTCGCAAGTGCAGGTGAAGGTGTTGAAGACGGCCGGCGACAAAGCATGGATAGAACTCGCCCTGCGCACCCAGCCGCGCATCTCCAAAGTCAACTACCTCGGCATGAAAAAATCCGACCGCGACGACATACAGGAGAAACTGCAGCTCATGAAAGGCAACCAGATAACGCAGAACATCGTCAACCGCGCCGAGGCCATAATCCGCCAGCACTACAAACAGAAAGGCTACGGCAACGCCGACGTGAAAATCACGCTCCACGAGGACCTTTCCGCCCCCAACGAGATGATAGTGGACATCGCCGTCAACCGCCACGACAAAGTGAAGGTGCACAAAATCTACCTCGACGGCAACGAGGTGCTCTCCGACTCCAAGATCAAGCGTACCATCAAGAAAACCAACGAAAAGAACAACATCCTCAAACTGTTCAGCCAGAAGAAGTTCGTCGAAAGCGACTACGAGGACGACCTCAACCGCATACTCGAGAAGTACAACGAACTCGGCTACCGCGACGCGCGCATCGTGGCCGACAGCGTGGTGCCGTACGATGAAAAGACCGTCGACGTGCACATAAAACTCGACGAAGGACATCGCTATTACATCAAGGACATCAACTGGGTGGGCAACACGGTGTACCCGCCGGACATGCTCGCCGCCTACCTCGACATGAAGCCCGGCGACGTATACAACCAGAAGCACATGAACAAGCGCCTCACCGAGGACGACGACGCCGTGAGCAACCTCTACATGGACAACGGCTACCTGTTCTTCGACCTCGTGCCCATCGAACGCGAAGTCAAAGGCGACAGCATATCGCTTGAAATGCGCGTCACCGAGGGTCCGCAGGCACGCATCAACAACGTCATCATCAACGGCAACGACCGCCTGTACGAAAAAGTGATACGCCGCGAACTGCGCGTGAAACCCGGCCAATTGTTCAGCAAGGCCGACCTCATGCGCTCCGCACGAGAAATAGCCCAGACAGGCCACTTCAACCCCGAGAACATGGACATACGCCCCGAGCCAAACCAGGAAAACGGCACAGTCGACATCCTGTTCAACCTCGAAAGCAAGGCCAACGACCAGATTGAATTCTCGCTCGGATGGGGACAGACCGGCATCATAGGAAAACTGTCGCTCAAATTCACCAACTTCAGCATCAAGAACCTGTTCTACCCCAGCACCTACCGCGGCATCATCCCGCAGGGCGAAGGACAGACATTCACCATCAGCGCGCAGACCAACGCACGCTACTATCAGGCCTACAGCGTCAGCTTCCTCGACCCGTGGTTCGGCGGCAAACGCCCCAACTCGCTCAGCGTGTCGGCCTACTACAGCCGTCAGACAGGCGTGAACTCGTCGTACTACAACAGCACATGGGCCAACTCCGCCTACAACTACGGATACTATGGAGGCTACGGCTATGGCGGTTACGGCTACGGCAACAACTACTACAACGACTATTACCAGAACAGCTACCAGAACAGCTACGACCCCAACAAGGTGCTGCAGATGGTAGGCGTAAACGTAGGCTTCGGCAAGCGCCTCAAATGGCCCGACGACTACTTCACGTTCACAGCCGAGCTCGGCTACAACTGGTACTACCTCAAAAACTGGGATTACCTCTACTACATGAACAACGGCACGTCCAACGCCCTCGTTCTCGGCCTGACACTCGCCCGAAACTCCATCGACAACCCCCTCTACACACGCGAAGGCTCCACTTTCTCGCTGAACTTCCAGATTACTCCCCCCGCATCGCTTTTCGGCAAACGCGACTGGAAAAAACTCTCCGAAGAAAACACCGTGGAAAGCAAGAAACAGCTCTACCGCTGGATCGAATACTGGAAACTCCGTTTCAAGAGCCGCACATACACCCCGCTGTGCAACGCCAACGGCACATACACCCCCGTGCTGATGACACGCGCCGACTTCGGTCTGCTCGGCAGCTACAACAAATACCTCAAATCGCCCTTCGAGACATTCTACGTGGGCGGCGACGGCATGAGCGGCTCCTACACCTACGCCACCGAGACTATAGCCCTCCGCGGCTACGACAACGGCCAGCTCACCCCGTGGGGACGCGAAGGCTACGCCTACAGCCGCCTCGGCCTCGAGGTCCACTTCCCCCTTATGCTCCAGCCCTCCACCACCATCTACGCCCTCGCCTTCGCCGAAGGCGGCAATGCCTGGACCTCGGTGAAGAAGTTCAACCCCTTCGACATGAAGCGCTCCGCAGGCGTCGGCGCACGCATCTACCTGCCCATGGTAGGTATGATGGGTATCGACTGGGCCTACGGCTTCGACCGCATTAACGGAGAGAAAGGCGGCAGCCACTTCCACTTCATCCTCGGACAGGAATTCTAAACTTTTTCGCCGCAAAAGCGTCTAATAGTTGTAAACACAACTCATAACGTCATGAAAAAACTTATCCTCATCCTCGCGATAGCGCTGACAGGCGCACTGGCAGCCAACGCACAGAAATTCGCCATGGTCGACATGGATTATATCCTCCGCAACGTGCCCCAGTACGAAATGGCCAACGAACAGCTCAACCAGCTCTCCCAGCGCTGGCAGCGCGAAGTGGAGCAGGCCGGAAAAGAAGCCGAGAACATGTATCAGAGCTACCTCGCCGACAAAGTGTTTCTCACAGCCGAACAGGTGAAGAAGCGCGAAGAGGAGATCGTGGCCAAAGAAAAAGCCGCCACTGAACTCCGCTTCAAATACTTCGGTCCGGAAGGCGAGCTGTATCAGAAACGCCAGACTCTGCTCAAACCCATCCAGGACGACGTGTACAACGCCGTCAAGAAAGTGAGCGAGGAGCGAGGCTACCAGGCAGTTTTCGACCGCGCATCGTCGTCGGACATCGTATTCGCATCGCCGCGCATCGACATCAGCAACGAGGTGCTCGCCCGCTTGGGATATTCCAAATAAATTATTACCTTTGCCGACAGTAACAAAACCAACTAATAAAACATGATTAAACGACTCATTCTTGCAGCTCTTGTTGCCCTGCCTTTCTCCGCCCTCGCACAGAAATTCGGCGTGGTGGACGTTGAAACCGTATTCCAGGCCATGCCCGAAAGCGCAGCCGCACAGACCCAGATGACCGACGCGTCCAAAAAATACGAGGACGAATTCCAGAAACTTCGCGAAGAAGTGGACAAACTCTTCGCCGAATACCAGACCCTCGAAAAAGACCCCTCCACACCCCAGGCCATCAAAGAACGCCGCCTCAGCGAACTTCAGGAACGCGACCAGAAAGTGCAGCAGTTCCGCAACACTGCCACTCAGGACCTCGCACGCCTCCAGGAACAGCTCATGCTCCCCATCCAGCAGAAGTTGGGCGAAGCCGTCAAGGCAGTTGGCCAGGAAGGCAATTTTACATTCATTTTCCCTAACGAACAGGGCTTCCTGCTCTACACCGGCACTGATGTGACCGACGTCACCGCACTCGTAAAAACCAAACTCGGCATCAAATAAATCTGCCTGAAACACCATACAGAAACGGCGCGCCCCACTCCAAGGCGCGCCGTTTCCGTATACCATTCACAGACCCGTCGCATAGCAAATGCAAACCCCTCCTCCGGCTTGCCGGAGGAGGGGTGCTTCTCATTTTTCAGACTGATTCAATAGAGGGCGAAACGGCGCAGGAAAGCCACGTCGTCGTCCTCGGCGGCAGAGCGGCGGCGGCGTTCGCGCGCCATCTCATCGGCCATAAAACGGCGGCGGTAATAGCGCCACTCCTCCACCAGGGCGGCATTCAGACGTGAGAGCATGGCCGACGCGTCGAGTTTGCCTTTCAGATAGGCTGCATATTCCTTTACCATAATTGTAGATTTTAGAGGGTTCGTTAGTTAAGTGTAAACGCTCTGCCGCCACACCTTGTTCATCCTCCCTACACGGAATGAGGAGTGATGCGCACACCGCCCGGACACGCGCAGGCCATGATATAGCCGTGCAGCAGGCGGAGCGCTCTCTCAGACTGTGCGCCATAGGCCGAGGACAACTCCGGCGATGCCTGCGCATGGAACAGACTCAACACCGACGCCGCCACCACATCCTCCACCATCGTGCCCGCACGCACTGCATCGAGGGCCATGCCGGCAGCAAACTCCAGACGGCACGAATCGCCGGACACATCCGCGCTTTCAAGATACGGAGCCAGCCTCATGGCCACTGCCCGGAAAGCCGGACGCATGGCGGCCTGCAGAGCCGGGGCATGGTCGGGTGTGAGCAGCACAGGCTCCGCATCCCCGCTTCCTATGGCTGCAAGAGCCGATGCCGCAAGCACGGAATCAATGACGCTACCGGAACATATAGTCACCACCATGGCCCTCACTTGCTTTGACGCGCCCCCTGCGGACGTCGCGGACGATGGATTCTGCGGCTTTCAAAAGCCGGCGACGCAATGCGCATGCCTTCCCGGGTGCTGATGTAGAAACACGACGGACGGCGGAAATTAAGCACATGGCCGAGCGCACGGGCCATCGAACCGCCGCGTCGCAACTGCTCGGACTGCACGAGCGCGGCTATTTCCATCCACATGCATCCGCGCGGGGTGGACGGGTCGGGAAGCTCTCCGCAATGCAGGATGCGCAAAAGCTTGTTATAGGCATATTCCGACGACACGTAGAAACTCGGAGCCGGAGTGGCGATGGCCTTCACCACCACTTCGCGCAACGTCGGGCGACGCCCCATGCGCTCCATCTCGCCGTACACCTCCAGGCAGCGGCGGCGGAAATCGTTGTTTCGGCAATTTTTATTCATGACAGGTCAAGATTAAAGAAACATTTATAGATTGTGAGGAATTAGTTGTCGCTGCAAAGATAAATCAAAATTGATAAACAAACAATAATAATTGCAATTAAAATTGCATATCAGCAATTCTTCATTTTCTCGTCGCGCTGGCGCGTAAAAGAATCGAATGTGAGCAGAAGGTCGTAAAGGGCAATTGTAGCATTCCGCACCTGCGCCTCATACAGGTTTGCACCCCGTGCGCCTCCGTCGTTACGCCCCAGCAGAGTATCGCCAACGCCCGATATGTCCTCAAACAGTTTCATCTGCAGCGCCAGCAGCTGGTAAGCCCCGTTAGCCCCGCCGTTGGTCACCACCTGGCGCGGGAACTCGCCGCGTCCCGTGACGGGTATCACGCCGTCCGAAGCCGCCCACGCTTCCGACACCTGCTTCCAGTCCATATTGTCCGGCAACTGCTCCACGGGAAACAGCAGCACCCCTTTGGCCGAACAGCTCATGATGTGGTCGATCATCGTGATAAGGCGGTTAATACACCGCTGCTGGTCGAGCAAATCGTCGACAAAAGAGTGCACCTCGCCGTCTGTGAGCGGATAATGTTTCACGGCAAATGGATGCCCGCCGTGTGCGAAAGGCGAGGCATACGACGACAGCAGCGTGCCGTCGGGCGCAAGCCACCGGCATTGCCACACAAATTCCGTCGCCGCGCCGCGTGCCGAAGCCCGCCTGCGTCCCGCCGGGCGCACTACGGCGTCAAGAGTCCACATCTCCACCACTCGCCATTTGCCCGCCGGAGCCGTGAAAAAATCAAGCGAGGCCGACGTCGGCGGCAAAGCCGCTTCGGCAGCCGAATAGCTGCGGCGTATACGTTGCGCTTTCGCTGCATCCGCTCCGGCGAACCGCGCGAGCAATTCGGCCGGACTCATGTCGTGCAGCATGCCTGCGAGTTCGATGTCGAATCCCCTCGGGTCGCGGTAGGCATTCACGAAAAAGCGGTCGGGACACACATTGTCCACCCACACGCCCGTGCCCTGCATGCGGCGTTCCGACACCACGCGCTGCACAGCACAGCCGGAAATCAGAAATTCCTCAAGCATGCGGCTGTCGAGTTCGGCAAGCTGGTTGCGCACCACCGCCGAGCCCGGAGGCGCAACATAGGCCTTCTTCTCGTCGGCCATGGCACGGAAGCGCCCCACCACAGTCTTCACGAGCTGGCGGATGAGATTGTTCGTCATAGGGCGGCGGCCTGACTTCACGGCCAGTTCCGCCTCCGATACGTGCCCGCTTCCAGGCATAGGGTCGGCCCACTGGTCGCCATAGGTGAAACGCTTGCAGCGCGCACGCGCCCGGCGCAGCGGCGCACCCGCCATCCACGCATCGCGTGCGGCGGCAAGCATGGCTATATTCAATTCGTTGTCGTTCATAAATGCGAAAATATGTCAGGTATCTCACTTAAGATGGATTCGTCGAGCGTATAGCTGTCCGGCCCCTCGTCTACCACCGCAATGGCCACATCCACAATGTCGCCTGCTTCGAAAGGAGCCACATGCAGCCGACGGCCGGCCACACAGCACACGGGATGCACGGCTCCGGGCGCGCAATACGGATTGCGGGCAAGCAACCCGCGGAGCCGCTCCTCCGGCGGCAGGCACGGGCGGGCAGGGTTGAGCCATCCCGTAAGGCGCAGTTCGAGCAGACGCCGAGCACGCTCAGGCAGCACGGCCGTGGCGGCCGCATGTTCGCGGCATGGCGACAGCACGATTTCATCGCGTACGTCGGCTGTGGGCAGCAGCGCAGGATCGGCCGTGTCGAGCAGGCGCAGATACCATGTCCTCATGCGGGGCTCTATCATGGCGTTGGCGTCAATGCCCTCCACGCGCTCCACCGTGCAGTCGGCCCGCATGGGCTCAAGCCCGGCGGCAGCCCGCCAGAGCCTGAGCATTTCGGAATGCGTCAGTGTTACCAACATCCTTTGGTCAGTTTCACTTTACGTATTCAAAGTTCGGGCACCGAAGGCCTTACCACCGAACCGCCGAGCACACGCATGTGTGTCTGCGGATAGCGCAGCACAAGGCACGAAGCTTCGGTTATGACTACGGCGTCGGTGTTGCGTACTCCGCTCGAACGCAGGTCGAGCGTCTCGACATTGAACGGTGTGTGGCAGTATTTGGCCACATAATCGGGGTCAAGGACAAATCCGTCGGCCGAATGGCCGCACTGGTCGAAAATCTCGCTGTGCACAATGTAAAGCGACCCGAAGTTGGATTTTATTTCCTTAAGCTCTATGCCCCATTTCACCTCCGTCTCGCCAGCCGACACAGTCTTGTTGTAGTCGATTTTCGACAGGGCCTCCACCAGCTGCGTGCCGGCTATGAGGATTTTGCGCCGCGAGCCGTTGTTGCCCGTGAAAGCCTCGCGGCAGAGCGATATTACGGTGTCGCTGTCTATCCCTCCGGCAGGCAGGGAGAAGCTATGGTCGGTCTGTTCCCATATGCCGCCCGTAAGGAACACCTCCTGGCGCTTGGCCGGGTCGTCGAACCTTGCCTTAGAGCCGAAAAGGAAGTTTTTCTCCATTCCCAGACGCATATCGATGATAGCGGCTTCCTCCTGGTCGGAGAAGTTCCAGCCCACTTCCTTGTCGATGATACGCTGCATCGTGGACTGCTCCACCTGCATCTTGAATATCTGGCAATAGTTGCTGGCCTTTTTTGGCAGCACGGCGAACTGCGGGGTCTGCACGTCGAGTTCGGCGGCAGCGCGTCCCATGCGCACCACCTCTATGCCCTTGTTCAGACCGCTCACACGGCATCCCGTGCGGTCGGCCGGCAGATTGGTGATGAGGCAGCCCACGCCTGCGCCGGGAGCGCTGTCGGCGCCGCCCGACGTCACATAGAGCTGCACGGGAGTGCGTGTGCCGTCGGCCGCAGTCACATACGCCCCGGGCACGATGACGGTTTCGGAATTGTCAAAGATTTTGTCGTTGTCGGTGTGCAGCGTCACAGCCACCGGGCCGTCTGCATCTAACAATTGAAAAGGGACCCGGATAGCAATTGAAAAAGGGACCACCCG
>ERZ777305.1439-NODE-1439-length-28113-cov-3.626452_pt1 | contig 28113 bp, 18 predicted proteins | sample MGYA00374965_ERZ777305 | MGnify/ENA primary metagenome ERZ777305 (study PRJEB29328, sample SAMD00013331) | mouse gut metagenome | study: EMG produced TPA metagenomics assembly of the Metagenome analysis of fecal microbiota from mouse which was promoted... | reverse complement strand
CCCGCGCGCGGACCTTCGCCGTTTATGCTTACAAACTTTTCGGCAACTTTAAAACGGGACATTTCACTCACCGTACACCGCGCAGTTTTCGGGCGACTCGTACACGGTCACGCAGGAAACGGGCAAACCCTTTCTGCAAAGGTCGGCGTATATGTGCGAGGCAAAGTTTTCGGCAGTGGGTCTGAAATCCGTTTCGACCAACGAAAAACCTTCTTCTTGAAGCGCGGCAACAGTCGCAGGTTTAAGTGTGTTTTTTTCGTAAATAAGCGTATGGTCAAAGCCTTCCGCAAGCTCCTTTACCGCCTGTTTGAAATCGCCGAAGTCAAGAAGCATACCGCGCTTTTCGCCGCTTGTCTGCAATTTATCGCCGCTTATCTTCACTTCCACAATCCAGTGGTGACCGTGGATATTTGCACACTTGCCGTTGTATCCGTGAAGAAAGTGCGCGCTGTCGAAACAAGCCGAAGTTTTCAAATAATACATATCTCTCCCTTTGCGCAAAAAAATACAGCCGCAACAAAACGACTGCATCCAAAAAAGACTGTTCCCATTCAGATGCCCTGGTTTTGTTTAAAGACAGGATGGCGCAAACGAACTGTCCGTTTAATCGGCTATATAATACCACGCCGCACCGCGTATGTCAACTCAACCGAAGGCATACCAGCCGCATATTTCAAAATGGCGGCAAAAAGCCCGCGGATATGCCGCGGGCAAATTTGATACCTTTATTTTCAATGAAAATTATTATGCCGTATATAGCGTAGCAAACACCCCGTCCGCAGTCGTAATTTTTCCAAAATACTACTGACAAGAAAAGCATATCGCCGACTTACTTTATCGAGTTTTATGATAAATACGTTCAGCCTTAGTTTAATTTTCTATTTTCAGATTTTTGCAATACGGAATTTCCACTTTTGCAAAACCGCTGTTTTTCATTTTAATTTCCAGGCGTTTCGGCAAGTTAATTGAACGGAAGAAAAATATCATACGTCCTGTAAGCCAGACGAAAATCAATATTTCGGAAAGAATACAGCAAACTGTTTTCCACGCAACGTGCATCCGCTTCCATAGTGATTGTTCGCGCACGATATGTCCGTCGATTACGTCGCCGCATATTGCAGCCCGATAGATATACGAACCGTATACCGGACTGCGGCTCAAACGGATTTCAATAGTCTCCGCATTTAAATCAATTAACTTGTTTTCAGCTGCATTTTGCAATACGAATACGTTATGTTCTCTGTCGATTACGCTTATTTTCGGGGCAAATAAAATATATATTGCACACAATGCGATGAACGTGCCGACGCCTATTCCCGTAAAAGCGTTGGCTATATCTACTATGCCGGTTACCGACAGCATATTAAGAATTGACATTTGCGTCGTCAGAATGGCAATTATAGCAACGCAGAAGTTTATTATTTTTATATTTCGGTAACGTATATCAACCGTACTTATATGCCGGAATGCTATTTAACGTATCTATGGCTTGGCTCGATAACGATTGCAAGGAAGATATAGATACCCTTTCCGAAATGATTGTAAGCGCTATCTGTTTTGAAAAGTAAATTATATTTTTATAAACAATAAAAAGCCTTCGAACAATTTGTTCGAGGGCTTTCAACTACACATAATGTCGCCGCAACCGCGTATCTTTATTGCCGAACAGGCTACGCGGATTTTATCTTTGTAACCAAAATAATCTTGCATTTTTCTTTCCTTCCTTGTATAATCCAATAGGACAAAAGTCTCATTGAAATTATAGCCGACCGCCGATAATTTAACAATGCGGTGTACAAAATGAAAATTAAAAAAACCGTGGATTTGACCGAAGGCTCAATCCCTAAAAAACTTTTGCTGTTCGCCATGCCCCTTATGGCGGGGAATATCTTGCAACAGCTTTACAATATCGTCGATACCGTCGTGGTGGGAAAATACCTCGGCGAGGACGCCCTTGCCGCCGTAGGCTCGGCATATACGATAATGATTTTAATTACTTCGGTAATTATCGGGCTTTGTATGGGAAGCAGCGTTTACTTTTCGGTAAAATTCGGACAAAAGGACGAAACCGGCATACGGCAGTCTTTTTTTATTTCTTTCATCGGCATTTTTGTCGTTACCGCAGTTTTGATTGCGCTTGCCTATGCGCTGTTATACCCTTTGATTTATCTTCTTAATATCCCTGCCGAAATACAGCCGATGTTCCGCAACTATATGCTTGCGGTGTTTGCGGGGATATTCGCAATATTTCTTTACAACATCTTCGCAAATCTTCTGAGAGCCGTGGGTAATTCCGTAATACCCCTTGTTTTTCTCGCAGTGTCCGCAGTAACGAATATCGCGCTCGACCTTCTGTTTATTCTGCAATTTAAATGGGGCGTTGTCGGCGCGGCGGCGGCAACGGTAATTGCGCAGTATCTTTCGGGCATAGGTATAATGATTTATTATTTCGTTTCCGGCGGAAATCTGCGGGTTAAGAAAGCCGATATGAAATGGGATAAAAAAATCTTCAAAGAGCTTGCCCGCCTGTCCTCTTTGACCTGTATTCAGCAATCGATTATGAACTTCGGTATACTTATGGTGCAGGGGCTTGTAAACAGCTTCGGAACGGCGGTTATGGCGGCGTTTGCCGCAGGCGTAAAGATAGATACGCTTGCCTACTCTCCCGTTCAGGATTTCGGGAATGCGTTTTCTTCATTCGTCGCACAGAACTACGGCGCGCAAAAGAAAGACAGGGTTAAAAAAGGCGTAAAAAGCGCAGGTATTATGGTTATTTGTTTTTGCGCCGTAATAAGTTTGCTGGTCTGTCTTTTGGGCAGTCAGCTTATGACTGTTTTTATCGATAAGGGAAACGTTGAAGTAATCGCTATCGGCGTCAAATACCTGCGGATTGAAGGCGCATGCTATATCGGGATAGGTATACTGTTTATGCTGTACGGATATTTCCGCGCCGTCGACAAGCCCGTTATGTCAATAATTCTGACGGTTATCTCCCTCGGTGTACGTGTTGCTCTTGCATATCTTCTGGTGTATTTTACCGCCCTCGGCGAAACCGGTATTTGGATGTCAATTCCCATAGGCTGGGCTTTGGCTGATATAGTAGGTATTGTAGCAATTCGTATTTTAAGGTTCTGACGGTTTTGTCTTTTCCCTTTCAACTTGAAGCAGTTTAACTGAATACGTGTCGCCGTATTTTTTACAAAAGGCAATTTCGCCGTCAATCATTTCAATCATTTCGGACGGTTCAATGTATTCAGTGTATAACTCTCCCGCTTGAAGTCCTTCAATAAAATGAATTTCTCGGCAGTATTGTCCGCCTTTTAGTGTATACGATATTCGGGCTTCAAGCGGACCAAACAGTAATTTTTGATCAGGGTATTTACAATTAAATATTTTTATGATATATTTTATATTGTCACGTAACTTAATCTATGTTTTCCGCCGGGGACTTTTTCAGATAATCCCGAGTTGGAGTCGATAATATACGAGGACGGAGAGAGCGCGTCTGAAATTGTAGACGGCGAAATTCAGTTCGGGTATAAAAAGCGCACCGTTCCCGCGCTGACAATAGCAAATTGCCCTAAGCTTAAAACGGTAGAGTGCCGCAACGTTAAGGAAATAGGCGTCTTTATCAACTGCGGCATAGAAAAAATAACTATTCCCGCCGAAGTGGAAACGGTGGGGACCGACGCTTTTTACGGCTGCACGCAATTGAAAGAGTAAAATTCGAAGAAGGAAGCAATTTAAAGGAAGTAAAAAGCAGAGCCTTCGGCGCGTGCACGGCGCTTGAAAAAATTTGTATTCCCGAAGGCGCGCAGATATATGCGTCTGCGTTTGACGGTTGCTCCGCCTTGGCGGAAATAGACATAAGCGACGACCAGATAACGCAGATAGCAAGGCATCTGCACGCCGCATATATAGACGGAGAAGTCATAGGTCAAGATGTAGGGGAAGCCTACAAATTTGTTGAAAATAACGATTTCAAGGTAAACGTAATCCGCGGGGAACAGTTTGGCGGCGACAGGGCGGAGGGTGAATGCGTAGCAGGTAAGGAAGAAATAAATCTTTATATAGATAAATTTTCAATATATTCCCTGACGGTGTTATGTCACGAGTTCTTCCATCATTATCAACAAGTTTTGTGTTACGGTATCGGCGACGAAACCTGGGAAAGCGTTCCGCTGTTCAACGACGAGTATTTTTACGAAACCTATCTGACGTTCACCGCGCCTACTGTTTTTATTGAAAAAGACAACTGGGAGCAAATAACCCATAATTACAATTACGGCGGCAATTATACGGGAACGTTTTTATATGTGGAGCGCCCTATGGTTTTGATAGACGAAGATACGCTGAACGATTGGAGACAACCGTATATAGAGCTGGAAGAAGACAAAAGCAACTTTGACGAATATTGGAACCAATTACTCGAAGTTGACGCAAGAGGGTTTGCTTCCTGGTTTACCGGAGTAGTTTATGAAGAGAGTTTCGGCTGATAAATTCGTCGGCTGCAAAGGCACGGTAAAGGGAAGAACGCATCCTTTTTATCTTGTGTTTGTGACCGTATTGTTTGTTATTTTGACAATATTTGCGTTGACGCTTTATATGCAGTTCAGAAAAAACATTAATATGACCGCCGTCTGGATAGCTTACGGTGCAAGCTCGGCGGTTTTGGCGGCGGTATATCTTTACGGTAAGATAGTGCAAATAACCGTAAGAAACAAAGTTTGCTTTGCCGTATACGAAGATTATCTTGTAGTATATGCGAATCCCAAATTTTTGATTTGGGGATATTACAATATAGATTTTTCCGAAATCAAAGGTTTTACTTTCATTCCCAAAATTATGGACGGAGCAAAAGCGCCCTATACGCCGAGTGACTTATTAAACTATGGCAAGCTCGAGCTTATACTCGAAGGCGGCAAAATCTTAAAAGTACCCATAGCGGATATTGCGGCGGCGCGCAAGCTTTTGGACGAGGCATTTGCGCTTAATGAAACGCCGTTCGCACGGTGTATTTAATCAATAAAAACGAGCAGTACGTTTTTGCGGCGAAAAGCGTACTGTTTATTTTTTATGCGGCGGCCCGACTGTTGACATAAAGCGTTCGTAACTGTTATAATTTAAACGTTGCATGCAACGTTACGCCGCATAAGGCGGTTGAAAAGAAGGAGACGTATGAAGGTAATAAGCAAACAGAGAAACAGCAAAATGTGCATAATATGCGGCATGGACAACGACTACGGACTGCGCGCGCCGTTTTACAACATGGAGGACGGAAGCGTCGTTTCAATATTCCGTTACGGGGAAAAACATCAAAGCTATCCCGGGCGGGTTCACGGAGGTATGATAACCGCCATGTTGGACGAAACAGGACTTCGCGCAATGTGGGCGAAGGAGCTGTCTGAAAATACTTTCGGCGTAACGCTTTCCATCGAAACGAAATTCCGCAAACCCGTGCCTTACGACAGCGAGCTTATCTGCAGGGGCGTTGTGGTAAAAAATTCAGGCAATTTTTTCACTTCGGAGTGTACTATAAAGGATACAAGCGGCGCCGTGCTTGCCAATGCGGAAGTTAAATATATAAAGCTTGACGTTTCGAAAATAGCGCCCGACGCAAACGAGCACGAGGAAATGTGTTATGCTATCGAGGACGGCGTTAAAGAAATTAATTTGAATTAAAACTAACGGGAAATAAAAAATGTATCAGGAAACGTTTTTCGAAAACGAAATAAGCCGGCCGCTTGCGGCAAGGCTCCGCCCGCGAACGCTTGAAGAATACTGCGGGCAAAAGCACCTTTTGGGCGAGGGAAAGGTTTTGCGCCGCCTGATAGAAAGCGATAACGTAAGCTCTATGATATTTTGGGGGCCTCCCGGCGTTGGCAAAACTACGCTTGCCAGAATTATCGCAAACCGCACCGAAGCGGACTTTGTGGATTTTTCCGCAGTAACCAGCGGCATAAAAGAGATTAAATCCGTTATGGAGCAAGCCGAAAAAAGCAGGCGCTTCGGCAAAAAGACGATACTGTTCGTCGACGAGATTCACCGCTTCAACAAAGCTCAGCAGGACGCGTTTTTGCCGTTTGTGGAAAAGGGCAGTATTATTCTTATCGGCGCTACTACCGAAAACCCGTCGTTCGAGGTAAACGGCGCTCTTTTGTCGCGCTGTAAGGTTTTCGTTTTGCAAGAGCTTAAAACGGAGGAGCTGTGCGCTCTTTTAAAACACGCCTTGACCGACCCGCGCGGCTTCGGCGGTCAGACGGTGGAAATTTCCGACGGACTTATCGCAAGTATTGCGGCCTTTGCAAACGGCGACGCGAGAAGCGCGCTTTCCACCCTTGAAATGGCGGTCCTCAACGGCAATTTCGACGGCGGCAAAACGGTGGTCACCGCGGAAACGTTAGAGCAGTGCATTTCAAAAAAATCTCTGTTGTACGACAAGAACGGGGAGGAGCATTACAATATAATTTCCGCCCTGCATAAGTCGATGCGCAACTCCGACCCGGACGCGGCGGTCTATTGGCTTGCGCGCATGCTGGAAGCGGGCGAGGACCCTATGTATATTGCGCGGCGCGTTACCCGTTTCGCCGCCGAGGATATAGGGCTTGCCGACCCGCGCGCGCTGGAAATAGCCGTCGCCGCGTTTCAGGCATGCCATTTAATCGGCATGCCCGAGTGTACCGTGCATCTCACCGAAGCGGTGGTATATATGTCGCTTGCGCCCAAATCCAACGCGCTTTACGTTGCGTACGGCGCGGCGAAAAAGGACGCGCTTACGACCGTCGCCGAGCCCGTTCCTCTGGTTATCAGGAACGCGCCGACGAAATTAATGAAAGAGTTGAACTACGGTAAGGGCTATCAATATGCGCACGATACCGAAGAAAAGCTGACGGATATGCAATGCCTGCCCGACAGCCTGGTCGGCAGGGAATATTACTTCCCCACCGAAGAAGGCGCGGAGGCGAAGTTCAATGCGCGCCTGCGCGAAATAAAGGATTGGAAGAAAAATTTTAAAAACAAAAAGTAAGGCTGCGGCTTCGCAACATACAAAAATAATATAATTCTTGCGCCGCAGGCGGAAACATTCCGCCTGCGGCATTCGGCTTTCAAAATGCAAAAAATATAAATTTATATATATTTCCATAGATTTTATCACTGATTTAATTGACGGCATATAAATATTGTGGTATAGTTATTCATATATAGTTGTATAAATGAGTAAATTATTCATAAATGCGAGTATAAATGTATAAAAAATGAATAATTTTTCGGAAACAGTGATGTTTTTATGCGTTGACGGGTGTTTTTGCATTTAAAACGGCGCAACATTAACAATAGCGGTTTTGGGAAAGTATATTAATTAATTTATCGGGAGATGGAGTATGAAAAAGAAATCTGTATTGATTTTTCTTCTGACTGCCGCGTCTGCGGCAACATTGGCTGTAGCCGGATGTAAGAGCGGCGAAACCAAACACAACCATTCTTATTCCTGGCAGTACACCGCGGAACGTCACTGGCAGGAGTGCGGGTGCGGCGACAAGAGAAACGAAAATTCGCATGCGGACGTGATTAACAACGATACGACTGCGGAGGGTGCGGACGGCAAATGCGACGTTTGCGGTCTGGCGAACTTTCAAGTTAAATTCAATTTGAACGGACACGGCGCCTACGTCTCCGCCCAGACGGTTTATAAGGGCGGTCTTGTCAACAAGCCGCAAAATCCCGAAGCGGACGGCTGGATATTCGGCGGTTGGTGTACGGACGACGAAGGCACAACGCTTTTCGACTTCACTACGCCCGTTACCGCGGAATTGAATTTATATGCAAAGTGGACCGTCGACGAAAGACCGCTTGTAACCTTTGTAAGCCTGCACGGGGAAGCGCCCGCGGCGCAGAGAGTAGAGGTCGGCGGAACGGTTTCCAAGCCTGCCGATTTGGCGGCGGACGGCTGGATATTCGGCGGCTGGTGTACGGACGAGGAAGGAGATACGCCCTTTAATTTCGATACGCCCGTCACCGAAAATTTGAGGCTTTATGCGAAGTGGTCGGTCGACACGAGACCGCTTATAACTTTTGTCAGCGAACACGGCAAAGTGCCTGCGTCGCAGAGGATAGAAGTCGGCGGAACGGTTACCAAGCCCGCGGATTTGGAAGCGGACGGTTGGAGATTCGACGGCTGGTTCGAGGATTCGGCCGGCGTTACCCCGTTTGATTTTACCGCGCCCGTCACGGCAAGCACAAAGGTCTATGCAAAATGGACGCTATTGGCCGAGGAAATAGAAAAGGACGGCAGCCGTCTGTTCACCTTCGGCGAAGCGCAGGAGCTTAAATTCGTGTTCAGGGCTGCGAAAACCGGAAGGTACAGACTTTCCGCGCTCAACCCCAACACGCAAAAGTGCTCCTTTAAAATAGATTTGTCCGATGAAACGGTCGGCGGCAGCGAAGAAATTTATTTCGACCTCGATCAAGGCAAAACGGTCACCATAACCCTTATCCGCTCCTCCGAGACGGCAAACGACACCAAAGTCGGCGTAGTTGTCAACGACAGCATTGACGAGCCTCTTCCCGCCGAAGGATGGGAGAGCGGAGAATATGTTTCCGGCTATTACGGACTTACTCTTGACAGAAACACCAAAAAAGTTACCTGGAACAACAGGGAGTATTCTTTCACGTATCTTGGCGGAAAGACGGACTCCATATTCTTTAAAGTTCCCGGAACTACGGAAGGCACCTATATCAATTACACCGTAAAGCAAGTGGAAGAAGGCGTCCTCAGTATCAAGGGCAACAACAATTTTAGCGCCGTATTGAGGCTTTCGGTTCCTCAGGCTCCCATTCCCGTTTCAAAATTCAGCGGCGTTTATACGGCAAAAGGCGTTGACGCTTTCGGTAATTTATCCGAAATACGCATATACGCCAACGGTAACGGGCTGCTGATATCGAACGGCATTAAGAACAAGCAGGTTCTGGATAAATCGGGCGCAAGTTACGATCAGGCGAAAAACACGCTGTGTTACGCAAATTTCGAAATAACCGTCAATTTGGATGCAAACGGCGACGCTGTAAGCTTAAACGTTTTCAATACAAACTTACAGCCTTCGAGCCAATATTACGGCAAGAGTCTGACATTCACCCGCGTGGACGACGCAGGGGTGGAGCCGCCCGAAAATCTTCCCGTAGCCGCGGGTACGGATTACTTCGGTGAAAAATACAGCTTCAGTTGTTCGGATACAATGTATCAGTTGTTTAACGATTATTCGATAGTTTTGGATGACTATAATTCTTCGACGGAGCTTTATAAAATATCGGCGGGCAAAAACACTTACTACCTTAAAGTTATAGGCTCGGGTCAAGATACGTCGATAGAGGTATATGAATACGGCAAGGACAATCGTCTGACCCTTACGGATACTTTGACAAAGTACACCGCCGTATTCCACGAGTTCCCTGCCGACGGAGTAGAGCAAACCATTGCTTCTACGGAATTCAATGGCACGTACTACTACTATTACAGGGTGGCGCAGACTGGATATTATCAGTTCTCGTCCGCGCAGACCGACCTTGTTATCTACTACAATTTTTCGGAAAATGATCTTAAATCTATCGAAAACGCGATAAGGTTTACATCGTTGCCTGCCCCCGTTCAACTTAACGCAGGCACGCTGATAGGCGTCGCTTATCCCGTGTCCAAACCCGCTAACGTAAAGTTCTCCGTAAGCGAAGCTGAAGAAGCGATGGGCACGCAGACCAATCCTTACGTTCTTTCATTGGGTAAAATGGCGGTATCTGCCGACTACAACAAAACCTATTACGCGGAATTTACCGCGGAGGACGCAGGCGATTACCGCATAAAGTTGCGTAACGTGGCCGGCGACGAGCTTACCACGTTGCAGATAAAATGCACGATAAACGGTAATGTTTACGGATTTTCGAATTGGGTATGGTACTATGCCGGTGAAAGGTGTTCCGATTACAGCGCTTATAAAACCAAGCTTGCCACCGACGGAGACCCGCTTGTAACGCTTGCCGCGGGAGAGAAAACCGTCATAGAATTTTCCTCACAAAGATCTAACGTAACGTCTGCTTTGTTTGAGGTGCGCAAGGACGGCGACGAGCCTACCGAGCTTACCCTTACAGACGGCGCGGGCAGCATAACCGCAAGCGGTGAATACAAGTATACCGGCTTTACCGCCGGCGGCGAAGAAGTAGGTTTGACGTTCGAGTGCGCAAGCGATTTCACCGTAAATTACGACGGTACCGATAAAGTTTGCAAAACCGTAACCATAGACGTTGCTACGCTTATAAACGGATTTGTTATAACCGTACCTTCGGGCGCAACGGTAAATTATAAAACGGCTTACGCCGAGGGAACGCAGAACAATCCTATAGAAATAACGCAGGAGGGAACGACAAACATACCCCTCGCAGACGACTATACCCCCGTATGGGTTAAGGTTTCGGCGCCCGCGGATAAGGCTTTGACTCTTTCTCTCGGCTCCGTAACCAAATGGGGCAGGACGTATTACATGTGCTTCGAGTATAACGGCGAAAAATACGGCTATACTTACGCGAGCGCAGAATCCGAAAATGCAAAGGAATGCGAAAAGAAGCTTTTGAGAATTCCCGCAGGAGAGAGCGTGCTGGTTAAAGCGTATTGCGGAAGGGATTACGTCGCTTACATGTCCGACGCGTATATCCCCGTTATAGTAAGCGAAGCGTCTGACGACGTAACAATCGACGCGGAAACGCTTACATTTACGGCTGGGGAGCCCTTAAACGGCAAAAAGCCGTTTAAGGCAACCGCGACGGTAAGCGGAAATAAAAACTTCTATATAGAGAATACATTCGGTCAGACCGTTACAGTAAAATCTTCCACGCCTTTCACGCTTTTGCTCGAAAACGGAACGGTGACGGAAAACGTCACCGAAGCGGTCATACCCGCGGGCACAAAGGTATATTTCGGTATCGCCGGAACGCTTACGGCTGAGTTCGCTTACGAGCTTACGGAGGGTACTGTAAATTACCCTTACGAAATAACGCTGACAGACGGTACTTATACTCTCGCTTTCCAAGAAATGGATAACTTCTTTAAATTCGAAACGGCGGGCATTTACCGTATAGACACAACCGGAAGCAGCGTAATATTTAACGGTGCGACGATACCTATGGGCTTACCGTTTACGGCGAAGGCGGGCGACATCATACAGATAAGAGCGTATAACGACGCTTCGATTACCGTAAAGCTGACTGTCGAAGAGAAATATATCGGCGATTATCAGTACACCGACGGTGCGACTAAAATACTCAATATAGGTCGTTTTACCATAACCGCGGACGGAACGGAATATAAGCTTATAGAGCAGAACGGAAGCGTTTACACCTACAAAAACGCCGCGGGCGAAACCGTGACGGTGACGTACGGCGAGACGATGCTTTTCGGAAGCTTAACACTTACATATAAAGCTGTATTCGGGGAGACCCAGGTCGGCGAATACAGCGGAGCTTTCTCCGACGGCAAGGCGGTAATTATAGAGTTGCAGGCAAACGGCAAGGCAAGTTATTCGTATAAAGGTCATTACGGCTTTGAGTATTTTAACGTAATATGCGCAGACAATAACGGAACGTTTACCTTTACGTATACTTATGTGAATGATAATAATGCTATGGTGCAAGCGGCTGTAACGTTTACGTTCAACCCCGACGGCAGCATATCGCTTACGGACGGCGCCTTCGGCGAGGCAACGCTCGGAATTTTAAAAGCATACTCCGGTATACATGACTTGGATGGCGCCGAAATTGTAATAACGCTTACCGTCAATTCGGATTTCACTTCGGGAACTTACACTATAGACGACCCGAACGCGGGGTACCCCGAAAGTTACGAAATAACCATAACGGAGAATGGCGGAACATATAGTTATACTGACGCTGCCGGGTATTGGGCAACAGGTACGTTTACAGTCAGCGGAGATAAAATTTTGATGGTTGACGGCTTTTTTGGAGAAATCGAGCTTACAAAAAAGTAAAACGGTAAACGTAACTATTTACAGTAAAAAGCGCAGGCTATTCCGCAAAATTGCGGAATAGCCGAACGCAATTTTGCAACTTTAAAAAAATAACGGAAAAAATATAATTATGGACGGAAATTTTAAAAAATTCAAAAAAAGGATATTGGCGGAACTGCTTATTAAATGCGCCGTTATAGGGCTGACCGCGGCTATGATAGTGGTTATTGCCGTTCTTCTGCCGTGCAAGCTGTGCGGGATAAATCTTCTTTGGGTTTATTACGTGCTTATTGCCTCGGGCGGATTTGCCCTCGGCGGCGGCATAGCTTTTCTGCTTCTCCGTACTAACGACAAAAACCTTGTAAAGCGGTTGGACGCGGACTTAAAGCTCGAAGAAAGGGTTCAGACCGCGTACGAATACAGCGGAAGCACGGGCGAAATATACGACATGCTCCGCGACGATACGAGCGCCGCGCTCGACAGGGCTTCGGTTAAGGCTTTGCCTTTCAAAAATATTCTGGCGACCGTTCTGTGCGGCGTATTGGCTCTTTCGTGCACAATCGCCGTTCCCGTGATAGCCGCTTGCGTACCGGCTGTGTTTGCGCAGGCGCAGGGGAACGGAGACGGGGAGAAAGAAGACCCGCCGCGTCCCGTTACGGATTGGGAGTGGGAAGCGCTTGACGAGTTGATAACCTACGTCGAAAATTCCAGGAAGGCAGATTCTTACGCAAAGGCGGGAATGCTTGCCGAGCTGAAAGGTCTGAGGAACGTGCTTTCGGAAGGCGTTTCGCAAAGTGGACTCGGCGGCTTTGTGAGAAACACGGTAAGCAGAATCCGTAACGCGGTTTCTGACGCCAACGCAAGAAACGGCGTTACGGAGGAACAGCAGGCGCTGAACAGCGCGGAAGAAAAGTACGTTGTTGAAAAACTTTACGAAATATTTTCACTGCCTAAGCCGGACGACGAAAACTCGGGTAACAATCAGGGAGAGGAAGAAAATCCCGACCAGCCTTCCAACCCCGGCGGCAACGGCGGAGTAAATATGAGCGACGTGCCCTTCTTCGACCCCGAAAAGGGTTACGTGACGGTCGGCGACGTGCGCGACGAATATTACGAACGCGTTCAGCAAGCGCTTGCGGAAGGCACCATATCCAAAGAGGAATGGGAATATATAATGGCGACTTACTTTGCGGATTTAAGCAATAAAGAGGAATAAAAAAGAGGTTTTTAAAAAAATGGACAATAAAGCAAAAGTTGAAAATTTCAGCCGTTCGGTTGCAAAAATCAAGCAGGAAATCAAAAAGGACCTGGTAGGTCAGGAAGACATTGTAAATAACGTTATCATCGCCATTATAGCGGGCGGCAACGTTCTTTTGGAGGGCGTGCCCGGCGTCGGCAAGACAAGGCTTGTAAGGACGCTCGGCAAGGCGCTTAAACTTCCGTTTTCGCGTATCCAGTTTACGCCCGACCTTATGCCGTCGGACGTTACGGGCACCAACGTAATAGAAAAGGACGCGTCCGGCAAAATGAATACCGTTTTCCAGCGCGGCCCCATTTTCGCGAATCTCGTTCTCGCGGACGAAATTAACCGCGCGACGCCGAAAACGCAGTCCGCCATGCTGGAGGTCATGCAGGAGCACAGGGTGACCGTAGCCAACAAGACATATTCCATTTCGGAACCGTTTTCGTACTCGCCACGCAGAACCCCATAGAGCAGGACGGAACCTACCCCCTGCCCGAAGCGCAGATGGACCGTTTCATGTTCAAACTTTTAGTGGGATTCCCTTCCGTCAAAGAGCTTGCGGATATAGTAAACATGACGCAGGTCACCATGGAGGAAACCGCCGACGCTGTCGTCGACGGGGCAACCATTCTCGCCATGCGCGAGCTTGCCAAATCCGTACCCGTCGTGCCCGACGTGCTGTACTATGCAATGCGTCTCGTCGCGCGCACCCACCCCGAATTGGAGGACAGCGGAGATACCGCTAAAAAATATATCAAATACGGCTGTTCGCCCCGCGCCGGTCAGGCGCTTATCACGGCGGCGAAGGTCCGCGCGCTGATAGACGGCAGATATAACGTATCCTACGAGGATATAAACTCGCTTGCATATCCCGTTCTGCGTCACAGAATGAAAATCAATTATACGGCAATTAACGAAAAGCTTACCGTCGACGACGTAATCGACAGACTTATAAGCGAAAACGCAAAGGAAAAGGGTTCGGGCAAGCTCGACGCGGATAAAAAGCAGGAGGCCCCCGCGGAAACCGCAATCGACAATAACGAAAATACCGACGCGGTTGAAGAAAGCGCGACACCGGTAAAAAAGAAGAAAAAGCTTTTCGGTAATAAAAAAGACTGAAAATCCAAAAATAAAAAAGGCTTAGATAAATGGGCAAACTCGTAATAAACGAAGCGTTTTTGCAACGCGTAGAGCTGTTGCAAACCGTTTTGAAAAACAACATAGCCGGATTATTCGGCGGCAATCACAAGAGCAGAACGTTCGGATCGTCCTGCGAATTTGTCGATTACAGAAATTACGTGCCCGGGGACGATATAACCAAAATAGACTGGAACGCCTACGCCCGTTTCGAAACGCTGTACCTCAAACTCTATCTGGACGAAAGACAGCTTCACACCAAAATTTATATCGACGTAAGTCAGTCCATGGCTTTCGGCGACGGCAAAAAGGGCGAAGCGGCTTTGCAGATAGCCGCGACGCTTGCATATCTGTCCGTGACCGAGCTGGATAAAGTTTCGGTGTTCACGATACGCGGCGGAGAGGTTACGGAAGTTATTTCCGCCATATCCGGCAGGGAACGCTATTTTGCCGAAATAGGCAAGCTGAACGGGATAGAGTTCGGCGGCGACTGCTTCATAAGCGAGGGAATAATGCCGACTCAGGTCGGTTACGGCGACGGGCTTTCGGTGATAATTTCAGACTTTCTGACCGACAGTAATTACGAAAACGCGATAGACTATCTTGCGGATAAAAAGAGAGACCTCTTGTGCGTTCAAGTGCTTTCGTCGGAGGAAATCAACCCCAAGGTGCGCGGCAAAAATATTTTTTACGACAGTGAGGACGCGGGCAGAATGTACCGCAAAAACATCAACAGAGACATTATTAAGGCATACCGCGAGGCGGTGCGGTACGTTCAGGACAGAATACGCGATTATTGCAACGCGCGCGGCGCGGAGTACGTTCTCGTCAGGGACGACAAACCTCTTGACGGATTATTCTTCGAGCAGCTTACACAACTGGGGGTGATGAAATGAGTTTTTATTTCCCTCTCGGACTTTTGGGGCTTCTCGGTATACCCGTACTGATTCTGATTTACGTCATCAAATCTAAATATACCGAGCAGACGATAGCCTCCACATACCTGTGGGAGCTGAGCGAAAAATTCCTGAAGAAAAGAAAACCGGTATCCAAACTCACCGGCATACTGACGCTTATTTTGCAGATACTCGCCGTTATTGCGGCGTCGCTGTTGATAGCCCATCCGGTATTTACGATGCGAAATTCCGCAAACGATATATATTTTATACTCGACGGTTCCGCCAGCATGAATATGCAGCAGGACGGTTCAACGCGCTTCGACAGGGCGAAGGATAAAATAAACGGGATTATAGACGACTCGCTGTCGGGCAGCTCGTATACGCTTGTGTTTGTGCGCGATACGGTCAACGTCGCTTTCGAGGGCGTTACCCAAAAACAGCAGGCAAAGTCCGACGTGGCGGCGCTCGGCGCGGGGTGGAGCGCGACGGAATGTTCTTCCGCCATGAACGTTGCGCAGGAATACTTCGACAATAACCGTTCGGCAATAATTTATCTTATAACCGATAAGCCGTACGAGACCGAGAATATAACTTTGATAAACGTTTCCTCGGGAGAAAACAATATCGCGTTTAACGATTACGGATATACGTTCGAAGACGGCGGAGTCTGCGGCACGGGGAAAGTAATTTCGTATTGCGAGGACGCGGAAATTACCGTGGAGCTGTCCGCAAGCGACACTCTTATGGCTCCGCCCGAAAAAATAGGCGAGACGACCGTAAAGCTAATGGCGGACGAACCTGCGGAATTCAAAGTGCAGACAGCCGTTTCGCACTTTACGAAATTACAGCTTAAAATAGTCGCCAAGGACGCCCTGGGCGAGGATAACGTGGTTATACTGTACGACGAGGCGAAGGCGCAGGAAAGAAAGGTTTTATTCGTAAGCGATTCAAAGGACGGTATGTATCTGAGGAACGCGATATCCTCCGCGGGCAAAGCGCAGGTGGACGCCGTTTCCGTAGAAAAATATTCCGCGTCGGACGCGGCGGGCTACGGGCTTTGCGTCTTTAACGGCTTTACTCCCGCAGAGCTTCCAAAAAACGCGGCTATATGGCTTATAGACGCCGTAGACGGAACGGGGAAAGGCTCCGGAATAAAATTCAGGGATTATCAGACTCCCAAGGACGAAACGGGTCCTGCAAGCTATTTCGTGCCCGAATATACCCGCGGCACCTCCGTGCAGGAGAAGGATTTGCTGCGCGACATAGTGGGGCGCGAGGTTGCCGTCCGCAAGTATGCCAAGTACGGTATACCGCGCAACTTCACCTCCGTCATGAAAGTCAACGGAGATACGCTTATCGCCGCGGGGCTTAACGACAACAACGACAGAGAGGTCGTCTTTGCGTTTGCCATAGGCGATTCCGACTTCGGTCTTAAAGACGATTTTCTGATACTTGTAAGAAATTTAATGAATTATTCTTTCCCGTCCGTCATAGAGGACACCGTATACGACTGCGGCGATATTATGAAGGTAAACGTAGTACCCGGCTGCGAGAACATAGTCGTTACAAGTCCTTCGGGCAGGAATACCACGCTGGACACGGAGGGCAAGGCTTATTGCTCCGTCCAGCTGAACGAAACGGGAACGTATACCGTTACCGTTAAGCTTGCCGGAAGCGACGAAAGCTCGCTTTGCTCGTTCGCGTGCGTGCCGGAGACGGAAAGCCGCTCGCAGGGCGGCGGAACGCTTATTTTAAGCGGCGAAAGAGAGTTTAACTATTCCGACGGATATTACGATAAACTGCCGGCATTTTTCATAGTAATATGCGTGCTGTTGCTGGCGGACTGGGGGATTTACTGTTATGAACAATATCAGCTTCGATAACCCCTGGCTTCTGTTTATAGCCCTGCCGCTTGCGGCCGCCGTGCTTATTCCGTTTTTTATTACGGTCAGGCGCGACAACGTAAATTTCCACAACGTCGCATCCGTTTCACTGCATCTGATAATATGTCTTTGCATTACTTTGGCGGTTGGCGGCATGTCGTTTAAAGCGGTGATAACCGAAACAAACGTATATGTGCTTGCGGATATATCCTATTCAGCGGAGCACAATCTGGACGACGTGCAGAAAAGCGTGGAAAGGGTGGCGGGCAAGCTTCCCAAAAACTCTAAGGTGGGCGTAATATGCTTCGGCAGAAATTACCAGCTTATATCCGAGCTGGGCGCTAAAATTCCCGACGTAAGCTCTGCGGACAAAGTGGACAGAAGCGCAACGGACATAGGCTCCGCACTGCGCTATGCCGGCAATCTTTTCGACGAGGACGTCATTAAGCGCATAATAGTCGTGACCGACGGTGCGGAAACGGTATCCGCCAACAATCTTGTAAAGGTCGTTTCGTCCTTGCAGGAAAACGGCGTCTACGTAGACGCCGTGTATATAAACGATAATTTATCCGACGACGTGAAAGAGGTCCAGCTTGACGGCGCGGAGGCCGCTTCGTCAAGCTATCTGGATAAGGAAGAAGAGGTAAACGTTTTGATACGCGCCAATTGCGGCGGGGACGCGCGCATAGACGCATACCTGACCCTGACTAAAAACGGCGTGTTCGAGGAAAGGAAAACGGTCAGCTTATACAGCGGACTTAACACTGTTTCCATGCCCCTTGCCACTGACGAGACGGGCGCGTTCGAGTACGAATTGAAGATAGAAACGGTAAACGCCGAGGACGATACTTCGCCTTACAACAACACATATCTGTTCACGCAGAAAATCACCGACGAGAGAAAAGTTCTGTTTATCGGCGCTTCCGCGGCGGACGTTGCGGCGGGTAAAGCAATTTACGGCGAAAACGACGTAACCTATATTTCGGACGCGGCGGAGGTTCCCCTTTCCGTTGAGGAAATGTGCGTTTACGACGAAATAGCTTTAAGCAATTTCGACGTGCGCAAAGTGCGCGCAAGCAGTATGTTTATGACAAGCCTTACCACGCTTGTCGACGATTACGGCAAGACGCTTACCACTTACGGCAACACCTTCGTTCAGGACGACGACCCCGACGATAAAAATTCTCCGCTTAAACAGCTTGCGGCGCTGTTGCCCGTGCGCATAGGCAACTTCGACCAGGACAAACGGCTTGTTACCATTGTTCTGGACGTTTCAACCAGTATGAATTTCAACAGCCGTTTCGGCGTGGCAAAAAGAACCGCGATAGAGCTTATTAATTCTCTTACGTCCGCCGACACTGTACTGGTAGTGGGATTTTCCGGCACGGTGGACGAATTTTTGCCCCCGTCGACGCTTACCGCCACAAAGGTTTTGATTGAAAAGATAAACGAGAAGGAAGCGGAAAACGGCACTAATTTAGGCTTCGCTTTAAAATACGCGCACGAAAAAATGCCCAAGCGCTTCCGCGACAGACGCGTAATTATCATTTCCGACGGAATGGACGGCTCCTCGTCCGCAGTGACCGAAGCCGAAAATATGACGAGGGAGGATATAGCGGTTTCCGCAATAGGTATATTCCCTTCGTCGGACGGCGACAAGCTGCTGTCGGGCGTGGTGGATAATTCCGCAATAACGGGCAAACCGTATTTACAGGAGCTTGTGTTTTACAGAAATATAAAGCACGAAAGCGAAGTGGACGGCATTATCAAACAGATTACCGACGAGCAGGAAAATATAGAGATAAAGGACGGAAGCTACGACGTAACGGTACGCCGTCCCGACGAGACGGTTGCGCAGGGCGTAGGTCAGCCGGAAGCCGTGGGAGGCTTCTGGTACAACGCGGCAAAAAGCACCGCAAAAACCGTGTTAACCGCAAAATATTACCGCGATAAAATAACGTCGTTCGACGTTCCTTTATACGCTTATTGGAGCGGCGGCAACGGCAAAGTAGTAAGTTTTCTTTCGGACATCACCTCATGGGCGGGCGGCTGGACGGACGGAACCGAGGGCGGCAAATTTCTTAAAAACATTCCCGCGGCGACCCTTCCCGACGTAAGAATAAACGTGCCGTTTATTATAGACGTCGAAGGTAACGGTAACTCGACTACGCTTAAAGTAAAAACTTCGCAGTCGTTGCAAAACAGTACGGCTTTTACGGCTGCGCTGACAGGACCTACGGGTCTGGTTTCGGAAAAGGCGCTTACATTCGATTCAAGCGAATATTTCGCAACGTTTGCGACGGACGCGCCCGGTACCTACCGCTTTAAGCTGGACTATAATTTCAACGGACTGCATTACGAAGCGGAGGCGGAGTTCTGCGTTTCGTATTATGCGGAATACGACAGCTTCACTTCTTACAGCAAATCTTCGCTGTACAGACTTGTGAGTGAAAACGGAACGATTTTCGAGCCGGACGAGATAACCAAGCTTGAAAATTCCGATTCGGCGTATACGTCTTACGTATTCGACTTTACAATGCCGCTTATGATAGTCTGCGCGGTGTTGTTCATAACAGATATAGTAATAAGACAGTTGAAGTGGAAGGACGTGACTTCGTTCTTCTCGGGAATTGTCGGGAGGCGCAGATGAAAAAGAAAATTTTATCCCTGATGCTCGTTTTCGCATGCGCGGTTTCGTGCTTTGCGGGTTGCGGTCTCGGCAGTTATATAGACAATAACGGCGGAAATAACAAGCCTACCGTCCCGACCGACCCCGATAATCCCGTGAAGCCCGACGAACCCGTAGACCCCTCCGTGCCCGAAACGCATTATACGGTCTCCGTATTTTATAACAATAAGCTTTTCGACCCCGCGGGTGAAGATATAACCGTCGTCTGGAAAAACGACTTAAACGTGAAAAGAGTCGCTCTCGGCGCAGACGGCAAGGCGGACGCGGGCGAGCTGGACGGCGATTACGGAGTATATTTGGAGGGGCTTCCCTCTCACTACGCATACAATCCCAACGCAAACACCGCCACGGCGGAAAACCGTAAAATAACCATTCTTCTTACCGACGTAAAACAGCCGGAAAGGGGCGACGGCAAGGGGCTTTATGTGGACGGCGGTTGCTATGTAGTCAGATACGACGGCAATTACCGCGCGCAAATTTCTTACGAGGGCGAATATCTTTATTACCAGTATACGCCCACTGCGGCGGGGTTTTACTCGGTAGAATCGTGCGTCAGCGTTTACGCAGACGAGATAAATCCCCTTCTCAGGACGTACAGCGGCTCGGGCAGCTATAAGTTTAACCCCAAGGACGCCAACGGCGGCGGCGTTTCGCTCGAAGGCGGGTTTACAAGAAATTTCCGTTACGAATATAAGATAGACAAAAGCGAAGTCGGGCACTCCTTCACCTTCGCGGTAAGCGCGCAGGGTAAAAATACGGACTACCCGTTGACGGTTGATTTTGCTATAACGTACGAGGGCGAATACGTCAGCGGCAACTCCGACGAAAGGATATACCGCGCAAAGGAAGCCAAGATAAAAGCGGCGGAAAAGAAGCCCGGGGAAAAGTTTACGTTCGCCGATTTGGGGAAGAAGCAATTTATCTATACGTATTATGACGAAACGACGAAAACTACCGAATACAATTACAAGTATAACGAGGACACGGGCTTTTTCCATTACTATAACAAGGATTACGCGGACGACCCGTACGGTTACGGCAAAAATTACGGACCTATACTTTGCTGCGCAATATCGAGGCCTATCGAGTCTTATTCCGTAACCACGCTGTACGACGCGCACTTTGTCGGGCTGGGTCAAAACTTTTTAAGGCTTTACAACATGTGGCTTGAAGAAGAGCACAAGTACGTCGTTCTGAATTATACGGATTTCATACGCGAGGACTATAACAGGGTTAGCAATTCCGACGGCGTGTGCTACGTCACCAAGGAGCTTAAAGATTTCTTACAGAAGTTTGCCGAAAGTCATTCGCTGTATACCGACGGCGCGGGAACGTCGGAAGGAACTCCCGAAGAAAAGGGATACTCCGCTAACCAGGACGCGCTGTGGCTGTTCGCGTGCGGTTTCTACAAATAATCAAAGGATAATACCTGTAAATAGTAATAACCGTTTAACGGGAGGTTGAAACATGAAAAAAACTTTAAAAATATTTCTGACGGTTTTGCTTGCCGTTACCGCGGCTGTATGCACCGTCGCAGGGCTTTCCGCGTGCGGCGGCTCCAAGCTGGAAAGCATTACCGTTGAAAACGCAAGGACGGATTTCAAAGTCGGGGACGAGTTTGTGCTGGGCGAGGATTTTACGGTTACGGCGCATTACAGCGACGGTAAGACCGTCGACGTTACCGACGAGGCGAAAATCACGCAGGAAAAGGGCTTCGATATGAGCGTTGCGGGAGATTACATGATAACCGTCGGTTACGGCGGCAAAAAGGTTGTATATACCGTTTACGTCGGAAGCTTCGACAATATTCTGCGCAAGATAGAGTTGGATACAGCGGCGGTAAAAAAGGACTACAAACTCGGCGAAGAAATTTCTTACAGCGGTTTGAAACTTAAATGCACTTACGAGAACGCGCAGGGACAGCTTGTCGAACGCGTTACCGAGGATTTGAAAAATTTCAAGCTGGAAATAAAGGACTCCTCGGGGAATATTTCAGGCACGGTCTTTTCTGCGCTGGACGATTACGTCGTAACCGTTTCGCAGGGGGCTGTTCAGGCTTCGTACACCGTAAAGGTGGCGGGTGTGGACGTTTCCACGGTTCAGGGCGCGATAGCGGTCGGTTCCGCGTTCAAATCGGAGGTTGTTTCCGGCTCGCAGACGGTTTGGTCGGCCAAGAAGGGCGGCGACATCAAAGACGGCGTTAAAATCTTCGACTACGACTATAAATTCGGCGACAATTACACTTATGTCAAAGAAGATGCAAGTACGCCGGTTAAGGACGAAGCCACAAACGAAATTCTCCGTTACGTTGTTTACGAGTATCATTACAGCATGGAAAGCGACGGCATCTTCGGCGTGCAGCTTCAGGACGGGAAAACCGTCGCCAACAATCAGCTGTCCGCGGACGCAATGGGCGGCTCGCCCAACTTCCTTTGGTACAGCAGCGATACGCAGTACGGCATAGAAAATACCTTGGCAAGCCTCTATAAGCATGCAAAGGTTTGCTCAAACGGTGATTTGAAGGAAACCGCAGACGAGCAGAACAGGAAATATTCTTTCTCCTTTTCCGGATTGGAATTCCGTTCAAATAATGCGGATTATTACGAGACCACGGTTACCTTTACCCTCGGCGAAAAATACAACGTAGAGCACGTGGAATTTACGCAGGATTATTACGAAAACAACGACAGCGCGGCGGGAGCCGATTGGTATACGCCAAGCTTCGTCACAGTGAACGGAATAACGACGCCGGCGTCGCCGTACACGCAGAGAAATTTTACGGTTGTCGACCAGAGCGTCGGTGAAAGAACGGAAAATATGCCTTATTCGCCCGATATGTTCAAGCTGAAATCGTATAAATTAATGCACAACGACGTCGATTTAGGCGATAACGGCGAAATAGAGTGCGACGTGAAAAATCCTTCGCTGACCATAAATATAGAGGATATAATGCCCTCGACCGCGGACTTTACGCACGACCCCATGTATTTGGACTATGAGGGCAACCATAGCGGAGAAGTCAACAGCTCGTCCGTACTGGTTTCAACCGGCTTTACTGCTTACCGCAGCGGCAACGTTTTAAAAATAAAGCTTAGAAACGGCGGGGTGTGGAAGCTTAAAATCAGGACTTCGCTGACAGCAAAGACTATTACGTTTAACGTAAAGGGCGTAGACCCCACGCAGATGGTTTCCCAGATAGGCAACCCCGTGACGGGCAAGTTCGGCAACGGAGATAAAAAGACGGTTGCAATCGGCGGTGACGTATATTTCCGCGGCGCGGTAAACGAATATGCAAACGCCGACCAGAAGGCGGAAGTCACTTCCTCCAACTCGTCGTCGGCGACGGTAGAGCAGGTTACGCTGGGCGGCGTGAAGTGCTTTAAATTCAAAGCTGCGGCGGCAGGCACGTACAACGTTACGGTAACTTCTTTATCCGGTTCGCCCATAAGGTGCCTGTTCACGTTTACCGTCAGCGATTTACCGGATTTCGAATCGTTGCTCGGCGGCGAATACACGACGGTCGACGAACGCGAGGGAAATATTTTCAATCTGGTATTTACGCCCTCCTCCGCGGGTGAGGGGGTAAGCGGTACGGTTAAAATAACCGTTACGCCCACAAATGAGGACGGCACGCTTTTGCCCGAACAGGCAAAAACGCAGACCTTGAATTTCAGTGTGGATACGGACGGCGTTTCAATCGTCCTTACGCATGTTTCGGGTGAAAATCTCGGTATAGATTTATTTGTCGACGACGCGGGTCAATTGCTTTTGGAGGACCGGTACGGCAGAACGTTCCCCCTGACGCGCGTGCAACCGTAAAAAAACTATCAATAAATTTAAAACCCGATGCGGGGCAGACGCCCCGCATCGGGTTTTTTAGTTGCTTAAAATCCATGCAAAAATTAATAAAAAAAACGAAAAAAATTTTTTAATGTACACGCAGGCTGTCATCTTTAAGGGTTATACAGATAGCAGACATATGTTTAAAAAAATAATAAAAAGGAGGAAGTATGGATAAGTTAATCGCGCTTTTATCGGATGACGGCGGGATAACCGCAATTGCGGCCCTGGCGACGGTTATCCTGACGGGCATTATAAAACTGCCCTTAAAAAAGCTGGCGGAAAAATTTACTTGCGCGAAAAAAATTACGCGCTTCATAGTTTTTCTGCCGTTGGTTACAGGCTTCGGAATGACGACCCTTATAAACTTTTTACTGACAGGACAATCCCATTTCGACGCGCAGTTTTTCATGAAATGGCTGTCTGCGGTAAGTCTCAGCCTTGCGATTTACGCGTTTTGGGAAAAATTTGTTCCGTCAGAGAAAAAGTTTTTAACGGAAACGGAAATTCAGGCAAACAAGGAAGCGGTTGAAAAAATCAAGGAAAGTCTGGAAGAGTCTCAAAACACGGATAAGCAGACGCCGGAAAGTGAAACAATAATTCTGACAAACCGCAAAAAAGACTAAAAGGAGAATAAAATGGGAACTTTAAAATTCAATTCGGTTTTTTGCGAAAGCGAAAAAAACACCTCCTGCGCAAACGAAGCGCCGCGTGACAACCGTCACGCGGCGGTAAAAAATACTTGCGCAGCTTCGGAAAAGGACGGGGGATACATAAATGAAAGCGTAGATCTCCGCACGCAAAACTCTTATACCTACATGCGCAACAATAATCTTTTGCGCAAAGTAATATCCGCCGCGCCGCTGCATTTTTGCGGCGATGACGGAAAATTAAAACCAATCGACACCCGTCTTTACGATAACGGAAAAATTATAGAAAACGCCGAAAACGGCTATAAGGTGAAATTCGACAAAGACGCAAACAACGGTAAAATATTCTCTCTTACCAAGGGGGGAAAGGTTATTACTCTTTCGGCGGGAGGCTTGGGGGCAAGGTGCTCCTGCGGTTGCGCATGCCGCCTTTGCGATGGGAATTCCACAGTCCTTGCAACGCTTGACGACGGTACGGAAATAGAGTATCTACCGCTTGCCGACAGGGTAAAGGAAAATATTAAAATTACGCAAAGAAAGGACTTATACGAGTACTTTTTCACGCTGGATATAGGCGGCTTAAAAGCGGAAAAGGGTGAAAACAATACTCTGCGTTTAAACGATGAAAACGGAAAGACACAGTTTATAATTCCTGCGCCTTTTATGTACGACGCAAACAATAAATTTTCCGATAAGGTAAGCTACGAAATAAACGCGAACGGCGGTATGCTTAATATAAAAGTTGTCGCCGACGCGGAGTTTATCAACGCCGAAACCACTGTCTTGCCCGTCACAATCGACCCGCAGATAATAGTGAACGACGAAAATTGCAGCGGCGTGTTCGTTTTGGAATCGGCTTATTCCACCGAAGAAATGACCGAGTATTACAACGATATTCTTATAATCGGAGACCCCTTAAATTACGGCGGAGAATATAATGTAAGAATAAGAGTAAATACGTTCAAGATTCCCGAGTATGATAAAGCAATATCGGTTAAATTAAAGTTGAAATCCAAAGCGGGCGCGTACGGTAGGTTTACTTTTGAAGGGCAGATATATGAAGCAAAGCCGAATTATGAATATGAATTTGATATAACGGGTACTCACAGCGGCAGTATTTTAGATTTTTTTGCGATAGACGGCGAAGATCCGTTTATAGAATTTTATACGACTGGCGCGGACGCTCCCGAGCTTATTCTGGATTTTATTTCGGAATCAGAGGAGGAAGAATCGGAAGCGGATAAAATGCCCGCCGAAAGAGCGAATTTAAAACAGTACTCATTCGATGATAATGTTGCGGCTTCGGTAGATTTGAATAACGGCGTGGGAACCTGCGCAGTTAAATTCTTCGGCGGCGACGATTTTGCTATTCCTTTCGACGTGGTCGGATATTGCAGGCACGGCTACGACGCGGGCGTCGTCGGCGAAAACTGGCGATTGAATTTATTTAAAAATTTAAAAATTTCCCGCGACGATACGACAAGCAACACCGTTTACGCGTATGTAGACGAGCTTGGCAATTATCACGCTTTTAAGGAAACTTATTACTATTTCGAAAGCGGGGAAAAACATTTCGTCGAAAAAAACAAAGTGGCAATAGATATTACAGGTAATCTAACCTATTACAGTCACCGTGTCTATAAGCATAGCGTTTGCGACGGCTATACCCTCATTCCCGAAATAGACGATTTTAAAAATTATCGGATAATAGAACAGCGCGGTCAGGAGCAAATTCAGCTTGAAGAAACCGTTAAATCTTACAAAGCGTCGTTAACCGGATACGTCAAGCTTATTTTACCTGATTTGGTTATAAGTCGTAGAATTACGGTTCTTGATAAAAATGATTGCGAAAAATTGTTTGAGGGCGTAAGCGAAAATTCAAATTATATCCTCTTGCCCGCGGGCTCGGCTTATCAGTTGCAATCGTTATCGGTAAGTATAAAGCAGCTGGAAAAAGAAATTAGTGAACAGGAAACACAGAGCGGTATAACGGCCGACACAGAGCTGTTAAGAAGTCAAAAGAATGCCCTTAAAGGGCAATCGGACAGCATTATTTCCCAGGCAAGGAAAAATTTCGAAGCGGTAAAGCAAAGCTTTATAAACTATTTTACCAAAAAAGCAGAGCTGGAATTACTGCTTAAACATACGCCCGTAAGCTATCTTAAAGACGGCGACGGTACAGTTAGCGGCTTCAATAAAGACGGCAATCTCGTATGTATGTTCGACGCGCACGGAAACACTATATCCTTAGAGTACGATTCGGCTAATAAAATAATTTCCGTATACGACAACGAGGGTAAAACTTTGCGCTTCGGTTATGAAAACGGGCTGCTTACAAGCATAACCGACAGCCTCGGCAGAAAGACCGAATACGCATACAGCGGCTTAAATTTGCAGTCGGTAAAATTTGCGGACGGCGGATTTTTGAATTTAAAATATCAGAGTAATCAGATACGCAGTATTGAGACGGAAGACGGCTTGCAGTATAAATTTTCATTCGACGCAGACAGCCGCATAACGGAAATCAACACCAATTCGAAACCCGTAACTATATCACGAAACGTAATTACCGAAAAAGACTCGTTTAATAAAACTCTTGCGAAAACAACTTTTATTTACGGCGAGAATACCGCGGAAATTTCGGAGAAAAACGGGCACAGCGAAAGCTACGTTTTCGACTCCGGCAAAAAAGTGAAAAAATTTACGCAAAAAGACGGAGCGGGCTATGAGGCGGTCACTAATTACGCTTATGACTACACCGACGGAAAAACGGTAACGGCGGTAACCGTGACAAAGCCGGACAACAAAACGGTAACCACGGTTGAAAAATACGACAATTTTAATTTGCTTACTTCGTCGGTTTCAGACTGGCAAAAAATATCCGACACCGCGCAGGTTAAGACGGAAACAAATTATGCCTACGACAATGATGAAAATTTAATTTCCGCAATAACCTGCGAATATACCGAGGTTAACGGCGAAATAACGCAAAAAAACTACGTGACGAATTACCGTTATAATTCGCACGGCAGTCTTACGCTTACCGAAAGCTACGTCGAGGGAGAGGAGCTTGTTACGGGTAAAAATATCGAGGAGCGCTTCTACGATAAAAACGGCAACGCAGTAAAAACGGTCAGCTACAACACGCTGGACAGTTCCACCAAGTTTTATAGCGAAAGCGTTACGGCGGAAAACGGTCAGATAATCGCCGACGTCGACGAAACCGGCGCGCGCGTTGCGGAATACGGGTATAAAAACGGTACTAACGTAATCAATTCCGTTACCTATCCCGACGGCGGCAAAATTGCATACGGACGCAATGCGTATAACGACAGAATAACTTCCGTAACCGCAAGCGACGCAAACGGAGAAGCAAACACAACCGACGTTTTTTACAACTGCGGCATGCCTGTGGAAGTTAAAAGCGGCAACACGGTAATATCTCATACCTACGACCACACCCGCAGAAAAATTTTTGCGTCGGTAAACAATAGCGGCTATGCAGAATATTCTTATAAAGATTATGCTTACGACGCCGCAACCGGTAAGTATGTTTTCGGCGAAAAGCAAACCTCGCTTATCGACGGCGAAATTATTTGTACTGTCACGCAAAGCGACACGGGCGAGGACACCGCGGACGGAGTTATAAGGACGCAAACAGTTTCCGTTGACGGAACTAAACTGAGCGGGAAAAAGTACAACGCAAAACAGCAGTTGGAAAGTGCAGAAAGTAATTGTATCGGTTCCGCCGACAAATACAACACCTC
>ERZ777305.1437-NODE-1437-length-28166-cov-4.099356_pt1 | contig 28166 bp, 23 predicted proteins | sample MGYA00374965_ERZ777305 | MGnify/ENA primary metagenome ERZ777305 (study PRJEB29328, sample SAMD00013331) | mouse gut metagenome | study: EMG produced TPA metagenomics assembly of the Metagenome analysis of fecal microbiota from mouse which was promoted... | reverse complement strand
TCCATCGCGCGTACCGACGGCGGCTACAAGCTCGGGGTGCATATCGCGGACGTTTCGCATTATGTAAAGAAAGGTTCGGCGCTTGACAAGGAAGCGTTCACGCGCGGAACGTCGATATACTACGCGGACAGGGTCGTTCCAATGCTCCCGAAGGAGCTTTCCAACGGTATATGCTCGCTCAACCCGAACGTGGACAGGCTCGCGTTCTCTTGCCTTATGAACGTTTCCTCAGACGGAAAGCTGCTGAGTTACCGCTTTGAGAAAACCGTTATCCGCAGCCGCGTCAAGGGCGTTTACTCCGAGGTCAACAATATACTCGACAATACCGACGACGACGAGATAAAGGCGAAATACGAACGCGTTATCGACCGTATCCCGATAATGCGCGAGCTTGCGGAGATACTCGAGAAGAACCGCGTAAACCGCGGCGCTCCCGAGATAGATACCGTCGAGGCTAAGATAATCACCGACGAGAACGGAATTTGCGTGGACGTAAAGCCGCGCGAGCGCGGGGTTGCCGAACGCATTATCGAGGAGTTTATGCTCATGGCGAACAACGCCGCCGCGTCGCTTGCGATGAAAGAAAAATTCCCGTTCGTTTACCGCGTTCACGAAGCGCCCGCGACCGAAAAGCTCCTCGCGCTCGGCGACACGCTGACGGCGCTCGGCGTAAACCCGGAAGGCATTTCCGAGCGCTCCACCGCCGCCGACCTCGCAAAGGTCATCAGCGACAGCAGAGACAGCGACAAATATATCGTTATAAACCGTATTGTACTACGGACTATGATGAAAGCGAAGTACTCCGATGAGCCTCTCGGACACTATGGTCTTGTAATGCCAGAGTACGCGCACTTCACTTCCCCGATACGCCGCTATGCCGACCTGTCGATACACCGCATACTCACCGATTATGTATACGCTCTGTCGACGGAAAAGCTCACGAAGAAGTACAAGAAATTTGCCGCCGAGGCAGCAATGCAGGCGAGCAACACGGAGCTTGCCGCGGTGCGGTGCGAACGCGAGTGCGAAAATCTGTATATGGCGGAGTATATGAAGAACCATGTCGGAGAGGAATATGATGGTTTTATTTCTGGCGTTTCGCCGAACGGGATCTTCGTGGCGCTCGCCAACACCGTCGAGGGAATGATCTCCGTGACGCGTATGCCGCTCGGAGAATATGAGGTGCAGCACAGCGTTATCCTCACGGGCGCGGCGAACGGCAAGGTGTTCACCGTCGGTGACAAAATCAGAGTAAAATGCGTTTCCGTCAACGTAAACGGCGGCTTTATCGACTTTGACTTCGCAGAAAACACATAATAACGGAACGCCGTATCAAATAACGATACGGCGTTTTTTGTTATGTTGTTAATTCGTTACCGGCATCTGCGTCCTCGCGGCGCCTTTTCACGATATCCTTTACGATAATGTTGAACGCCTCGAGCACCTTGGGATTGAACAACCCGCACTGCCCCTCGTTTATCATCTGTATCGCGGTGTCTAAATCGAACGCCGACTTGTATACTCTCGGCGAAGTCAGCGCGTCAAACACATCCGCGACTGCAACGACCTGCGCCCAGATGGACACCTCGTCGCCCTTGAGTCCGTCGGGATAACCGCGCCCGTCCCAGCGCTCGTGGTGGTGGCGGCAGATATCGTAGCTGTAACGGTACACCTCGTGGTCCATAATGTCCTCGGGCATCTCTGCAAGGATATCACAGCCCTTGACGGTATGTATCTTCATTATCTCGAACTCCTCGGGAGTGAGCCGCCCGGGCTTTTTCAGGATACTGTCGGGAATAGCGATCTTTCCGACGTCGTGAAGTATCGACGCGGTGCCGATCTTCGCTATGGTGGACTTGTCGAGATGATACTCGGGGAACATCTCGCTTACCTTGCTCATCAGCTTTATGGTGACGCTCTTTATACGCTTTACGTGCTCGCCCGACTCGCAGTCGCGGAACTCGATAAGCGTTGCCAGGGTCTCGACCATTTTGTCGTTTATCTTGGACATTCTGTCCACGCTCTCGTTGACCATATCAACAAGCTCGTTTCTGTGGCGGTAAAGCTCGATGATGTTGCCGATTCTCGCCTTGATAAAGCACATACGAAACGGCTTGGAGATTATATCCACCGCGCCGAGATTGTACGCGCCCGTAAGCATTTGCATATTGTCAGCGGCAGTGATGATGAACACGGGGATATTGTATATCTTTCCCGTTCTGTTAAGCTCCGCCAATACGCTCATTCCATCCATGACGGGCATTATCAGATCGAGCATAACGGCGATTATACTGTTGTCCTCGTTGATGATGTCGAGCGCCTCCTGACCGTTCTCCGCCTCGATTATATTGTACTCGTCCTTAAAAAGCTCAGCGAGCAGAACGCGGTTGATCTCCTGATCGTCGACGATCAAAATTGAATTCTTCACTAGTAACCGCCTTTCATTCACATATGCTTTTTAATGCAGTCCATAAATTCCCGCTGGATTTCAACGGTCTTTTCCAACAGTTCCTTAGCCTTTTCTGGCTTATTGTCGCGGAAAAGATCCACCATTTCGGTGTAGTTGTTGTACAGCGGCGTAAGTGAAAGGTTGCCGACTACGCCCTTTAAGGTATGCGCGTTCGACAGCGCAGCTTCGAGGTCGCCCGACTCCACATATGGCATAACGGGAGCGTCCTCCACCACCTTCGGCAGCTTCATAAGCATACGCTCGTACAGCGACGAGTTGTTCATAAATCTTGCAAGAGCGTCCTCTGTGTCCGCTCCGAGCAATTTCAATTCTTCTATCAAACCCATATTACCGACCTCCAAAATAAATCAAACCGAATACGTAAGCAGTGTAAGCTCGTCATAATCATCGGACAGCCTGAACGCGTTCTCTGGAAGATCGCAGTTCGGGTCGCGGAGTATCTTCTCCGCTTCGGCCAACGGACACGGGAACACTACTTTATGTCTGAACAGCGAGATAAATCCCGTCGCGAGCTGAGCCGCGCTGCCCGACACGAACATAAAATGCGCTCCGAGACGCGAGCCCTTTACCAGCGCTCGCTTCATATCGCCGAGACAGTCCTCCGCGTGCATTGCCGCAAGAAGATGATCTCCGCCCAGAACTATCTCGAACGCCGATGCACGATTGCCCGCCGCGATATCCGCCGCTATCGCCTTAACGCGCGATACAGCTTCGTCGCCCATAAGCACGTTCACTCCATCAAGAGCGCCCTCGCTTATCAGCTCAGCGTATACAGGGTCGCCGCGCCATGTGAGCACCTCCACGGACTTGTTCTGCGCCGACAGCGAGTTCAGTGCGGCCTTCACCATATGTGCCGCGCTCGCTTTTTCGCGCTCGGGAGCGACCGCCAACAGGTTCTCGCCGAATTCCTCGTACAGACGTATCGGGTATTCCGCTCTGAAACGGCACGGCTCACCGAGGAACAGCAGGGTCTCGTCCGCGCTCTTCGCCGCTATCATCTCGCTCTGCGCCGCCGAGTGGCCACGGTGAACCGCGCGAAGCTTTCTGTTGGCGAGTATCGGATGCTTGTTGACATATTCGTCATAGCCCGTCCTGTACTCGGTAACGGCGATAAATCTGTTGTCAATGACTGCCTGAGCAACGAGCATACGCACCATTACCAAGCCCTCTTCATTGCCCTCGGACGCGGTAAACGCGCATCCGTCCGGAACCTTTTTGAGGGACTCAATCTCATTTTCATACAGCTTGATATGACCAAACATCTCACGGACGCCGCTGTCACAGCCCGCGACAGCCGCCGCACAGTGAACGGCAACGTTCTCAAAGCACACGGGGCGCTTTCCGTCCTCGAGGAATGCCTCCGACGTAAGCACAAAGTGAATCCCGCAGTCGGCGCACCTTCTGAAAATGCCCGCAAGCTTTACGGTAAAGCTCCTGCCGAAATATCTCGGAGCACCGCCCAGGATTTCGAGCAGTCTCGAGAACTCGTTTACAACTATAAACACTCTCGGCATATACACGTTTTCGGGTACGGCAGAATAGTCCTCCCAACCGTTTTTGTTGAGCGCAACGGTACGCTTCTCAAACTCGGAGGATATAACGTCGATAAACGCCGTTTCGCCGTCAAAGTCGGAAACCGCGTATCTGATATGAGCAGCGGGCTTTTCCGAATACTTCATCAGCTCACCGTCACCGCAATCATACAGCCACAGCTCCGCGTCGTCAGGGTGAGCGCGCTCGATTATCTGCGTGATTATCCTGTCGGTAAGCATCTGTCTGTCGCCGCCGCGCTTTCCGCATATAAAGGTTATGCCGCCTCCTATGTCTATATTCACGGGGTTGCTGTCAACGCTTATGCCGATCTTGATCTCGGGGATCTTGCGGCTGCCCTTGCGCGGTCTGCCGTCAACAGGCTGTTGAACAGGCTGAGAAACGGGCTTAGGCGCGGGCTCGGGGGAGGGCTGTGCCGACCGAACAGGCTCGTGAACCTCGGATTTTTCGGATTCGGATATCTCGGAAGACAGCTCCGATACTACCGACACGCTGACCTCCTTCTCCTCGGAAGTGGATCCGGAAAGATTGAACAGAATATGCGCGGGAACAGGCTCGCTGTTCTCCATAAGGCGACCCTCGTCGGGTATGTCATCTTCGGGACGAGCTTCGTAGACGTGCTGAACCGCGGATCTTACAGGCTCGGCGTGGATACCCGAAGCAACAGGCACAGGCTGTGCCGCATCAAGCTCGGGAGCATGCTCCGCGTGAGCTGCCTGCTGACGGCGCTGGTCAACGTAAACGCGGCGAATATCCTCTGGAAGATCGGAGGGTGCGGAGTACCAAAACAGGCTTTCGCGGACGTCTTCGATCCAAAAACCGCCATTTCTGCTGCGGATAGAGGTCGCAAGTGCACGAACCTCCTTTTCGGCGGGAGTTTCGTCCGCCGAAGCGCCATGAGTGAGCACGACAAGAACGCCGCTCTGCTGTGCGCTTCTGCACACTGAAACAACCTTGTCCAGCATATCGTCCATATAGTTCTCGGGAAAGCCGTTCAGCACGAGCACGCGGGACACCTTGTCCGGTGTCGGAGAGGACTGTGCCGCCGCGGCGAACTCGCCGAGCTTAGTCTCCGCGTCGGATATCGACTGCGGAACGGTGATAAACGGATTTATACCCTTGCCGAGCGCCGCAATATGACCGAGACCGTCCGCGGTAAACGTAGACGGGTCGCAGAACATCATATCTGTGATATCCTGCCCGCTATACTTTATAAGATTGAGCAGCAGCCGCTGAACGCCGCCCATAAGATAAGTCTGATTGCGCTCGTCATAGTCGAGGAACAGCACGCCGCCCTTATTCGTTGGCACCTGATATGGCGCGCCGATAGTACGCGCCGCCGCGTTGTACTCGCCGTTGGATGTCGCGGAAAGCTCCATTTCCACCTCCATGGGCACAGACAGCTTAACGCGGCGCTGACCGATACTGATGAACCCCTTGGACGGCAGCTCGACCGTTCCCGGACTGTTGAATGCAGATTTGTCGAACACCAACAGCTTAAGGTACTCCTTGAAATCTTCCGACTGTATGTAAGCCTTTACCTTTTCGTCATGCTGCTCCTTGCGGTCGTTAAGCGCGGCAACGTCGCTGTCGTACTGGCGCTTGGCCTGCACCTTGCTGCCATCGATAAGCTGCTTGGTCTGCTCGATCTTCTGCTCATAATACTTTACCTGACCAGTAACCTTTGTGTACAGCGTTTCGGCATTGGGATCATTATGAGAATCAAGCTTTATAGTCTGACGGATACTCTCGAGCTGACCTGCAGAAGTCTCGAAAGGAGCCGGCGCTTCCTCCAGACCGTCGGGCTGAGCATGCTCCTTAGCGTACTCAATAAGATAATCGAGCTTATGCATTTTCTCGTGTATCTCGCCTATTTTTTCGTTCAGATCCTCGTCTGAAGAACTGCAATAATCGTTGTATTCCTTGAAAGCGGCGTCCATCTCCGAGGAGATCTGCTTTTCCTCTTGAGCAAGCTCCAAAAACTTGCCAAGCATTTCGTTAACTAAATCTGCCATAATTTTACTCCTTCTGGGCCTTCGTCTTCCGAAGCGCGTGTAGCACAATCAAAACCATGCCTATGTAATAATTATACCTAAAAAAATCGCGCGTGTCAATAGATTTTATTAACTTTGTACAATATTTTGTGAAATGTTTTCGTTTTCAGAGTAAATATTGACGGAAATGGCTTGCTGCGCTAATTTCTGATTTACAGCATTAAAAACCGCCGCACCAAACCGTGCGGCGGTATGTTATCATGCTGGCTCTACGCCCAGAAATTCCTCCAGAGTAAGCCCGCTGTCGTAGACGAGCTTTGCCGTGCTCTTGCCGAGCCAGCGAATATGCCATGGCTCGTAGTCGTAGCCCGTTTTATGCTCGCTGCCCTTGGGGAAACGGATAATGAAGCCGTACTTGTAGCAGTTATCGGTCAGCCAGCCGCCCTCCTCGGTGTTGACGTAATTCTCGCTGAGCTCTCCGATATCCATTGCCAGACCCGTCTGGTGCTCGCTGTGACCGGGTCGTGCAGAGTACATAACCACTCTGTCGTAATCGTCTATCTCGCAGTAGTAGTCGAAAAGCTCCGTCTGAAGCTCATAACTGCGGTAGCCCGAGACCAGCGGCAGAGAATACCCCGTGTCCTCACGCATCTGAAGCAGTGTATTATACGCGTCGTCGATTACCAGTCCAAGCTCCGCGCCGTAATCCTCGGGAACGGAATACTTTTTATTCACGATCAGCACTCCCCCGACATATGTCACGCCGTCCTTTTCAACGGGATCGGGCGCTTTTATCTTCGTGAGACAAGTACCCTCGCAGTTGATATCTTCAAAGGATTTCAGCACCGTCAGCAGACCCGCGCCGTTTATCTCACCTTTCTCGCGGATACCGAGAAAACCGCCGAGCTCAAGGCTTCCATCCAAGGTCATCTTGCCGTTCAGCAGGAGATTGCCGCCGCTCTGTATCTTTATCGAGCCGCCCCTCTCGCAGTTGACCGTACCGTCGACCGTAAACTCTGCGCCGTCCTGTATGTACAGCGTCTCGCCGCTCTTTACCGTAAGCGTTTCCGCCGCCGCGATAGTCATATTCTCGGAGACTATCTTATCACTGCGAACGGGAGCGTTTGCTTGAACGTCAGAGGTACTGCTACTGCTGTTCGGCTCGCTTATCGTGTTGATAACTATTGACGACGAAGTATCGCTCGTAGGACGTGAGTTTGTCGGACGCGCGTCACAACCGCAAGCGGTCAATGCCATAGCCGACAACAAAACCGCCGCGCCGATATTTAAATACATTTTCATTGCGTTTCCCCCTTTTTATTCCCCTGTTTTATACATACATTATAACATCATTTGTCGAAAAAATCAATAGCAAAGTCTGACGAAAATCTTACATATTTGTGAAATCAGCCGCACACCTCAATAATTGCGTGCGCAAACAATATCGCGTCCTTGAGCAGCTCGTCAGCCGTGATGAACTCGTTCGCGCCGTGCATATGATAATCCGTATTGCCGCGCTCCGCGCCAAACGCCACGCCGCCCTCGATATTATGTACGTAAGTGCCGCCGCCTATCGCGATACACTGTCCGCGCTCGCCTTCAACTCTCTCGTATACCGCCAACAGCTGCTTTACGAATTCGCTGTCCTCGGGAACGACGTGCGGCTCCTCATCGAGCAGCACCTCGCATTCCAATGTGGTCTCTTTTCTTATCGCCGGGATCAACTTTTCCTTAACGGACTGCAAAGAAACACAGGTCGGGAAACGCACGTCGACCGTACCCTCCACATCGCCGACGGGAGTTATCGCCAGCATGCTCAGAACGCAGGTCAGAGCGCCGCTCGCGTCCGCGCACTTCAAGCCAAACGCCGAGCCGTCCGTCTCACCGAACGGGAACAGCCTTGATAATCCGCGGAGCACCTCTTCACCCGTGATACGGCTTACAAGATCAAGCAGCCCCGTGACCGCGTTGACGCCCGTTTCGGGAGTAGAAGCGTGAGCCGCCCTGCCGCCGCACGAGATAAGTACGCCGCTGCCCCGTTCGCTGACCGTAAACTTCGCCGCGTTCTCGTCGTCCTCCGCGGGGGGAATTATAGCCGCCTGCGCCCTGCTGCCCGTAACACCGCGCAGAATAGCCTTCGCCTTATCGGCAACTGCATTCGGGGCGCTGCCGCCGCGGAATTCAAGAGAATTTCCGCCCGTCGTTCCGGAAAAACGAACGCGCAGCATTCCCTTTTCAATATTGATAACGGGAAAACTGCCGTCGGGCGTGAACACCTTGGGCGGGAAAGCGGCGTTCTGCTTGTACAGCTCCAGATCCTTTGAGCCGTTCTCCTCGTCCGTGCCGAATATCAGCCGAACACCCTTTTTGAGCGGTATGCCGAGCGACTTCACCGCGTTCATAGCCCACAGCGCCGCCAACGCGGGACCCTTGTCGTCGATAGCGCCGCGCCCGAACAGCGCACCGTTCTTCTCGGTGAGCGTGAACGGATCGGTGTTCCAGTTGTCCTCCAGCGCGGGAACAACATCGAGGTGTGCCAGAATGCCCAATTCGGGGTTTTCGCCGTAGTCGGCGCACAGCACAGCGTCGCCGATCACCGACGTTACAAAACCCATTTTTTGGCAGTACTCCTCCGCCTTGAGCAGCGCCCTCTTAGTCTCCGCTCCAAACGGTGCGCCGCGCTCAGGCTCATCGAGAACGCTCGGTATAGCAACAAGCTCCGCCAGATCCTTCACTATCTCGTCCTTGTGCGAATAAATAAACTCCTGAATTTTCTCGTTCATATTTCCTCCTTATTTTATAGAATTTCAAAATCTTGTCTAGTCTGCTACGCTTCGCTTCGGTCGACACTTTTTGAAATTCCTTCATCACCGATAGGTGCACTTGGGTAATGCCGTTCACAGTTGTGATTTATCATTTCGGCGAATTTTGCCACTGCGATATTATATGTTTCCGCTTCGTTCACCTCACTCCGCCTTGCTATGCAAAATTACATCACTTTTTCATCATTTCGATCATCATCTCGGCGACCTTGTACACGTCACCGCAGCTGGTAGTAATTACCAGATCACCATCCTGAACATTATCCACAACGTGCCGCGCAACCTCCTCAAACGTCGGGAACCACACACAGCCGTCTATCTTAGCGGCTAAGTCCTTTGAATAAATATTATACGTGTTCTTTTCGCGGCTGCCCATTATTTCCGTGAGCACTACCTTATCCGCTATGGAAAGCGCATCGGCAAACTCATCAAGCAGCGCTGCAGTCCTCGAATACGTAAACGGCTGATGAACGCACCACACGCGGCGGAACGACATCTCTTTCGCGGTTTTCAGCGTCGCGGCGATCTCGGCGGGGTGGTGACCGTAATCGTCCACAAACGTAACGCCACTTATCTCGGCGAGCTTCTCGAACCGCCGCATAGCGCCCGTAAAGCTCTCCATACCTCTCTGTAATGCGTCTGTCGGTATCCCCGCGGAATACGCTGCCGCGCAAGCCGCGACCGCGTTATATACGTTATGAAGTCCGGGAACATTGACCTCGATACGGCACATCTCCTCGCCCTTGTTCATAAGAGTGAACTCTCGCTTAAAGTCGGATATCTGCCGTAAATCCGCAGCGTAAAAGTCGTTGGTATCCCCCGCGCCGTATGTCACGAGACGCGCGGCGGTATTGCACCTTCTGATGACTTCCATTGTGTTCTCGTCATCGCCGTTCGCGATAATAATATCTGTTGTAATATCGCAGAACTTCACAAACGACGTTTTGAGATTGTCCATGGTCTTGAAATAATCCATATGATCCTCGTCGATATTGAGAATAACGGAAATATTCGGAAACAGGTGCAAAAACGTATCCTTGAACTCACACGCCTCGCACACCATATACTCCGACCTTCCCGCGCGTCCGCTGCCGCCGATAGCACGAAGCTTACCGCCTATCACAGCCGACGGGTCGACGTCTGCCGCCAACAGTATCGACGTGAGCATTGACGAAGTGGTGGTCTTGCCATGCGTTCCCGAAACGCAGAACGCCTTTGAAAACTGCTCCGTCACCAATCCGAGCAGCTCCGCCCTCTCCGCGAGACGAACGCCGTTTTCCGCAGCCTTGCGCGCCGCGATAAGCTCGGGATTGTCCTCCATTATCGCCGCCGAGAACACGATCAAGTCCGCGCCCTCGATATTTTCCGCGCGCTGACCGAGCGTTACGGGAATGCCCATTTTCCGTACAGCCTCGAGCGTTGAGGTCTCGTTATTGTCCGAACCCGTGAGGTAATACCCCTTTGTATGCAATATCTGCGCCAGCGGATACATACCGCTGCCGCCGATACCTATAAAGTGTATATGCTTTTTGCCCTTAAGGAAATTTTCCACAGCAAATTCCTCCTAAAGATAATATCCAAAAAATATATGCCGCGCTCGGAAAATTTATGAATAATCCGCCGCACAATTTCCAAAAATAGTATTGTCAAAATTCTTTTAAGGGATACGGAGGTCAAAACACAGCTTAACACGGGTGTTTTGACCGAAGTTTCCTTGGTTTACGGAGGAAAAAATGGAAATCAGCGACATCAAAATCAGAAAGACAATGCACGAGGGCAGGCTTCGCGCGGTGGTCTCGATAACCATCGACAACGCCATTGCCATACACGATATCAAGCTCGTTCAGGGTGACGAGCGTATGTTCGTGGCAATGCCCAGCCGCCGCGAGGACAGCGGAGTTTTCCGCGATATCATTCACCCTATCTCCTCGAATATCCGAGAGGAGATTGAGAACAAAATCCTCACTGCCTACAACGACTATATCCAGTAGCACAGCGGCCTCACTTAGCAAGCAGCAGCTTGGTTTTCAAAATGGCTGTCTGCGTTTTTGCGTCTCCAATTTCGTTATTCATTATCATTTCCGCCGCTTTTTCAAGCGGTATTTTTTCTACGTCGAGGAACTCATCTGCGTCAAGCTTCTGAGTACCGTAGTGCAGTCCGCGCGCCAGATACATATGTATCACCTCCGTGTCGTAAGCGGGGGTGGGGATAAGACAGCCAAGATAGTCGAACTTGTCACAGGTGCAGCCCGTCTCCTCTTTGAGCTCGCGAAGTCCGCAGGCACGGTGATCCTCGCCGTACTCCAGCTTGCCCGCGGGTATCTCCAACAGCACCTTTTGATGCGGATAGCGGAACTGCCTCACAAACAGCACGTTATCCTCCTCGTCGAGCGCCACAACGCACACGCCGCCCGGGTGCTTTATCACCTCGCGTATTACAGTCTCTCCGTTCTCAAGCTCCGCCTTGTCCACAAACAGCTTAACTATCTTTCCGTCAAATTTCTGCTCGCTCTCAATAGTTTTCTCATTCAAGTGCATAACTTTAGTCTCCTGATCTAAATTTGAAAATCCATAATCCCGTCACCGCATACTCACTCCGCGCTTCGCGCTCCGTTTTGCTGCGCTGACGAGACAGGTCTCCCTGCGCTTCGCTCCGGTCGACACTACTTTGGATTTTCCTTAAACACCGTAAGGCTTATGATTTTTACAGCGCGCCTTAACTGCGCCGTCTGTCATGCTGCTTTTGATTATAACGCGCTTTGCAATACGTTATTGGCCATCATTTTTCCCACTGTCAAGCTCCTTCATAACACGGTCTGCCTCACCGTCCTTGGATATCTCGCCGGGACGGATACTGTTAAAATCACAGCGCTCCGTGTTCATAAAGCTTTCCTCTCTTTCCGGGAACTTTATCACAACATCGTCCGATTTTTCATCGCGCTCGGGGCAGTCGTATATCTGCCGCGTAAGCGTACCGATATAGGATTTATGCGCCTTTACGCCGTCGACCTGATCCTGATCGTACAGGTGAACATACGAGAAGCCTCTTTCGCGTCTGATGATCACAAAGAACACGAAATACGCCGCCAGCAGCAGAATTCCGATGATCGTCGCGATAACGCCGTACTTCAGCCCCGGGGTCTCGTACTCGAACGATATCTCGCAGATACCCTCGGGAACGCGTATTCCGCACAAGCCGCCGTTTATCTTGTCTATCTCGGCGGGAGTGCCGTTCACAGTCGCCGACCAGCCCTTGCACCACGGAACGCTGAACACTACAAGCTTTTCGCTGTCGTAATCGCTCATCGCGGTAAAGCCCTTTTTATTTATGCTGAACTGCTTTACACCGCTGTCGATACGCTTCTGAGCGTCGATCTTGAACTGCTCGAGCGATATATCCCATGCGGAATCATTGTCGTGGGTGAGTATATCCGAATACTTTTCCGCCTGCTCATCGGTAAGAACAGCGCAGCGCACCATAAGGTTATCCACCTTTTTGTTGCCTTTCGCCTCGGATCTGAGAAAATAACTGTCATAAGCAAATCCCATAGGCAGAGCATAATCGGTCTTGTATACGTCGTAAAAGCCCTGGGTGTTCATATACTCGTAAATAGCCAGATCGTCCAGTACCGTATTGCGTCTTGAATCGCTCATATCCTGCGGTATCATTATATATTTTACGCGGGCAAACGCTCTGAAAGCGTAACGGTTTGTTTCGGGCGCGGAATTTACAGAACGCGCACCGTTGTCTTTCATGGGTCTTATCAGCTCATACAGATCGAATGTTGAACCGGGAACGATACTCGTAAAGCTTTTGAGCGAGCTCATATTCCAGAACATATTTACGTTATTGGTCTCGTCAACGCCCTCGATACGGTAAAAGTCGGGATCGTCGATATTGAACTCCGCGTCCACCATTTTATTGAATCGTCCGACCTTCGGACCAATGATCCTGCCATAATCGAGGAAGTAAAATCCCAGTATCATTGAGCAGAAGATTGTAACCGCGGTAACTTTTTTCAAGAACACGTCCGCCAATACCTTTTTGCGCATACGGATAACAAGCCACAGTATCACAAGGAACGCCGTTGCCATAAACAGCATGACCCAGACTGCAGGGCTCATATCCGTCATCAATCTCAACACGAGAATGGTTTCCTCATTACCTTCGGAGTTAGTGATCCTCTTGCTGAACGGCGCGAGAACCGCAAGCGAGCCCATTACCGCCACACAGACCGCGCAGACTCTCATACCGAGCTTGAGGTCAAGCTCCTCATGCTCGAGAGTGTACACCGTCGCAAGACAGCATATAAGCTCGGGCATATAGAACCATCGCGTGTAGAAATTGTTGTTGAACATCGTGAACGACGCGTTCAGCCCCGGCACCATCGCGAACAGCAAGCATATCGGCAGAAGAACTCTCGCCCAATGCCCCTTAGCGCCCTTTACAAACGCGATAACGCCCGCCATTCCGAACAACGGAAGATAGAGTGCCACGCTTGACCACTTCGCGTTCGCATTGCTGAACATCGCGTTTCTCGCCGCAACCTCGGGCGGGAAGAACATACTTTCGAGAATGAGACCGTAACGCTGCTCGTTGCCGTAAAACAAGAAGTCCCAGTCGGTGAGCATATTCGTCGAACGCGGCACGTCGAGCACCTGATATATCGACGGTATAAACAGCACTCCCGCTATCATCACGCCGACGATACTCTCAAACGCAAGACATAAAAAGCCCTTGAGATTCAGAACAAACCGCTTGTCCATACCGTATCGTACTAAGAAGTAAATCACAAGGAATACGCACTCGCCGATAAAGAAGAAGTAATTCGCCAGACAATTTATCGCGACGGTCAGCGCGAACACGGCGTGACGCTTATTTATAACAGCCTCCTCCAGACCAATAAGCAGCAACGGAAACCAGATGATAGCGTCCTGGAACTGGAAGAAGATATTGTAGAGGTTAAAGCTCGAAAACGCGTACAGAATACCGCCGATAAGCGCGGTCTGCGGCTTGGTGACGAACCGCCGTATATACATAAACGCAAACAGCGAGAACAGCGCTATTTTCACGCATAGCAGCGGAGCCATAAGGTACTCCGAAATTGAAGCGGGAAACAGGCACATAAACCAGAAAAACGGGCTGCCTAAAGTGTAATACGAATAGCTGCCGACAAAATTCGCGCCAAGGTCGGTGTGCCAGTCCCATGCGGACAGACCCTCGTGAACCGCACGCACGCACATTTTGAAAAACGGTATCTGCTGGGCGTTGTAATCGCCGTAAAAAATGAAGTATCCGCCGTCGATTATAACCAATGGCAAGAACATTATCGCCGCCATTGCCAGCGCGACCAAAAAAGCTTTTTGATAATATTTTTTCTCCTGTTTGTACATAGTAATTTGTTCCTCCGATATTTATGAACTACATTTGATTTGTTTATTATGAATTATTTACATCTTTTCGGGCGCTTCTATCTTCAGCAGCGTCAGAACATTATTGATTGCAGTCTTGACTGCTGTGCACAGCGCAAGGCGCGACAACTTTACGTCCGTCTCTGCGTCCTTTATCGGGCAGCTGTCGTAGAACTTATGAAATATCTGCGCAAGCTCGTATACATATTTTGTCAATTTAAACGGGCTGTATTCCTCGGCGGCTTCATTTATCAGCTCGGGGAGCGCCGCTATCTTACGTATAAGCGCTAATTCGGGCTCTTCGGTGAACTTTACCGCGCCGCCCTCGTACTTTGCGCCGCCGTCCGCCATTTTCTCGAGCACGCGGCATATTCTCGCGTGAGCGTACTGCACATAGAACACGGGGTTCTTAGAGCTTTCCTCGACCGCCAAATCAAGATCGAAATCTAGATGAGTATTCGTATCGCGCAGATTAAAGAAAAATCTCGCGTTGTCTATCGGTACCTCGTCGAGCAGCGTTGAGAGCGTTATCGCTTTGCCCGAGCGCTTCGAGAGCTTTACGACCTCTCCGTCGCGGACAAGGTTCACCATCTGGCACATTACCACGTCAAGGCGCTTCTCGTCGATACCCATTGCCTGCAGGCATATTCTCATGCGCTTTACGTAGCCGTGGTGATCGGCGCCGAGCACGTCGATAGCCTTGTCATAGCCGCGCGTCACGAGCTTGTTGTAATGATACGCAATATCGGGCACTATATACGTCGGGAAGCCGTTCGAGCGCACAAGCACGAAATCCTGCTCGCCGCCGAAATCGGTCGCCCTCAGCCACAGCGCGCCGTCCTGCTCGTAGGTGTGACCTCCCGCCTTAAGGTGCTCAACGACCTCCTTTACCGCGCCGCTGTTGTGCAAACTGCTCTCCTTAAACCAGTTGTCGTACTTGATACGGTATTTCAGCAGATCTGTTTCCAGTCTCGCCTCGTTTATCGGCAGAGCGTACTCGACGAGCGCCTTCTGCCTGTCCTCCTCGGAGCAATTCGCGAATTTGTCACCGTTCTTATCGTAGAAATTCTTGGCGTGCTCGATGATATCCTGTCCGAGATACACGTCCTCGGGCATGGGGAACGTATCCGTATCGCCATATATCGCGGCGGTGAACTTCTCCATATCGCCGCCGTACTCCACGACGATCTTCTGACCGTCAGCGCCGCATATCTGCATATAACGCAGAGAAAGGCTCTTGCCGAACTTGTTTATCTGATTGCCCGCGTCGTTGATGTAGAACTCGCGGTCGGCGGTGTAGCCCGCCTCCTGCAGCAGCGAGGCCAAGCAGTCGCCGATAGCGCCGCCGCGCGCGTTGCCGATATGCATGGGACCCGTAGGGTTTGCCGAAACGAACTCGACCAGAACGCGCTTTCCCGCGCCCAGATCGGTCTTTCCGTACTCGCCGCCGAGCTTAAGCGTATTCGTGACCACGCCCGAGAACCAGCTCCCGCCAAGGTAGAAATTCAAAAACCCGGGACCCGCGACCTCGATCTTATCAAACCCCGTGCCGTCGAGCATGATCTCGTCGACTATCATCTGCGCGAGCGCTCTCGGGTTGGTTTTCAGCGCCTTTGCCGAAACGAGTGCCGCGTTCGCCGAAAAGTCGCCGTGAGCGCTGTCCTGCGGCACCGTTACCTGAAATGCGGGCAGCGGCTCGGCGGGTATTTTTCCCGCGCCGATAAGCCTGCCCATTGCGTCCATTATTATCTCTTTTACGCCGTTTTTGGCATCCTTAACTGCGTTATAATACATACGTCCTCCTACTTTAAAAGTCAAAAGCTCGGGTCGTTCGCAGGCGCGTCAGCTTTCTGACGCTTCGCGCTCACTTAGCCAAGCAAAATTGCCTTCGTTCCGTTTCGCTTTACTACGGCAATATTGCTTGCTCCCGACTTTTGACGTTGCGGCTGCAATTTGTTGCTGTGTATAACACGAGCCTTTAGTGCTCCGCTTTTTACATCTTGACCCGTATACTGATCTCGTTCTCCGTCATCAAACCCGAGTTCACATCTATCGAATACCTCAGATGAATATCGCCGCCATTCTCATTAAGGCTGTTATGCAGCTCGTGAGTAGTGATACCCACCATGCACTCGCCGTACTCCGTACCATAATGGCAGAAATGACGAACGCCGTCCTCGAAAACCAGACCAGAAAACGTTGTTCCCGTTCTCGTCATCGTCATCATATTCTCGTCTATTTTCAACTGCGCGTGACTTCCCTCGTAGCCCGTCGCCTCGCTTTCGTCGTAGTCAATAAAATATGACCCGTTATGATACCTGAACTCGCCGCGCGTATACAGCTCCGACTCGTCCGTTATCCCGTCTGAGGTTTGTTTTATGTTCAGAAAAATCGAACAATTATCCATAATGTTATTAAAGTCTCCCTAAATTTTTAATTATTCTCCGCCGCCAACTGAATAAGCCTATCCAGCAGCGCGGGATACGGTACGCCCATATTCTCCATAAGCTTGGGATACATACTTATTGGCGTAAAGCCTGGCATGGTGTTGATCTCGTTAAGTATTATATCTTTCTCCGTGACGAAGAAATCCACTCTCGCCAGACCTCCGCAGCCGCACGCTCTGTACGCCCTTTTCGCGATATCTCGCAGACGGTGCATTTCGTCGTCCGTGATCTTCGCGGGGATATCCAGCACCGATGTGCCGAGCTTGTACTTCGCGTCGTAATCATAGAACTTCTCCGCAGGCGTTATCTGCCCCGGCACGGATGCTATCAGATCAATACCGTTTCCAAGCACCGCACACTCTACCTCTTTACCGATGACCTCGCGCTCCACGATCACCTTATGACCGTGAGCGAACGCCACCTTCAAGCCCTCCTTGAGCGCCTCGCGGTTCTCCGCTCTCGAAACGCCCACAGACGAGCCGGCACTCGACGGCTTTACGTAAACGGGATAACCGAGCGCGTTCTCGATATCCTCGCACGCCTTGTCCATATCACCCAGAGATTCGCGGCAGATGAGCCTGTAATCCGCGGTCTTTATCCCAGCGGCTTCCAATACCGTATGCGTTATCGACTTATCCATGCACACCGCCGAGCTTGTGATATCGCAGCCGACGCACGGCAGTCCCGCAAGCTGGCACATTCCCTGAACAGTGCCGTCCTCGCCGTTCGCGCCGTGAAGCACGGGAAAAACCACGTCAACCTTACGCAAATACACGTCATTTTCGCCGATGACAATTATCCCCTTATGCACCGCGTCGGGGCTGAGCACCGCCGTGCAGCAGTCGGGGTTATTCTCCCACTCCCCCGTCTTAATGTACTCATACTCGCCCGGATAATACATCCAATGACCTTTTTTTGTTATCCCGACGCACAAAACGTCATATTTCTCGGCAGGAATGTTCGTCAGCACCGAATATGCCGAGAGGAGCGATATCTCGTGCTCGCTCGACGCACCGCCGAACAGCACGGCTATTTTCTGCTTAGCCATTTCAATATACCCTCGCGAACCGAAGTCTGTCCGGGACGAGCCAATCAAAGCGAAGTGTAACACGATCGGCTGCGTGAATTCCCTTGTTTGAGCTTGGCGATCATGTTCTGATCGGCGTTCCCCTTGTTCGCGTCCTTTCTTTATGCCATTTTATGAGATTTTATTACGCAAAATGCTCATAAAAATATTCCGCACAATAACTCAAATTACATTATACCACAATCTTCCGTGAATTTCAAGAGGGTATTTTGTCTATATCAGGCTATCTTTAATATAACACCATATAATTTCGAAAACGGTCGCGGTTAATTCACAATTATATTATAAAAACAGAATTATTTGTGTAATTTGCCGAAAACTAATTGACATTTTCTAAAAAATATGTTACAATATTTATATACTTTTTAAAAAACAAGACCATTTGGGAGGATTTAATTATGGCTATTTTAGTTACCGGCGGAGCCGGATTTATCGGCTCCCATACGTGCGTTGAGCTGCTGAACGAGGGCGAAGAGATCATCGTTATGGACAACTTCTACAACTCCAACTCCAAGGCGCTGGACGGAATCAAGAAGATCACCGGCAAGGATTTCAGGTTCTACGAGGCGGATATGCTGGATATGCCCGCCGTAGAGCGTATCTTTGACGAAAACGATATTGAGCAGGTCATTCATTTCGCGGGCTACAAGTGCGTTCCCGAGAGCGTTAAGAAGCCGCTGGTGTACTACTCCAACAATCTGCGCGGAACGTTCAACATTCTTGAAATGATGAAGAAATACGGCTGCACGAAGTTCGTATTCAGTTCCTCGGCGACCGTGTACGGAATTCCCGAGAGCGTTCCTGTATATGAGGATTTCCCGCTGTCGGCGATAAATCCTTACGGCTCCACCAAGCTGATAATCGAGAACCTATGCCGCGAGATGTACGCGGCGGACAACTCGTGGACTATGATACTTCTGCGCTACTTCAATCCCGTGGGCGCTCACAAGAGCGGACTTATCGGCGAGGATCCCAACGGTATCCCCAACAACCTTATGCCGATAGTTCTCGACAAGGCGACGGGCAAGCGCGATACTTTGCAGGTCGCGGGCGATGATTATCCCACGCCCGACGGCTCGTGCATACGAGACTATATTCACGTTGTCGATCTGGCTAAGGGTCACGTCGCGGCGGTTAAGAAAGCCCGCGAGCTGGAGAACGGCTGCCCCGCGTACAATCTCGGCACGGGCAAGGGCTACTCGGTATTCGAGGTGCTCAATACGTTCCAGAAAGTCAACAATATCGACCTCGGCTACACCGTAGGTCCTCGCCGTCCCGGCGACGCGGCGTCATGCTTCTCAGACCCGTCGCTCGCGGAAAAGGAGCTCGGCTGGAAAGCGGAGCTCGGTATCGAAGATATGTGCCGCGACGCTTGGCATTTTGTGCAGGTGCGAACTGCCGAAGGCAATTTAATATGAAGTTAGAACTGAATCCCGATGGAATATGGTATCACGGTTCGAATGTGATGTTTGATTTATTAAGAGAAGGCAGTACCATTACTCAATGGAAAGGATTGGCGGAAGCGTTTTCACATCAGCCGACAATGCTGTCATACGATGACAATGGAGTCATTTCCCACAATGGTGTCGAAAAAGGCTTCTTGTATTTTATTGATGAGCCGATAACAGTAGATGTTGATATATATCAGCACCCGAAAACAACAATGGATAAAAATGCAGAGTTTCTTACAAGACGTCCTTTGAAAGTCAAAATAATAGAAGAACTGTAATACAATATCCGAAGAAATGGAACTTTTCAGATCGGTTTCGTTGGAGGACAGCTATGCAGACTTGTGATAAATGCGGAAATCAATGCTTTGACAACGAGCGATACTGCTCCGCGTGCGGCGAACAGATACAAAACCGCAAGCCGCTTAAATGCGATTACTGCGGGAGCGTCGCCGTTGACCTCAAAAGCAACACCTGTCCATCCTGCGGAGCAAAGCTGGCGTTCGACCTGATAACGTTTACGGATAAGATGAGCACGTGCGTCTGCTGCGGCGAAAAGACCGCTCCCGAGGCGGCGTTCTGCGGAATGTGCGGCGCGCGTACCTTTTTCGGAGAACGCAGAGATGCCGAGCAAAAATATAAGCTCCGGCGGCGGCGCATTACGGCGATCATGCTGTCGATCATGGGTATCGTCTTTATCGGGATCGCGATAATTTTCGCGGTGATACTTCACGACGAGCGTGTCACGCGCGAAAGCGATGAGGCAAGACGGTCGTCCTACGCGGAACGCTCGGAAGCGGAATCGCGACAGGAGGCTGAATGGGCGGAGCTTGCCAAGACCGCCGAATACACCAAATACACTGCGCAGGAGCTCGCGGATAACGCAGGATATGTCAAGGTCGGAGATTACGTCGAGGTGACGGGGAAAATTATCACGCGCAATCACAGCGTGATGTCAAACGATATGGAGATACTCGCTACCGAAGAAAACGAGGGCAGAGGGAAAGTGCATTTCGTCGCGTACGACAGCGTAATGGGCGACGAATTTGCCGATAGCCACTCATTCGGCGAAACCGTTACCTTGCGCGGACGGGTATCGAACGTATATGCGGGCATCAACGTCGTGTGGTTTACGTGGTACGAGGAAGTAACGGAATAAATAAAAAGCGCTGTCCGATAAAACGCGGACAGCGCTTATTTTTATTCCGCTGCGTTCATAATAGCGTTTACAACGTCGTCATTGAACCACACAAGGTCGCGTCTGTTGAGCAGACCGAAGTTCTCTCCGTTTCCTACCAACGCGCCGTTATCCCACCAGATACACGGCACACCGATTTCTTTAGCGGCGGTAAGGTAATCGGTAACACACTGCACTCTGCCCTCGGTGTTATTCTTATTGACAGAACCGAATTCGCCGATGATAACGGGAATTTCGTTATCAATGAATATCGACTTGATATTTCTGAACAAATTCGGTATCTCGCCGTTGTTCGGATCGTAAACGTCCGTACCCTTTGTATCAAGCGCGAACGAATACGGCAGATACGCGTGAACGGAAACTATGATGTTGCCCGCGTTCTCCGGTATCTTCAGCGCCTTCAGGTTCTCGGGCATTGACGAAGCGGCGTAGGGGGTGAGCATAAGCGCTCTCTCGGCGTTGTTTCCGCCGCTCGCTCTTACGGTATTTACAAACGTTTCTGCATATTTATTGACGATATCTCTAGAAGCTGCGTCGCCGACCCACTCCGCGCCCTCTCCGCGCAGGCGCGGCTCGTTTACGCCCTCGAATATCAGTCGCTCACCGTAGCCCTTAAAGCGCTCTGCGATCTGCTCCCAGAGCTTTCCAAGCTGCTTCAAATTTTCCTCGGCGAACTCTTCTTTCGGCATATACCACTCCTCGTGATGAGTGTTCAGAATTACGTACATACCGTTATCGTAGCCGTAATCGACTACCTCCTGAACTCTGTCCATCCACGCCTCGTCAACGACGTAATCCTCGTCCATATGTGTGCCCCACGAAACGGGTACGCGCAATACGTTAAAGCCCGCTTTTTTTACCATGTCTATCATAGGCTTGGTAGTAAGCAGATTGCCCCACGAGGTCTCCGCGCCTACGCCATCGCCGCCCGTGGAATCCAGCGTATTTCCAAGATTCCAGCCGACCTTCATCTGCGCCACCAGCTCCTTTGCGGAGGTGATGTTCATTGGATCGTTTCTCTGTTCTTTCTCGGGGGTACTCTCGGAATTGCTATCCGTTGACTGAACAGGCTCCGAAACGCTTGCTCCGTCGGAGCTGTCGGACGGTTTATTATTATTGTTGTTACAGCCGCATAACGTAACGGCAAGCACCGCTGACATAACCAAACTGATAACCCTCTTAAATTTCATAGTATTCTCCTTTTTAACAAAATTACTTACCCAGCGCCGCCTTAGTCATCGCAACGATATTTTCCGCGCAGAGACCGTATTTCTTCAGCAGCTCCTTAGCCGCACCGCTCTCGCCGAATTTATCGTTCATACCGATCTTTATGACGGGTACGGGGCATTCCTCAAGAACAACGTCGCCGACTGCCGACCCGAGACCGCCGATAACGCTGTGCTCCTCAACGGTAACGATCTTGCCTGCCTTTATGATGATGTCGCGGTCAATGGGCTTTATCGTGTGGATATTGATGATACGTGCATCGATCCCCTGCTCCGCAAGCGCCCTGCCTGCTTCCATTGCCTCCGCGACCATAAGCCCCGACGCAATTATCGTGATATCCTTGCCGTCCTTTATCGTAATGCCCTTGCCGACCTCGAATTTGTAGGTCGTTTCATCGTTGAATACCGGCACCGCAAGACGACCGAAACGCAGATACGTCGGACCCTCGTACTCCGCCATTGCGAGCACCGCCGCCTTAGCTTCAACATAATCGGAGGGATTGATGATAGTCATTCCGGGGATAGTCCGCATAAGCGCGATATCCTCGTTGCACTGGTGAGTAGCGCCGTCCTCGCCGACTGAAATTCCCGCGTGAGTAGCGCCGATTTTAACGTTAAGGTGCGGATAACCGATTGAGTTTCTGACGATCTCGAACGCTCTGCCCGCCGCGAACATCGCGAACGAGCTTGCGAAAACGAGCTTTCCCGTAGTCGCGATACCCGCAGCTACGCCCATCATATTTGCCTCGGCAATACCGCAGTTGAAATGCTTTTCGGGATATGCCTTCCTGAATATTCCAGTTTTTGTCGCGGCGGCCAAGTCCGCCTCCAATACTATCAAGTCCCCGCGCTTTTCTGCGAGCGCCACAAGTCCGTCGCCGTATGCGTCGCGTGTTGCTTTATTTTCCATATGATTACGCTCCTTTCATTACGATTCCAGCTCGGCGAGGCGATCACTGAGCTGCTTCATAGCGCGCTCGTATTCCTCGTCGTTAGGCGCTTTTCCATGCCAGCCGACGGAATTTTCCATATAATCAACGCCCTTGCCCTTTGTGGAGCGCATAATGATAACGGTGGGCTTCTGCATTACGGTCTCAGCTTCATTGAACGCTTTTTCCATTTCGTTGAAGTCGTGAGCGTTAATGCTGATAACATGCCAGCCGAACGCCGTAAATTTCTCGTCAATAGGATACGGAGACATTACGTCGCCGATCTTGCCGTCGATCTGCAAACCGTTGTTGTCGACTATCGCGATAAGGTTGTCGAGCTGATAATGAGCCGCGAACATCGCCGCCTCCCATACCTGTCCCTCTTCAATCTCACCGTCGCCGAGTATTGCGTAGACCTTGTAGGTATCGCAGGATATCTTGCCCGAAAGCGCCATTCCGCAAGCCGCGGAAATTCCCTGTCCGAGCGAGCCCGTACTCATATCCACGCCGGGTATCTTTCCTCTTACGGGGTGTCCCTGCAGGCGTGCGCCGAGGTGACGAAGCGTTTTCAGCTCCTCAACGGGAAAAAAACCGCGCTGTGCAAGAGCCGAGTACAGCCCCGGAGCGGAATGTCCCTTTGACAGCACCAAGCGGTCACGGGTAGGCATATCCGGCTCCGCAGGGTCTACGTTCAAACGGTGCATATACAAGTACGCCAGCAGATCCGCGATAGACAGCGAGCCACCCGGGTGTCCCGCCTTAGCGGAATGAGTGCCCTCAATTACGCCCATTCTGATCTTTGTGGCAGCTATTTCAAGCTGCCTTATCAGTTTGTCATCCATTTTATGATCCTCCTAAATACTTATGCTATATAACAAATTATCTGCATATATATCCCAATGTCTTGGGATAATCACTGCCCGAAAATCCGGGGTCGATACCCCATGCCGCGGCGATCTCGAGAACATGATCCTCGGTCGGCAGCTGAACCTTTTCGGGGTCGTCGGCGGAGCTTGTTATCAAATTCAAGAATCCGAGACGTTCCTCCTCGGGAGTGAGCGCACCCTTATTCAGCAGCACCTCGCCATCGCAGCCGCACCAACCGTAACCGCGAACCATTTCGCCGTCAACATATTTCACCCAAGCGTGATACTCCGAAACGCGGTGCGTGGAGAAGTACTGCAGCTCAGGAAACTTCTTCGCGCTCTCGTCAAGCAGTTCTGGCGCGAGCGTGAGCAGAGCCATTCCGTAATTCACTACCAGCACATAACCGTTAAGCACAGGCGATATGAACCGGTAGCCGTTGTATGCCATTTCAATGCCCTTGTCCCAATTCGACGGCTCGAAGTTCTTCAAACCGAGCTTTCGGATAACGTCTATCGGGGAGTCCGACTTTACACAAAGCCAGTTGCACTTATAGCCGAACGGCACGGGGAAATCCGGCTCACTGCCGGTTGCGGCGCGCATCGGCTGCAACGGCTGCACTGCGGCAGATGCGGCGATCTTGACTGCCTCCTTCGGCTGTTTTTCCTTATTGAGGTACTTGCTTTCGCTGAATAAATCGTCTAAAAAACCCATGGTGTTACCTCCGTTAAGTTATTTTATATTGCATAAAAATCCCGTGGATGCGGGATATGTCTTTCGGGTAAAGCCGGTGTCGATACCCCAAGCGGCAGCAATATCCAGAACATTCTGCTCATCGGGGAAGTCGTAGTTACCCCAATCCGCTTTGCTGTCGGGCAGCAGGTTTGTAAGTCCAAGCTCCGTTTCCTCGGGAGTTACCGCGCCTTTATTCAGCAGCATCTCGCCGATATCGCCGCACCAGCCGTAGCCGCGTATCATCTCGCCGCCTGCGTACTTTACCCACGCGTGATATTCCGCGACGCGGTGAGTGCTGAAAAACTGAAGCTCCGAGAACTTCTTAGCAAGCTCGTCAAGGTTTTCTGGGGCGGTATCAAGAACGTCCATACCCCAATTGACAACAAGAACATAGCCGTCCAGCACAGGCGAGACAAACACACCTTTGCCCCCGTAAACACCGTCGTTCCAATTACACGCGCGCGGATTTTTCAATCCGACCTTCTCAATGACCTCCCCGGGAGAATTAGCCTTGACGCACAGCCACGAGGTCTTGTACCCGAACGGAACGGGTTTATCGGGAACGATCTGCGCGGCAGGCTCGTTTACTTGCGGAGGTGCATTATTCACGCCGTTCGCCGAGCTTGCCGTGTTCGCGGAATTAGGTTGAGCGTTAAGCCCCATTCCGTCCGTAAACGCCTTGCCGAGCGACTTGATAAAGTCAAACATAGTTACCTCACAATTTCTCGATATAGTCAATGACCTCGGCTATCGCGCCGCTGTTGTTATCGCAGACGATAAGGTCTGCCGCCGCCTTGACGCTCGGCTGAGCGCTTGCGACCGCTACGCCCAAATCCGCTTTTTGTATCATTGCAGTGTCGTTCATATAGTCGCCCGACGCTACCGAGAACCTGTCCTCGGCGTGGAGCAGACGTATCAGCTCCGCGAAGCCGCGCGACTTGTCAACACCCCTCGGCAGGCACTCGAAATAAAGCGGCGCGGAACGCACCCACTGCGCATCCTCAAATCCGCCCGTCCGTACCGTCCTTTCCACTTCGTCAAGCTCATCGGGTGGCGCGGCGATAACGAATTTCAGCCAGCCGCCCTCGGGTATCTCGTCGAGGGGTCTGCGGTCGGGGGTAACGCTCTCCATTTCGAGGTGCTCACGCTCTGTTTCGTTCAGAAACGGCACGAAAACCGTGTGCTGATGAAGAACCTCAAACCCGAGCCTGTTCGGAAACATCTTGTTTATCCTGCGGATATATTCGCGCGCCTGTGAGCCTATCTCGCACTGCCACAGGAACCTGTCCTGCTTAAAGTCGAACACTCCCGCGCCGTTGAACAGCACCGACGGTATTTCCAGATGAAGCACGTCCTCGACTATGCGCCTTGCCATTGCCCAGCCGCGACCCGTCGCCGTCGTGAACAGTCCGCCGCCCGCACGGAAACGCTCAATCGCCGCCATGTCGCGGTCGAGAATGCGCTTGTCGTCCGTCAGCAGCGTACCGTCGAGGTCGGTCATATAAATTACCTTGCCGAAATCCATATCAGCCCTCTATTCTATGCTTTTCAGAAATTTCGTAAAATATTCGGGCAGCTCCGAGTCGAACTCCAGATATTCGCCCAGCCTCGGGTGAACGAACCCAATCTTCTTTGCGTGAAGGCACTGTCCGCCGAGCCATTTCGGCTTGCCGTTTCCGTATACCTCGTCGCCCGCGACGGGGTGTCCGATGTAGGACATATGCACACGTATCTGGTGTGTTCTCCCCGTTTCGAGCTTAACCGCGAGATGCGTATAGCCCGCGTAATTTCGTATCACGCTGTAATGCGTTACCGCCTCGCGCGAATTATCGGGGGTCACGCACATACGCTTGCGGTCGGTCTTATGGCGACCGATAGGCGCATTGACCGTACCGTCCTCCTTTATCGAGCCCGTCACGACCGCGCTGTATTCCCTCGTGAATGTATGCGCCTTTATCTGCTCGGACAAACCCAAATGCGCAAAGTCGTTCTTCGCGACCATGAGCAGCCCGCTCGTGTCCTTGTCAATACGGTGGACTATCCCGGGGCGTATCTCGCCGTTTATTCCCGAAAGACTGCCGCCGCAGTGATACATCAACGCGTTCACGAGCGTTCCCGAATAATGACCTGCCGCGGGGTGAACTACCATGCCTTTCGGCTTGTTCACAACCAGCAAATCCGTGTCCTCGTAAACTATATCAAGCGGTATATCCTCGGGGAAGATATCTGCGCTTTTCGGATCGGGAAGCTCCACCGCGACTATGCTGCCCTCGTTCGGCACATCCTTTTTGCCGCACGGCTTGCCGTTCACGGTAACGAGACCCTGCTCAATAAGCTTTACCGCCGCGCTCCGCGACAGCTCGGTGCTGTCGGATATCAGCTTGTCCAGTCGGCAGCCTCCCGCCGCCGTAAATTCAATTCTGTCCCTCGTCTCCATTTTCTCCGTTGCCTTCACCGTCCGAGCCCTCGGCTATCTGCGCTTTTTTCTTTTTATGCGCCTTGATCTCGTCTACCAACACTATAATAAACAGCAGCCCTGCGCCGCACACCGCGCAGATATCCGCGACGTTGAATATCGGGAAGTTTATCAGTCGAAAGTCGATAAAATCCACGACCAGACCATCGTTGAATATCCTGTCGATCAGATTTCCGATACCGCCGCTCAGGATAAGCCCCACGGACGCGACGTAAACGGGTCTTTTCACCTTTTTGAAAATCATAGCGTACAGCAAAACCAGAATAACCGCGGAGGTAATGGCGATTAGGAACCACTTGTGCCCCTGAAGCTTGCTGAACGCCGCGCCGCTGTTCAGACAATAATAGACGTTCAGTACCTCGGTATCGCCGATTTTGATTATATGAATAGTATCCTGCAGCTCCATGTTCGCGGAGACTATATATTTCGTCAGCCTGTCAAGTCCGACCAGCAGAGCCGCTATCAGTAGCCAGATGTATTGCAGCAATTAAAATTCCCCTTTTCGTCGATTATATCAGCTTTTTCTGTTTTTTTACACAAAAGTCAGGAAGGGGAAAATACCCCTCCCTGATCGGTTATTGCCTATTCAAAATGCGTTTTGATAACGTCCGCGCAGCGCTTACAGAGATTTGCGTACTTGCTGTCACTGCCAACAGTATCATCGAATTTCCAGCAGCGCTCGCACGCGCAACCCGACTTCTTCGTTACCGTTACCGAGCACGCCGCGCCCTTGTATTCGCCCTCGCCGTTCGTGCTTACCTTAACGCCCGATACGATACAAGCGTCGGAAAGCTCGCTCTCGAGAGCCTTTACAGACTCGTCCGCAGTGAATATCTCCACCATTGCCTCCAGAGACTTTCCGATCACCTTGTCGGCGCGCTTCAATTCGAGAGCCGCAAGAACGTCTTCGCGGACGGCGTGTATCTTCGCCCACTTCTCCTCGTCCGCAGTCACGCCTGTTCTCTCTGGCATCTGATTGAAGATGACCGAGCGCTGATCGTCGTCATTTTTATGAGGCATAAACTGCCATATCTCGTCGGCGGTGTAACACAGAATAGGAGCTATCATACGCACCAACGCATCCAAAATAACGTACATCGCGGTCTGAACTGACTTTCTCGCGGGAGAGTCCGCAGACTCACAGTACAAGGTATCCTTAACGATGTCGAGATAGAAATTCGACATATCCACAACGCAGAAGCTTATAAGTGCGTGATACGCGAGATAATAATCGAACGCCTCATACGACGCCTTTACCTTGTCAATCACCTCGTCAAGACGCGCAAGCGCCCACTTGTCAAGCTCGCGAAGCTTATCGAACGGTACCATTTCGGTGTCAGGGTCAAAGCCCTTGTTATCATTAAGATTACCGAGAATATAGCGCGCTGTATTGCGTATCTTGCGGTAGCTCTCGGAGAGCTGCTTAAGCATATCCTTGGAAACGCGGATATCCGCGTGATAGTCGAGAGACGCTACCCACAGGCGCAGAACATCCGCGCCGAAGTCC
>ERZ777305.1436-NODE-1436-length-28280-cov-4.440142_pt1 | contig 28280 bp, 28 predicted proteins | sample MGYA00374965_ERZ777305 | MGnify/ENA primary metagenome ERZ777305 (study PRJEB29328, sample SAMD00013331) | mouse gut metagenome | study: EMG produced TPA metagenomics assembly of the Metagenome analysis of fecal microbiota from mouse which was promoted... | reverse complement strand
TACACACATCACCTAACTTTACTTTCTTCATTCCATCCCCTACAAATCTCAATTTGCTTTTCCTTTCTCATTCTTTAAGCATCTCCTGCAATTCTGCCAATTCCCTTCCTATCTGAGCCTCCAGCTCAATTATCCTCCCCATAATCTCCTCTGTTGGGGGATACTCTACTGGTACATACTCTGTCTTTTTATACTTATTAATTGACAGGTCATAATCATTATCCACAATTTCCTTTTTAGAAACCATAAATGATTTCTCTGTTCTGGCTCTGTCTGTTTCCTTATCCCTGTTATGAAATCTTTCTATAATATCAGGAATATCATTTTCATTTACCGGATTCCTTTTATCATCCAAGCTATATCCATCCAACTGCATATCATAAAACCACACATTATCTGTGCCGCCATGATTTGTCTTTGTAAATATCAATATACCTGTAGATACTCCCGCATATGGCTTGAACACACCGGAAGGCATTGAGATAATTGCTTCCAGCCGCTGATTCTCTATCAACTCCCTTCTTATATCCTTATGAGCCTTCGATGAGCCGAACAACACTCCGTCCGGTACAATACAGGCACAACGACCGCCTATTTTCAACATGCGGACAAATAGTGCAAGAAAAAGCAGCTCGGTTTTTTTAGTTTTGCATACCTTTAACAAATCTCCCGATACTATATCTGAATCAAGACTTCCCTTAAACGGAGGATTTGCCAGAATAAGTGAAAACTTGTCCTTGTCGGGATTTTGGTCTGAAAGACTGTCCCTATATTCAATAAACGGACTTTCCACTCCATGAGTCATCATATTCATTGCTCCGATACGAAGCATGGTTCTATCCATATCAAATCCGTAAAACATATGATTCATATAATGATTTTTTTTCTCTTTATCATAAAATATCTCTGCTTTCCTATTGGCTCTCAGATATTCTCCCGCCTCAACTAAAAAGCCTGCCGTACCGCATGACGGGTCGCAGATAATATCATCTGCAGTCGGCTCCATAAGCTCCACCATCATTTTTATAATATGCCTTGGAGTACGAAACTGTCCATTTACGCCTGCAGTGGAAAGCTTTGAAAGCAAATATTCATAAACATCGCCTCTTGCATCTTCCTCTGTCAATTTGCCCATCTGCTCATAAAGACCATCCATAGCATCCACTACCTTTGACAGCATTAACGGCGTAGGAAGCTTAAAAATTGCATCATCCATATACTTTGAATAGGCGCTGTTTTTATTTCCATGAAGATTTTTAATAAATGGAAAAACCATTTCCTGCATAATCGAATACATTCTATCAGCAGGAAAATCCCGAAACACTGACCATTTTAACCACGTACCGTCAACAATTCTGTCTCCGATGGAAACCTCATTTGTAAATATACTCTCATATGGAAGACCTAACATTGCGCTTTCCTTTTCTTGAATAATATCCCTGTCATCAAGGTCATGGATAAACATAAGGTAAGTCATCTGTTCTATAACATCTAGGGGATTTGTAAGCCCGCCTGTCCAAAATATTTCCCACAAGCTGTCAATTTTATTTTTCAATTCACCTGTAATCATTTAATCTTCCTTCCTCTTCTCTTTCCAAATATACTTTGTGTAGCGTCCTCCGCCGATTTTCTTAATCTTATCTGCATTCTGCAAATCGATAAGCGCTCTCTGAACAGTAATCTGACTTATATCAGGGCATTTTTTTACTATATCCGACTTTGTAATTGTTCCGTCGACAGCTTTAATAATTTCCTCTATGCGATTTCCCTTTGTAAAGCCTGTCCTTGTAAGCAATCTGACATTAGCTGAAAACTCCTTATATGCTGCCAAAATAATTTCAAGTGTATAATTTACAAACGGTGCATAATCATTCTCATTTTTATTCCAGTTCTGTGAGCTTTCATAAATAGTCTTATAATATGTATCTTTTGTCGCTTCTGTCAGCTTTTCAATACTTATGTATTTACCAACAGTATATCCGGCTTTATATAATAGCAATAAAGTAAGCAGCCTGCTTATCCTTTCGTTTCCTGCGATAAATGGATGTATGCACAAAAAATCCAGTATAAACATTGGTATCACTATCAACAAATCAATTTTTTTATCCATTGCTACTTCATTATATGCGTTACATAACGCTGCAATGGATTCTGAGTTCTTAAATCTTACTCCTGTATTTCCCCCTTGATATCTATATAAATTCATAGAAAATTGTTGGATTAGCTCTGATTTAACCAACACATAATCATAATTATCGGTTATTGTATTTAGCGCATCCCTATATCCTGCAATTTCCTGTTCATTACGATTTTGCGGCAGCGTTTTATCCTGCACCAATTTTTTCATTCGGTCATTTGATATAAAAATTCCTTCCATTTTATTAGAGCTTTCCACACTTTGAAGCTTGGCAATTTCCGCTAATTCTATTAATTCATCTGAGTGGGTCTCAATAAAAAAGGATTGCTGTCCCTTATATTCATGAATTGCTGTCAAAAGCGATACTGTATCCGGTGTCAACAGCTTCTCCCATTTATCATTAAAACGGTATTCTCTCATTAATTTAATATCCTCATTAATGTCTGTTAAATAATATATTTAAAGTGTAGCTTATTAGTTAATTATTGTCAATACTAATTATATCAATTTTGTCCGTTTGATATAATTGAACATCCTTTTCCAAAACCCTGCAGATTTCCTCATTCATTCTATCATAAGACTCCCACACTTTATTTTTATCTATATCCCTTATCCCAGTATACTTAATAATATCCTTCATCATTTGGAGAATATCCTTCGTGCTATACTTTGTCCAGCGTTTCACCAAGTCCTGCGTTATGGAAGTCATTGTATGCGCCGCTGGATTTCTTACCTTCTCTTCCACTAAGCGCAAATTCTCTGCCAAGGTTTTCAATTTCTGATTTTTTGAAAAATGCAAAATTAAATCCTTTAAATGAACAGAATATACATTTCCCGACTTAAATCTGCCTTTGCCGTATATACTTTCAAATACGGCTAATATCTCACTTCCTTTAAGCTTATCATCATCCCATCTGCGCACATGATTCCGGGCGCTACAGTAACGGTTTATATCAATATCACACTGACATTTTAACGCTCTTTCCAACAATTCAAAAATTGCCGGAGTAATTCCCCGTACAAAATCATCATATGTACCTCTTTTGTCCTTCACCTGCAAATTTAGGATGTATTCTATTAAAACACAGTCCTCATCCTTCGTCACCGGCATTGGCTGGTAGCCTGTTTCCTTGGCAATGCTGTTTACTCTGCTGCTATTAAGACGCATACGCTCCAATGCCTGTTCCAAATATAAAATACATTCTTTTGAAAGCTGCCCTTCCATTTCATTCGCAACCTGACAGGCAGCCGAATAATCATATGCGCTCAGGTGCTTTTTTATAATATTTACCTTCCAGAGTGTCAGCAGATTGACAGACTTAACCTCTAAACATCTGTTTTCTTTTTTCCCCTCATTATCTTCATTACATTCCCATTGTTCCTTCACATCATACCGCTCCATATTTTCATCGGTATAATTGCTTCTCCTAAGGGGAGTAGGCACCTGAACGGACTTAAAGGGAAATTCTGCCAAGGTGGACAATACAACTAACGCGCTTTTCATAGCCGGCGTGCCTGATGAAATGTTCACCAGCAATTCATCCTCCTCATTCATACTGTCCTCTATATTGGCTATACACTTCCTAAAATCCTCATAAAATATCTCATAATCCTGAACATCCTTCAAATTCTCCCGAATAATCAATTTCACATCAATTTTATGACCGCATTGCTCCTCAAGCTTTTCAATGCAGTATAAATACCTGTTGTCCTTTTTGTGATACTCATACATTTCATAAGACAAATATAAATATAGCTTATCCGGCAGGTAATTCCGGCAGATATGCAGCATAGAGCCATCTCTGAAATTTCTGATTGGGTCAGAGCCGCCAATGGGCGAAAATAAAATACAACTCATAAAAGCCTCCATTTCTTATGTAATAGCAATAAAAATCATTATATAATAATTACATCATCAGCATCCGGCTCTTCCTTCTTTCCAAAGCAAGTCACCTGACCTTTGCCAATGATTTTATAAACACGTATGCTGTCTTCCTCTGATGCAAACGCAGCAATTTTTTTCTTTAAATCATGATATAATTTTGGAGAAAGCATAGCCTCAAATGCAGACTTCTGTATCCTAAATCCATATCCCTGCAAAAACTTGGATAATTTCACTCTTTTTTTATTGTCAATAATATCATATATTATCAAAACATACAGCTTACACTCACGGTTTTCCTCCATAGGCGTCTCAAAAAAATAATCCTCCAAACAAATCCCCCCTTACCGTATCCATATAGGATGATACATTTCTGCATTCTCTTCCTCTATCACCTTAGACAATGAAGCTACCTGCAATTCCATTGCCCTTCGGAATGAAACGGAATAATCAATGTAATCCAAATAATGAATATCCTTTCTCATTTTATCCTCCAGCTTTTTAATAAATATACTCATACCGGCTTTCGTCAAAAATACGCCGGGGCTCTCCTCCTCCTGATAAAAATGCTCTTCCAAAATCTCATGTCCGTTTACAAGGCTCATCACCAGTGAATCTACAATCACTGCCCGCCATTCCTCCATTAAATCACTTGCCAGAGTAGGATGCTTCTCCCTGTCCTGATGCATAAATCCAAAATACGGGTGTAGTCCTTTATTCTCTATTTTCCCATAAAATTCATTCATCAAAACCGAATACCCTAAACTAAGCATAGAATTAAACGCATCCATGGGAGGACGGCGGCTTCTTCCGTTAAAAGAAAATGCCGGTTCCACCAAAAGACTCAGCATCTGAAAATATAGCTTTGCAGCATTTCCCTCGTATCCCATAATTTGTTCAACCGAAGTACAGTCCGGCGCCTTCTCCATTAGGATTTTCATTTGTGTACAGGTCTGTGAAACGTCTACTCCTCTGCTTTTTCCATATCTTTGCAGAACAACGTACTGATTATGCATTTTGCTTTTAATTATCTTCTTTGACAGCTTCAACGCCAGCTCTGACCCCAATAAGCATGCCTGCTTTCTTTGTCTTGCAACATTAATATGACCTGTTGAATGTATCCGCCCGAAATATGTCCCTCCTTTGGAATAGTAAGACACCGGAACTCCTCTTTTTAGACATTCCTGAATACATTGGGTAGTAATCTGGCTTCTCCCGAAAATACTAACAGCCTCTAATGTTTCTACCGGAATTTTGGTAAGTGAGCCATCCTTATGCTTTACTGTGACATAGCTCTCTGCAACTCCTATTTGCGCATCGCTTTCTGTGATGTATAAATATCCCATGGTGCCTCCTTATAATTGTACTTTTGTAATTATTTTTTCTGTCTGTTTTCTTTGAAAAAACTAGTTCTATCGTTATTTTTAAGTATATTAATATAAAGCTATTAAGAACTATCATATTCTGATAGAAAGCTTTTCTAATATAATACCATAGTCAAATTTTAAGTTTTCAATATTTGCTTCCGTCCCCTTTCGAGGCTTCCTATCTTCTAATTCAAGCTAAACCAAGTCAAAAGTTAACAAAAACGAGTTTCCGTTCCCTTTCGGGATTTTCTATCCTAATTATAACGATTTAATTAAAACATGACAAGTTAATTATTTTTTTGTATCTCTTGGAGTTTTCTGTCTGCTTACAGTTTTCGTCCCCCTTCGGGGGATTCTATCTTCTCATATATCATAAAGCTTTTTGTCATCAAGAAGTAGTATTTCCGTCCCCTTTCGGGGTCTTCTATCTTCTAATTAAAGTATGTGTCGGACTAGTAATAATGAATAGAGTAAATTTTCCGTCCCCTATCGGGGTTTCCTATCTTCTAATAATGAATAACTTTTGTAGTCTCATATAGCAACATCCGTTTCCGTCCCCTATCGGGGTCTTCTATCTTCTTATGTTAGGATGTCGGATCGCACAGAATACGGTTATGGTGTTTCCGTCCCCTATCGGGGTCTTCTATCTTCTAATAAGAGGTGTAAACATGAAAAGAGTTTTAAAAAAGGTTTCCGTCCCCTATCGGGGTCTTCTATCTTCTAATTTGATTACATAATAAGTTGGAGGTGCAATATGGGAACAGTTTCCGTCCCCTATCGGGGTCTTCTATCTTCTAATTGGAGATTATGAGAGAATACGCAAGAGAGCAGATTGTTTCCGTCCCCTATCGGGGTCTTCTATCTTCTAATCCGTATAGATGTGAATGGAAATTATGAACCGAGTAATGTTTCCGTCCCCTATCGGGGTCTTCTATCTTCTAATACAACAGAGCATTTTGCAATGGAAATTTTAAAAAAGTTTCCGTCCCCTATCGGGGTCTTCTATCTTCTAATCCTGCCCTATCAACTCCCCATAAACACTACTCCCATTCCCCATTTTGCGTGGCAAAACCCTTTGCCACCTTTCCAACCACCCGCCCCTTCCCAAAAACCTCCCTTCTCCCAGCATTTACGCCCTGCGTGGCAAATCACCCGCAGCCGAAATCCTCCACCTTCAACTGACACATTCCCATAACAAACCTCCTCCCCTCATACCGGGTACATTTAAGAATATGCGGAGAAACTCCCAAATCCTTATCCCTGTAATGCTTATGCTGCCCGGCAATCTTAGGATGCAGCGTATGCTCAAACACAGACGCCGCTGCCTCCAACCCTTGCTTCTGTCCCAACAGAGGATACATAACCGTCTTTGTAAAAAATCCTGCCCCTCCCCCAAGCCAGACTGAATTACCGGCCGGTCTGTCGGAACACTTAAATTTTGACAAATACATTTCATAATAAGCTTCCCCAAAAAACTCTGCCGCCTTTAAAATATCCTCTATAGAATACTTACATATCCCAGTATCTATTGTCAGCTTAAATTTTATATCTCTTCCCGGCTTAATTGACTCCCTTAGAATATTAATTGCATGCTGTTTTCCTTCCACATTTTCATCTATTTTCTGGCATAAAACCAAATTCTCCAGTGACAACGGCTCGCTGTCGCCCACAATCAAGCCTGACAGACAGTCGTTAACTGCATTTCTTGAATCAATCTCCTTGCCCTTTTCATCCTTACGCGACAGGGTATGAAGGAGCTTTTCCTCTATCAGAGCATTTTCCCTGCTAAGATATCGTTTTCCCTTGTCCCTGCTTTGCTTTGCCTCCCCTGATACCTGTTTTCTCTCATGGCTCCACGCTTCCTTCTCCGTCATCAGACGGTATGACAGTAAAATCGTTCTAAGCATACCCTTGACAGACGTCCCCGGAACATAAGGCAGACCATAGCTGTCCTTTTGAAATTCCATTACCTCTATCGCTTTTTTCCCTTCCTCCTGCAAAAAATCACCGCAGTCTAACTCATACCTTATCCAGCTTCCATAATCCTTCGGAGAAATATTGTTTTTTTGCAGCCATGTATTTAAATCAATTCTTTCATCTGTCAAAAGATATTGCGTAAACTGTGTCCCCAAGCCTTTTCTCTGTAATCCTTGATAAAGTTTATTTACATCAGGAATCAGCACCTTTTTCTTATTGTTCAAAAAAATATATTCCTTCTTGCTTAGGGTCTTTCCTGTACCTATATGTACCGGACTTACGGTTTTTAAAACCATCTGATAAGTTTTTAAATAATCCTTCATTTGCCCGCCTCCTTTCTATATCTTTCTATAACGGAAGAAAAATCGGCTTTGCATAACGGTACACTGGGTGATTGCCGCCGTCCGAAACGTCATAGACATCCCCTTGGAAAACCGTTTCAAAGCAGGAGCCTGCGCTTAACATAAACAAATCCTTCTTTTTTCTGTTTTCTGAAGCATATTCAAAGGACGCCACAAAACCGCCTCTTTTCTGTACCTGATACCGGGCGTGATATAAAGCCTTTTCCATCTCATTCTCCTTAGGAAGAGAAATACTTAATGACATATATGTATTTCCCTTTCGTTCAAAATCAAAGGAATCTAAGGTTTGAAGCCTGTCAATCTCAAACCTGCCAAGTCCCGCCGTTCTTTTTCCGCCAATTCCTGAAAATGACAATGAATCCAGCAAATCATATATCTGATTCTCATCCTGTTCATCTGCTATCTTTACAATAAAATACAAGCCGCAGTCATCATTAAAATAATACGCCCCCACATGATAAGGCCGGGTTTCCTCCATTCCATGAATAGCCCCGGAGGTTTTTACATATCCCTTTCCTAAATTTCCCAATTTTCTTTTTTCAGCTATTGCATCAAAATCCCCGTTCATATAGCTTTCCATCTGTTTCATTGGTATATAGGCTAAGGACTTAAATGCCTTCTTTATGACGGAATCTCCCTTTGCTTCATGGGCTTCCACCCGCTTTAAGGGCTTTGGCAAATAGTATGTATCTCCCATATAAGGAAATGCGTCTGAAAAAAGGATTTCACCGGAACAAACCTTTCCGAGAAGCCATGCTGCCATATCCTCACCGTGCTTTAATGCTTCCATATAAAGAGCAGAAAAAAGAGTATCGGCGTAGAATGAACATCTGCTCTCATCCAAAGATTTCTCACCAAGGTGTACCCCGGCAGGAAAACGTAAACAATACATAAGATATTTCACTCTTATCCTCCTCCCATTACTGCCTATATGCCAGTATCTCATTACACCTTCTTATCAGCGCTTCGTCAATATTTCCAATAACGGCAGATGCATGTAAATCCAAAAATTTCACCTTTCCATACCCTCTTGAGCCGTTTCCTCCCAAATAATCATATTCAAGCAGCTTAAGTCCCTCAGCCAAAATCTTAAAATCCTCCTCAACGCCTTCCTCATCCCTAACCTCATAAACCAAATCCAATGGAAATTTAGAGCCTCGTATTACACGCTCAATCTGTCTCGGATTTGCCACTGCCGTTAGACGGTTAATGCTGTTTTCAAACTTAACCTCCGTCAGACCCTGCACCCCTTTTTTATACAGATCCTCCCTGTTATTCAGTATCATATCGGTAAACAACAGTCTTCCTCTTGGAATGATGCCGTTTACTTTTTTTGCGCTTCCAAAAAGCCTGATAATACATTCTTCATCCTCGTCGGGACCTGCCATCTTACTTTGATTATACTGCCTTGCAAGTAATGTGCGGATTTTTCCTTTAAGGGAGCTTCCGGGTATCATTGGAAGATTTGTTCCCGCATCCCTGATAACAGGCGAATCAACTGCTCCTATTGCCGCAAACGCAGACGAGCCTCCTATATGTATGCCTGTCACAACCTCTAAGCTTCCCGTAATCTGTATTTTTCCAAACATTATATTTTCCCCCTTTATCAATCTTTTCCGCCATAAAATTTATGGTATGCTATCAGCGCTTCCATATATTTATTAAACAGTATATAATTCTTTTTTAATCCCTTAATTTCATCAATACATTCTATAAGCCTTGCTGCCTCCACAAAGTCCTTTACCTGATGCTGCTGTTTGTTTCCTCGTCCCGCCTCATAAAGAAAACGAATCTTAAGATAATTAATCCTTCCCCGGATATCCTCATTTAAATTATCCTCCATGCTGATACATACTTCATTGTATATATCCGCCGTCATGGCAAGTAAATTTCTGATTTGAGTTGTTGTAACCATATCGGGCTTTCCATGCTTGTCCTTCTTCTTCGCCAGCTCCTTTATTGCATTTTCCGCCATTTCTACATATGTATCATTTTCCAATATCATGCTTCGCCGCCTCCTTCTCTGTGTAAGTATACATAAATATATATTGCCATAATTAACTGCTTCCTGTCTGTATCACTTTGTATCCATTGATACATCTGACGGGAAAATACCCGGTACGCTTCCCGTTGCTCCTTAGATTTTTCTTCATCCGGCTCCAATCTTGCCAGCACATAGGCAAATCTTGCCAGATTAATCTTTTCATCCATATTCCGCATTAAATCCAACAGCCGGTACATAAACGCCTTTCCCCGCTCCTCGGACTTTCCGAAAAATTCAGTAAGGGCCCCTAATTTTTCCTGAATGACCTTTTCTGTAAATTCATTCCATGAAAATGTAGTATCAAAATTCTCTTTAGCCTCATAATCATTATTTCCTCTCTCTAAAAATTCCTTCCGTGAATATGTGATATTAGCGCCAAACAATGTGACGGCATCCTTTTGTTTATTTTCAGAGCTGACGTAATCCTTGGACTTTTCCTCTAATTCCGCCACCTCCCGCGCGCATACGCTCAATGGATAGCCCGACGGATATATTCCAATTCCGGCAGATATAGTCAAAGCTCCCAGAGAATACCTGTCAAGCTGCTGACGGATATCAACCGCCGCCTCTATCACCTCATTCCATGCGCCTACGATAAACAAATCATCTCCTCCGGAATATACAATGGTAACATTTCGGTGTGAAGGCGTTCCTTCCATTCCATATTCCCCATGCTCTAAAATCCAATTAATATGACGCTTGAAAAATAAGGATAGCTGTCTGGAAAATGTTGCCGTTCTGGATAATGTGGTATATCTCTCGTCAAACCCGCAAATAAAAGCATGTCCCAAATTATCCACATCGGCGCGAAGCACTGCAATTCTGTCAATTCCCTGCGCCTCACATGCATATTCATCTGTTGTTTTACCCTTCTCCGTCTTTCCTGTCTTTACATCCTTTGGAACATAATCTCCTACCCATAGCTTTGTCGTAACGGATTTACCCGTAAAAAATCTGTTTTTTCCATACGTTCTGACAAAATAGCTGTCTTCCTCCATGCACCTCTTTAACTGTTCTTCGTCATGGGCAACAAGATATTCTCCTCCCGGAAGTGGAATACTCCCCTCTCTTTTCTCCTTAATCACAGTAAAAAAATCCTTGTAAAGAATATCTCCTGAAAAAGCCTCCATAGCAGAGCAGAAAAGACACATATCATCCCTATTGACAGCAGATGAATTCTTGCATACACGGCATTCCCTTGTATCATCCTTTCTTTTTCTGCTATTTAACTGTATAATCTGACCTGCCGTATACCTGCATGACTTCTGCTCAGACAATAGACTGCTTAAGCTTTTAAACAGTTCAGAATAGCTTCCGCCAGGTATATTCTCCAAATCATGGGCGCTGCATTCTACGGAAGCCATTGCCCCATACAAGGTTACGTCAAACTCCTGAATAAAAAAATCATTAAATTCCTTTTGAAGCTGCGTCAGCTTTTCCATGGTGGTTTCAGTATTTGCCAATAATATATAGCAATGTCCTCCTCCGGAATATATCAGATTGGCTCTTGACAGACTGCATTTCTCCAAAATCCGGTCAATCATATTCTCCATTAATATTTCCAGATAAAATGAACGGGAACGGAGCATTTTCAGCGCACCCTTGCTGTGTATGGTGTAAATAAACTTCTGAATACCGGAAATGTCCATCGAAAACAGACGGAATACCTTTTGACTGTAAAATTCCTTTGCATCATTAAACAGCGCCTTTTTATAATTATAATTTCCCTTTTCCTCCATATATTGATATATACAACTGCTATATGCCGCCGTCAGCTTTACGTGGTCATAAAGGGAAATATCCGCCAGCTCATGAACGGCTGTGGAGGATGGGATATATGTAAGGTACGCCTCCATTGTTGACAATAGAGAATTTATGTATTCCTCCTGCCAATTCTCAACTCCCTTCAGGGTATTTAATATCTCAGCGAGGACAGACTGGTAAAAATATTTATCAAAGGAAATTTCCTCATCAACAGGCATATTAATGCCTTCCGTATCATCCAAGACCTTTGGATAATAATGAAACTTCTTTTTATTGCCATTTAAGATATTAAAAATACTCTCCAATGGAATTTCCTGACGAAACCCCTTTTCTTCATTGTCCGCCTCCCTCCGGTCAGATGCAGCGGCAATATTGTCGGCAATATATACGATATATGCCAGGGCATTATCATTTATATTTGCTTTTGCCAAGGCTTCTCCATGGTGATATCTGACAGCATCCAGCACTTCCCTATTAGCTATTAATGCCTCCTCCTTCAAAAATTCATATCCGGATATACTGTGCCTTCTGCCGTCTCCCCCACGGTAAATCACCTTGCCGATATCGTGCAGCAATGCGCCTGTAATTAATTTCAGCTCTTTATCTGTCATTATTTTCCTCCTTCTCCACGATTTCCATTGCCCCCATTCCCATGGCTGTCTTAATTCCTACTCCTGAATAGCAGCCAAAACGCAATAGTAACTGCACCAGATTAACTAACGGCTGTGGTCCCCGTATCTTTAATGTAATGCTTCCCTTAAATGCAGGTATCTTAATTCCCTCTAAATGAAACATTGTACTGGAAAGGCTATAGCCAATCATTTCTGAATATTCTGTCAGCTGTTCCAGCGTTTCCTCGTCACCAACCGTTTCATTTTCAGCAAAAGCATTAAATTTATTCATCAGGCTGTTATATATTAAATGAATATCAGGAAAAAATACATACCGCCCGGCTTGCTTAAAAGAAGTCGGAGAAGTAAATTGTATTTTAATGATTCTTTTACATTCCCCAAGATAATATGTATCAATCAGTTTTTTATAGCTGCTCACAGATAACGACTTATCCAAAATCTTCAATTTTATATCATTATGCTTTAATAAAACTAAATTAAAATCATCCGACATGAGCGGATTTATTATCTGCTCGTATGCTTTTCTGTTTAACGTCTTAACCTGCCATATAATCCTGCCCTCCGAATACATTATTCTTTGACTGTAGGGCTTTAATCCGTTTTGATGTAACTCCTCCCCATAAGCAGAATCAATCTGTTCCATTAGAACGCCTTGAAATAAAGATGCCTTCTGATAAGAAAAAGCTTTATCCTTATCCCATTCTAATTCAATATTCAGTACGCTTAACATTTATCTCCTCCTAATCGTTTTCCGCATATTTCCCTGAAACAAATAAGCAATAATCCCCCCAACCAACATAATCCAGCCTGCATACCTAAGCCATTCATGATAATCCGAATACGTTCCCGCTATTTCAAAAATCCCCCTCAGCATACTGCTCACCGTCAACGCCGCAACCCCCGAGTGATAAAGATTAGCCGAAAGCCTCCCCTGTCTGGGTATTCCTTTAAACCTCCAATATATCAACGACGGAAAAAGCCCTAGCATCATAGGCCACGCAAACATCCAAGTCATATAGGGCGAGCGCACCCCATGGGAAAATCTGTCATAAACAAGAAAGAAAGCCAGCGCAAAAACCGTCACTCCCAAATATACCAGCGCCCATCTTGCCGAATTTATTTTTTCCTTACTCTCCGATGTAAACAATGTCGCTTATTCTCCTTTCTCCGCTCTTTTTTCCGTCAGTGGGACAATTTACCACCCTGCCCATAAACCACATGGTAGAGGAGCCTCCTCCGTCAAGATTATAGGCTGTTTTACAGCCCAGCTCCTCCATTACCTGCGCCAATTCATATAAGGTAAGTCCCTCGCTTTCCTCAGTCCGCCCATCTGATACCACCATAACATAGTGAAGGGGCTCAATTTCTCCTATGGCGGTCCTTGGATTGCTTTGCAGGGCATACGTTACCTCGCTGTTTTTTCCTACAATAACCTTATTGTTTTTAACAAGTCCCGGGCCAAAGGAAAATATTTGCACCGCCCCTGCGTCTGCAATTTCCTTCGCCTTATACTGAGACTCGTAAAATATTTCAAAACGACCGTCCTCATAGATTGCCAAATCGTCATAATCACGGCTGCGATGCTTTGTTTCCCTGTAAAGATAACCGTTACGCATCACATAGCCTCTGTCATGAAAGCCGTAATAATCTCCGTTAATGGCAAGTATAGCGTCATTTTCCTTTGCCATAGCCGAGGTAGTGTCCTTTATATTTCTGCCAAAGGTTCCATTTGCCACTGCCGTTTGAAGATATGATATATCCTTTAAAACAATATCCGCCACATAAACCTGTGTTTCGTAGCGCCTAAGGGTTGTGATTGTTATGGAAATATTATTGCTCTTATAGCTGGTTTCCGTGATTACAGGCTCACTCTTTATATTATCATCCTCATTATTTGAGGCAGATGAGGATTGTTTCTTTATATCCTCAACCTGAACTATATCGCTTGGAAGCACAAAGGCTTCAAGCAGTGCAAACACTGTGTAGGCTGTGAGTAAAATACCGTATATCAAAGGCCAGTAATTTCTTCTTTTCATAACATTATTTTTCATTAAACCCTCCGTTTCAAAATTGTTTTAAAGCAGCTAAGCTCCGGCTGATATTTCGCGCTTATTTTCCCCCGTTGCCCGAAGCTGACACGCCATATGTTTTTTCTCTGTAGCAATGCTCCTCCTTACCAATTAATTTATCCCCCTCAAAATCCAGTTCTATAATATATGGCATCCAATCTATTATTCTTAAAAAATCATCACAGCCAAAGCTGTTGTCATAAAAATTCAATATAGCGCTAAGAGCAGTGCCATGAGTTCCTATAACAATCTGATTATCTTTATTATCTGACAGAATTTTATTCAATGCTTTTATATTGCGTTTCTGCACCATTGCTATAGATTCTCCACCGTCCTCATGATAGCTGTGGTCGGCCCATCGTTTTTGAAACATCTCTCTGTTATTACTGTTGGGACCACTCTCCCGTTCCCGCAGGTCTTCGTCTGTTATTATCTCCTTCCCAAAAAAAGATGCCGTATCTGCAATAGTATCTATGCTTCTCTTGTATGGACTGCAATAAAACATATCTATTTTCTTATCCTTGAAAAATTCCAGCACAATTTCAGTATCTTCCATGCCTTCCTTAGTCAATGGTCTTGTTCTGTCCTCCTTCCAATACTCCGACTGCGCATGACGCACAAAATATACCTTTGTCATAATACCTCTCCTTTCTTCTTAATGCCGTCTTCCGAAATAATCAATCAGAATCTCTTTAATATGATTATATCGTCTGGCATAGGAATTTTCCACACGAATTAGCTGCAAATCATGTTCCCTGCATATGGCATTTTTCTTTCTATCCCTCTCCATCACAATATCATTTTCATAATGCTCCTTACCATCAAGCTCGATTGCAAGTATTGGCAGCTTCAAAGAATTTCCCTGTTTTTCATACACGACAAAATCGAATCTTCCCGTATAAAACAAATCATTATATCCGGTGTTATCCCGGAATACCTGCGATATAGCTACCTCTTTTTCAACTGTATATTTACTTTGGGACATCCATATATTCTCCAACGCATGATTGAGATTTTTTAAAAATGCCTCCTCTGTAACCGTGCTGTATGGTTTTATTCCCAGCGCTCTGGAATTAGATACCTTTGGCGTTATCTTTGATTCTCCGTTTGCCCTGACATACTTCACCAGCTCATATAAATCATCTTCCGAATCTTCTCTGTGTAAGCGCTGCAGATTTTTCATATCTGATAACAAAATCAGTTTATCCTTTGCCCTGGAGGTTGCTACATTAATCAGTTCCTTATTGTTTTTAAGCCATTCATAAGTACCGGCTCCCGTCTGCTCAGTTATTGCAGTTGAAAACAATATAACATCCTTTTCATCTCCCTGAAATGCATGGATAGTTCCACATGTTACCTGAGTTAAGCCGGCTTTGTCCAACGCCTCTTCTATCATCTTTTTCTGGTTAACAAATGGCGTAATAATGCCAATGGATTTATCCCTGTTATGTGAAGCATATTTTACAATCTCATTTACCTCTGCCGACGATGTGTTTTTCTTATCCGTTCCGTCAGTGGAAACATTTACATATACCAGCGGCTTTTCCTCTGTGTTTTCTGAAGCAATACTGAGTTTGGAATTATAATATTTCCTGTTATTAAAGTCAATGATTTTCTTATTGCACCGATAGTGATGATGAAGCAAAATTTCATCGCTGACACAATCGCATGCAAGAAATGTTTTATAAATTGAATTTTTGCGATAATCATACTCATCTGTCACGTTATACTTTCTCCGCAGTTTTTCATTTACCATTTCATTCAGTAAAATTACAGGATTCAACTGCTGCGGGTCTCCTACAAGCACAAGATTTTCCCCTCTTATAATAGGAACAAGGGAAACAGCCGTATTGCACTGGCTTGCCTCATCCATAATTACCATATCAAACATCGGTGAAGGTTCTCCTATCTTGTGCGCTGAAATACATGTTGTAATAATTACAGGAAAGATTTTCTGAAGCTTTTTAATATTATCCCTATTGCTTAGATACCTCTTAAATGCCCCAAGCTGCGTACTTTCATCCTCCTCATAAATAATATCAAACAGTTCCTCATTCTGGGCTGCGCCTATTTTCTTTATGTATTTTTCAGAAGTATAGTACAGATATTTTTTCAGGTCCTCTATGTTATCATCCAGCAGCGGCAGCACATCCTTCTCTTTAATCTCTCCTGTTTCCTTAATTTTCTTTTTTATCTGACTAAGCTGCCTTTCCTGTAAATCTGCCTGAAATAGAATCATTACAGGATTTTTTATATTCTTTTTTTCATACTCCAAAAGACTGCTCAACGCCTCGTCTCTATCATGTAAATCAAGCTCATACTCATACTTTTTTAAAAGCTCCGATAATCTCCTTGCCCTTTCAGTCCTAAGCTCCCTGTTTTTGTCTAAGGTTCCCTCGAAAATAGTTGCATTCTTATGAGCTTCATATAGCTGCTTCATGTATTGAAGCGCTTCCTTTTCTTTCTCCTGATTTCCTAATCTCAATACAGGAAATGGGATTCTTTTATTCCTGTATAATATATTTGATAATTTGTCAAACACCCCGTTTATAGGATGATTATTATACGAACAGAATAACACGGTTTTTCCGTTAAAAAAAGCTGTTATAATTGTATTGATAATAGTACTTGTTTTTCCTGTTCCCGGCGGTCCCTGTATATATGTTACCGGATTTTTCATTCCATTATTAATAGCCAGTAATTGGTCAAGATTAATCCTCTTATCAATCAGGGTAATGGGATATGCCTTATACCGCCTTGGCCTGTCCAGCAAATCTCCAAAAAAAGCCTTTATTGGGATAGTCACCTTATTTTTTTCATACATATCTAATATAGCCTGATATTCCGAATGCAAATCTATCACTACATCCATTCCAAGTCCAATCATATAAGGCATATCATCCACACTGATATTACTGTTACTCTTGGCAATGCAATCCTTAATTTTTTCCTGATTCTTTTCAAAATCCTTCAGCAATTCAAAATCATCTGCATCAAGAAATTTTCTCACACTTTCTTTTTCACCGTTTATTGTGTATTCAACGCATATAGTTATCTCATCGTCAGGACGGAGCGCCCTGCGTTTTACGTCTAGCTGCAGCTTTCGGTAAGCCAAAACATACAAGCCTCTTTTAGTATTAATACTTAACACATTCATTCCCAACTGCTGCATTGCTGGCTTTCTGTTTGCATGATTATCATTTTTTGTCTTATATTGAAAGTTTTTTACAATTTCCTTAAACTGCATATCACTCAACGGATAATTTTCACCGTTAAAGCTGTCGCCATCCATATAATGAATCAGCTCAAAATCAGAATAATACGGAACATTGTCCATACGGTTACACATTTCAAGATAATTCAGTATTTTCAAATTTACTATATTGTCAAATATAAACTTATATTTATGTGGATTAATATAAATATCATTTACTAATTTTTCATTAACCGGATAATAAGAGCCTTCTACCACTTTGGCAGACAATATACGGTCAATATGGACCTTTAATTCGCACAGCTTATATTCACCTGTATGCAGACCATCACCTGACAGCATTTTCTCTTTGATATATATTTTCTCAATTCCCATCCAGTATCTTGTAACCTTTTCATCCTTGTTTCGGTATTCAATTGCAAGCCATTTTCCTTCATGAATGGCGCGGAAAATATCACGATAAATTATATTCATTTGTATATTCCCTTTGTTATGTTATAGCCTGTATTTTACAAATTTGTCATAAAATAAGTATATCATTTTTTTCTGTAATACGTCAATACGGTAAAATAAAAGAATTGCAACGGAAAAGGCTAAAAAATCTAACGCAGATTCATTAAAATGAGCGCTGCCAGAAAGACGATATTCCCCGCCGTAAATAATAAGATGTATCTTCCCTTATATTCTCCTTTTTCCTTCGCTATATTCTTATATGAAATAAGGCTGGCCATAGATGCAATCAATGTTCCCAAGCCGCCCAGATTCGTCCCCGCAATAAGCCCTGCCATATTATCCGTAAATCCTGATAAAAGCAGCGCAGCCGGTACGTTGCTTATGACCTGGCTTGCAATAATAGCGGTATAGGTTTCCCTCCCTGAAATTATGCTTTGCAAAAAGTTACAGAAAGCCGGAACTCTACCAATGTTTCCAATAAAAATAAAGAATGCTATAAAGGTAAGCAAAAGCGAATAATCCACCTTCGTAAAAATATTCCTGTCTGTCACAAATATTATAACGAGCACTGCGAGAAAAACTGCCTGCCAAGGCAATATATGCCCCACCGCCAATAGGCAGAGCAAAAACAATGCAAGATAAAGCACAATCCGGTACACGGTCATTTTTTCTCTAAAAAAAGACTCCTGCGAAAATGTCTCCTCTAACTTAAGAGTCTGCTGACAGCGCTTGCCCTGCAATATGCATAATACCACAAGCAGTAACAGTGATAAAAGCGTATACGGCAGCATAAGCATAAAAAACTCCCAAACAGACAGCCCTGCCCTTCCGTAAAGATACAAGTTTTGCGGATTTCCGATTGGCGTCAGCATACTGCCAAGATTCGCTGCGATGGTCTGTAAAACCACAACCGGTAAGATAAGCTGGTTTTCCATTTCAGTTCCCAGCATACGAAGGACAATAAACGCAAATGGCACAAAAGTAATGAGCGCAACATCATTTGTAATCAGCATACTAAAGAAAAAGCACAGCAAAACCAAGGTCAGAACCAGCCCGCTGCAGCTTTTTACACGTTTCAAAAGCTTTTGGGCGCTCCAGCTAAACACACCGATTTTCTGCAATCCCGCCATGACGCACATAAGGCAAAACAGAATTGCCAAAGTTCTGAAATCAATATATTCAGGATAAATACCGTCAGGCGGCACAAGAAACATTGAAAATACCGCCAGCATCAGCGCCACGCAAAGAACGGTTTCTTTTTTCATAAATTTCAGCATTTTCCTTTTCATTATAAGTTCCCCTGTGTTTTAATTATTTCAGTCAGTTATTTCACCGTTTATCTCAGCTATTTTTCTGATAATTATCTCTTCTCTGTTTACCTTATTTTTGCGGGAAAATATCCAAAATCAAGACGTACTTCCTTTTTATCTATATCCCTGTTGGTATAACAGCAGCTATCAAAGCCTATTAATTCAAAGCCTTCCTTCAAATAAAAGCTTATGGCCGGTACATTACAGGACTGGGTTTCCAGAATAATTGCCCTCCTGTGTTCTAAGTCTGCCTGCTGCTTTGCAAGCTCCATTAACGCATGTCCGATGCCTTTTCTCCTCAGTTTCTCATGCACCCATAATTCCGTAATTATCAATCTGTTAGACCAATCCTCAGGACATGTCTCAATGCAGGCAGCCAACTCCTCCTTACCGTTATTCTCCTCCACAATTCCCCATGCATAAGCCTTTTCCCAATGTTCCTGATACAGCTTATCGGGAAAATCATATTCCTCCAGATAGTGTGAAACAGGCTCATCAAACCTTGTTTTTACCAAATCAACATGAAATTTATTATTACCCTTTTCAATTTTAACATCATAATATTCCTCTGTAGTATACCTCATTGGTATAGGAACATTTTTCCATTTATCTTTTGGAAGATGAATTATTTTATATTGCTCTGTATTCATATGCATATTCACTCCTTAAATAAAGTCCTTATAAACCGGTATTATCTCTCTATTAAAATACCTTTCATATATTTACTCTCATTGTGGGTTTCGTATATTATTTCTTTTTCTTCCTTAGTACAGCCAATTAATATTTTAATTTCGGAATCCTTTTTCATTAAATCAACAGTACACATTATGGCGTCAATGCTTTTTTCCTTTCCTGTTTTAAATTGAATATCCGCAATTTATATCAAAAGGCATAATAAGCAGTTTAAAAATTTCCTTGGAATATTTTTCAAAAAGCCAATGGGTTGCATTTGAGTAATTTTCTAGGCTGTCAAAATCCCAATAAGAAAAATATTTTACACATTTAACAATTCTCGTCAGCTCTCTTGGTTTTTCATTTATATCATCAAAGACAAAAAACCTTTTCAAATATTTAATATCAATACATCCCTTTTGCTGTTTTTGCTCCTTCTCAACAACAGCTATCAGTTTTTCAAATTCTTCTAATTTATCCGGTTTTACCTGAAATATTTTAACCTCGCAAAATCTTTTTTCCATAATACTCCTCCTGCCTCCTTGGCGGCTCAAATAAGAATGAAAGCTTGCAGCTATTTTCCCCATAATCTCCTTTTACAGAAGCAAAAATAAAGTTTTCATGTGTCCTTATTTCATTAAAAAACAGCCTTTCTACCTCTTGCCGTGAACGAGGAGAATCATAGATATAATTATGGTCTGTCTTAGGAAAATACAAGTCCTCATTATCTATAAAATGATAATTCAGCTTTCCTGCAAGGGCTTTTCCTAACGTACTCTTTCCGCAGCCATTAAGACCGCATATGATAATTCCCGTTCCCATAATCTCCTCCAACCAAGTTCTGCTCTATTTTTACATTAATACAAATAGTATATCATACACAGCTATACAATTCAATTTCTTAAACGTTTAAAAATCTGATATCCAAACATTTGAAAATCTAATACCTAAACAGTTTTTAACCACACGCACATTCAACACACATTATATTTCTTTGTTTTTGTCTTCATATCCCGTTTTATATTTTTAAATATATTTTTTATAATAATTTTTTTCACTTTTTCATTTTAATTTATATTAGTGGAAGCTTTATTGAGTTCTTTTTCCATAACTTCATACACAAGCACCACTCCGTTTTTCACAGGATAACGCTCATGCTTTACTGTAGAATATCCTAATTTTTCATAAAGGGCGGCTGCCGGCAGGGACGCATCCAAATATGCTTTATCATATTTTTTACTAATCCGGGCTTCTATATTTTTTATAATAAACGTACCATAACCCTTTTTTTGATGCTCAGGCAAAACATAAACTCTTGTGATATGATTATCCTCAAAACAGCCTGTTCCTGCAATATTTTCATCTATTTTAAGCACGTTTACATAACCGTTTTTAATGTCGTTTAATATGGCAGCCTTGCTGTGATGTTCACAGAAAAAATCCACCACTTCCGCCGGATAATATTTTGGATATATTGTTCTTATGGTATGCTGCACCACATCATATACAGCCTGTAAATCCTCTTCCTTTGCCAACTCATATATCATATTTTCTCACCGCCCTGCATGTCAATCCACTGAATAAAAGCAGTTTTATCCGAGCTGTTATATCCGGCGTTTCGATAGAAATTTAATGTGCTTTCATCCTTTGAGCCTGTAAGCAGCATAATCTTATAGCAATGATTTTCTTCTGCAATCTGCTTTGCAAAATCTAAGCATTTAGTACCATACCCCATATTTCTATATTCTCCATGAGTCACCACATTTTCCACAAACGCATACGGACGGACATTTCTCGTAAGGTTAGAAATAATCACACATACACACGACGCCACAATCTTACCGTCAATTTCACAGACAATCAGATGATGGTTTGTATCATTTATAATATTGTCCCAAGTGTTCTTAAGCTGCTCTGAATCCTCTGGTACGCTGCTCTCATGAAGATACAGGTATAGCTTTAATATTTCATTTAAATCATTTTTATTTGCTTCTCGTATCATACTTTTAATATCTCCTGTAAGATTTCTTATTTTAATTATGTGTCAAAAAGGTAAAAAGCCTATTGTATCAAGTAAGAAATAAAAAATTTTCATTTTTTAGCGAGCCACGGACAATACCTGCCTATAGCTTATATCTTACCCTGTTGACACCATAATCTCATTATTTAACGCTCCAACAAATAACATAAAATTGCCTGCTGCACCTCTACTAAGTACTTTTTAAATTTATAACCCACAAAAAAATCACTCTTTATTACATCCTCTGAAACCTCTTCCCCTCTAAAGAAAGGGGGACACGGATTCAAAACAGCCCCCTTATTTGCTTTTTTCATATGCTTCAAAGTAATCTGATAACCCTTAAAATCTGCCTTTGCATTGTCCGGTACAGAGTCGGTACATATAATGTCCTTTCCCAAAATTGCCTCCTCCATATTTGTATAAGCTTTAATATTTTCCAACTCATATCCTGCCGGACAGCATTGCTCCAATTCAAATCCTATTAATTCCGATGCAGCCCGCCACGAATTTCCAATATTTCCTCTCGCTCCAACAAATAAAAACTTTTTATTTTCAATATCCTTATAAAGCTTTGACAATGCATACAAATCCGTAATAATTTCACAGGGATGGTTTTCTTTAGTCATTGCATTTATTACCGGAATATCTGCATATTGCGCCATATTTTTTACAACGTTAATATCCCTATGCCTCACCACTACAGCATCCGTCCAATTCTCCAAGTATCCTATTACATCCTCTATGCTCTCTTTTTTATCAAGGGCTGACGGCGGAAAAAGAATGGTTTTGCCGCCTAACTCCTGAATTCCTTTTTCAAAGGTTACTCTTGTACGGATACTGCTCTCGGGAAAGAATAACACTACTGTCCTGCCGGAAAGTAATCCTGCCGTGCCTTCTTTATTTACAAGCCTGTCTGCAATTTTAAATATTTCATATATTTCTTTCTTTGATAAATCCTTCATAAAAACCAATTTATTAGTCATGCTTCCGGCTCCATTTTTCTAATATTTTCTTATCTGCTCTCTCATATTCCTTCAAAATACCTTCACAAAAAAGTTTTTTAAAAATAGTTTCAAAGGTAGTTTCAAAAATAGCTTCAAAAACAGTTCTAGCTGTTCTTCCGATTTTAAAAATTAAAATCCTGTAAAAAGCGGCAGAATGTTTTTTCCCTATCTCTTGCAGTTTCAAAATATGGCAAACCATATTTTTGACATTGCTCATTCATGCATATGCTTTGCTCCACAATATACCCTGCGCCCTCTAAAAGCTCTTCATCCGATTTATAAAAGCTGTAATCCTTTTCCGTATCATATTTCTTTTGAATTGCAAACCGTTCCTCCGGCGTCACGTCTGACGTAATAAAATAGAAAATTTCACAGTTGGCTCCATGAATATATTTCATATAATCCTCCGGCAAAAGCTGATATATATCAAGCGCCATACCGGGACTAAACTCATCATATTCTCCACTGTCAAGCATCGCCCGGATAAAAGGCGCCATCTTTCCGCTGATTAAGCGTAAGGTATCCATAGAGGATAATCCGGCGTAAGTATTCACCCCTGTTTCAGGGAAACACTTTTCAAATCCCGCTATTATTGAATCCATGCTAACATGCTGATATCCGTACTGTTTTGACAGACGGTGGCAGATTGTGCTTTTCCCAGCCCTCGGAACACCTGCAATAATGATATTATTTTTCATTTTATAAGTTCCTCCTAAAAGCATTTTTTATTTCATTGGTTATTGTGTCAATATGACAATATATCTGATTATATCACTTTCACTCTCTACTGGCAATCTGGCTTTATCTTGCTTTATCTTCTAATAAGTTTTTATTGCTGTATTATCCGAATTATGCTAGAATATGTGAAAAACGCAGAATTGAAAGGTCAGCTATGAAAGTAACGATACGTGAAATACAAAAAAAGGAATATCCGTTATTGGATAGTTTTTTATATGAAGCAATCTTTATTCCCGAGGGTGTCCAACCTCCATCTAAAACCATTATTACATCCCCTGAATTGCAAATTTATGTTGAGCATTTCGGAGAAGAAAAAGATGATTGGGGATTAGTGGCAGAGGTTGACAGTAAAATTGTCGGGGCTGTCTGGGTCCGCATTATGAACGATTACGGACATATAGATGATAAAACGCCCTCTTTGGCAATATCTCTCTATAAAGAATACCGAGGCTTTGGCATTGGAACTGCCATGGTAAAAAAAATTCTTGCTCTGCTTAAATCACATGGGTATAGCCAGGTTTCCCTTTCCGTTCAGAAAGCTAATTATGCGGCAAAGCTGTATCAAAAGGTGGGCTTTGAGATTATAAGGGAGAATGAAGAAGAATACATTATCATCAATTGTGTGTGTTTCTTGGATAAGCATCTGCTGTGCTACTTCCTTAACTGCAGTTTCAATATCCGCATATGAATATCGCTCTGTCATATTTACCAGCTTCTCAAGTAACTCATCAGATGGTGAACATTTTAACGATCCCGTTATATACTGCTTAAGAACACTTCTTCTTTCCCTGGCATTAGGGAGACCGGCATAAAATACCTCTGAAAAACGCCCTTTTCTATACAACTCATATGGCAATGCGTTTACATTATTTGCTGTTGCCACCATAAAAACCTTATTCGATGACTCCTGAATCCAAAAAAGAAATTCCCCTAACACTCTTTTTCCGGTTTCGTTTCCAGAGTCAGTTGTTGAAAGCACCTTCTCAATTTCATCTATCCAAAGAACACAAGGAGATATGTTTTCAATAAATTGAAGAGCTTCTCTCATTTTCTTTTCACTTTCACCCAGCCATTTATCAAAGACAGAGCCTATATCAAATCTAAATAGTGGAAGCTCCCATTCTTGTGCAACTAACTTTGCGGTCAGCGATTTTCCGCATCCTGGAACTCCAACAAGTAAAATCCCCTTCGGTGCGCTAAGTTCATATTCGTCCAACTGCTCTTCCGGCAAAAAGAAAACTCTCTTTTTTTCATCAAGCCACTTTTTTAACCTTTCCATACCAGAAACCTTATATGTTCTATTTACATTTATGTGTTGAACTGCTCCCATCTTTGGATATAAACGTTCCTTTTGCAAAACGAACCTATACATCTTGTCCCTTTGCAAGCCCTGATTTCCTATAATTTCTGAAGCCAACATATTTTCTATCTGAATTTCAGAAAAGCCTCGTAACAATGCAGCAGCATGTATAATATCCTGTTCCTGCCAGTCAATTGTAAATTTTCCGGAATACATTTTAATGAATTTTCGTATCTGACTGATTCGTTCGTGGCTATCGGGTAAATCAAGTGATATAACCATTCCAAAGGATGAAATCCGGCTCCATGCCTGATCAGTAGTTATTAATACAACAACCCCATTATTTTCCTTCGCCATATATAGTATATTCATCAATTCCCGTGAATATGCATTATCATCCGAAATTCTACGCACATCTCCCAAAACTATATTCAAGTTTCTCTGCTTTTTAAGCTTCTTAAGAAAATATCCTAACGGCTCATCCTCCGTATCAATACTATCTCCCTTTGTGCCAAGACATTTAACCTGTTTTGCATCAGTATAATAAGCGCTACAACAGTAGCAACTAATGAATATGGCGTAATAAAAGCTAATCCAATCGATAAAACAAAAGTGATTATCGCAGCTATATTCGGTGTATTAACATACATAAGCTGGAATTTATTATTCTTATAATACTGCTTCATATTTTCAACCTGATCGTTCTGATCTTTTCCATTAGATACAGAACTCCATGTATCTATTGACAGCGGATAATCTAATGGCTGTGTTTCTTGCAGCAGCAATGCCCAATTCTGAATGGCTGATACAAACCATTCTTTAGTATTTTGTAATCCAAATTTCTTTACTTGAACATTTGTCTGGGCAGCATCATCATATATAGCCCATTTAATCATTTGCTTACCAATATTAAAGCTCTCTTACATTCCACTTATTACTATCCAAACGAACACAAATTATATTACCAGACAGTTCTTTACTCAAACGACCTGCTCGCCCTGCTAAATTCCAAAAATCAACATCTGTAAACTTTCTAAGTCCAATAGTATTGTTCAAAATAAATATATTTTGAGCGGGCAGATTTACTCCTTCTAAAAGTGTCGATGTACAGAACATATAATCGATTGCCTTTTGTTCATATAACCCCTCTATCTTCTCTCTAATCCTCTGTGGCAATTTCCCAAAATGAAATGCAATTCCCTTTTTCAAACAGTCAATCAAATAGTAATCTTTATGTAAATACTCTTGAATAAGCTTAATTACCTCATCTATTCTTGGGTCTCTTTTTTCTTCCAACTCTTTTGAAAAAGATAGTGCAAAATTAATAGTATCTTCGACACTATTACAATAAACAATATTTTTCTTATCACTTCCAAGATGCAATAATAATTCATTTAAATTATTGTAATTTCCAAAAGCTTCAAACACATCATCCTTTCCACTTTCAGTAAACATCTTCTCTTTTCGTTCTACAAAATCTATAAAAAATCTATTTTGCGATACAGGTTCTTCTTTAATTACCATACATTCATCTGTACTTTTATCGAACAATTTCAAAAAGATATCACTATTAGGGATATTAGGTGAAGCAAAAAACAATTTAATACTTTTTCGTTCTGCCATAGATACTGCCTGATAATACAATGGTGCTCTTGAATCTTTCTTGGCAATAATCTTTTGTGCCTCATCAATAAACAAATAGCTAATAAGAGGATTATTCTTCTCTGACAAATATGCTATCATTCTTTCTGGAGTAAATACAAACACATATTTTTCATTATCTCGTCTATACATTGCCGGGACAATCGGATGTGTCATAACTCTATAGTTTTCATGTTTTATTTCTACCTTCAGACGCTTTGATACTTGATTAATTAAAGCTCGAGTAGGTACAAGTACAATTATGTTGTCTACTCCATGTCTTTCATCAATAATATAATTAATAAATGCATCCATTATAAATGACTTTCCAAAGGAAGTCGGACCCGAAAAACTAAAATGGTTACTATCTTTAATTGCTTCAAACAACCGATATTGTGCATCTGTAAATATTTTTTCTGTTCCCGGAACCTTTTGATACACTTCTTTAAGTTGTTTGTCTAATAACAATTCCGGAGTATCATAACGCCCAACATCATCCTTTTCCATAATCAGTCCTAATGACGGAAAATTTCCCAGTTTTGTCATTACACTATTGCATATAAATTTGTAGTATTCATCATCTTTATAAAAGGGATACAAAATACTAATAATTTTATATGCCATGTTTCTTCCTTCACAATTTATATCTCTACTCAAGATATCTGCAAAGCGCATAATATCCAAATATTCCTTTTCCGACAAAAAATCGTCACTAGATTTCTTCAAAAAATTCAATCCATAAATATGCTCAGCCTTCTCAATAAGTTTTTGTAGATAATAATCTTTTAGTGCACTATTTGCTAATTCTTGTATAAAGCTCATGATACCACTTCCTTAAGTATTTCTTTCCTGCTACTATCAATATCTGTAAACGGAACTACATACACATAAAAATCGTGACCTTGTAAATTATAACTCTTGATTTTTTTACCAATATCTTCAATACATCCTTCTACCGCTTCTACTATCCTTTTATGTATCAATTCTCTAAATTCAGTATTTTTCATACATTTTTCTTCTTCACTTACTTCAATCTCAAATCCTACAAATATACCAAATGCATCATCAACATAAAATTTATGTTCTTCACTAGGATATATTAAAGCTTTTAAAAATTTTTTCTCATAATCGCTAAATGTTTCTTTAGAAAGATTGTCACTTATTAACGATTTTTCATAATTTATTCCGCTTTTAGACTCCCCCTTTTCATTAATCTCATTTTTAAACTCATACAAGGATTTCAACGCCTTATCAAAAGCATCTTTTATATCTTTATACATCTTAGATTCACCAAAAATCAGTTGATAATTTCCATCTTCCAATTCCAAAAAATGCACTCCATCTGCACCATTTACATATAATTTGGTCGATGTCTTCAACTCCAGCTTACTCAATATTTTAGGTGCTTTGAGTTGTGCCTCCAAAAAACAAAACAATAGTAACTCTCCCAACTCTCCATCATTCTTCGAATATTCTTTAAATTTTTCTCTTGCTTTTTTTGATAAAACTCCTGGTCTATTCGAATATTGTTTTTTTACCTCTCGAGAAACAGCATAATCTATCATTGGATCTACCAACTGTTCTTGCAAATTATTATAATTAAATTCATTTGCATTGATTTTCAATGCGTTCTTTACAAAGTTCTTTCATATGCTCCAACTGCGCCCGCACTCCCTCCCGGCAATCCGGCTCTA
>ERZ777305.1435-NODE-1435-length-28304-cov-48.848596_pt1 | contig 28304 bp, 26 predicted proteins | sample MGYA00374965_ERZ777305 | MGnify/ENA primary metagenome ERZ777305 (study PRJEB29328, sample SAMD00013331) | mouse gut metagenome | study: EMG produced TPA metagenomics assembly of the Metagenome analysis of fecal microbiota from mouse which was promoted... | reverse complement strand
AAGCCAAAATTATTTAAAGACAACCTTTTGACACGTGCGGCCGTAATGCCACAAACGCTATACCATTGACATCCAGCGGCTTGAAAAACGCATATTGTAACACATTTTTTGAATGCTCCATTCGGTGCAATTGTTATATTTGCATCGGGTAAACACCCGGCATCACAACTATTCCTTATCATTCATTATTTCTTGCTTATGAAAAAACTATTACCGGCCTTTATGCTCGCCCTCCTTTGCAGCACTGCGCAGCTATTCGCCGCCAACGGAGAAGTGCTACCCATATTCCAGGAAGATTTTTCAGGATTCTCAAAAGGCTCAGAATCCGAACCCGACGCTGAGGAATCGTCGTCTTTGAGCGAAACAATACCCGCCGACATCACTCACGGCTATCAATGGAAAGGCCGCGGCATCCATCAGGCTGGCGGAGTGTGCGCCATACTCTCCTACGACGACCGCACCTATGGCAAATCATCAGGATGGCTACAGACCCCGTATATCGATGTACGGCTCGACAACGGCAATTTCACTCTCAGATTCAAGGCGCGCTCGTTGAATGCAGAAGGCGATGAAATCGTCCTTTACCTTTACGACAAATACTCAAGCAACTACCACACAATGGTGCGGCAGGCCATCACCCCCGAATGGAACACCTATGAAATACCGTTCGTGCACAATGTCTTCGGCAACAGGCTGGCTTATGTACAGATAGGCGCTGTCGACTACGACTGGCTCATTGACGATGTGGACGTGCTTCAGGACGTTTATGACATCTGCGCGCCCCACGCCATCGCGCCCAAAGATGTCGATTTCACACAATTCACAGCGCAGTGGGATTCCGTATGGTCCGCAGATTCATATCTGGTATCGGCGTATTATTACAATGAAGGAGAAAAGACTCCCGACAACCGCACCTACCTCTGCACCGACGTGCCGTCCACGAAAACCGAATTCACAGTCACCGGCACGGACAAACAACGGACTTACTACTTCACCGTAAAAGCCAAAAACGACAAATACACGTCCGCCGAGTCCAACGAAATCAGAGTCTACGTGCCCATTTCACATATGGACGTGCCTGTGACGCAAGCGCCGTCCGGCATAACGGAATCAGGCTATACCGCAAACTGGCTGCCTACGGAGCGAGCAATGGGCTACGCCATACGCCACATGCTCCAGCACACCGCCACATGCGACGAAACATACACCATAATACACGAGGACTTTGAGACTATAACCGAAGGCACAACCGAACAGCCCGGATATTTCTACGACTACAACCTTGACAAATACAGCAAGCTTCCGGGGTGGAAAGTGAACATGGGCTGCACGGCAGAAGGCATGATAGGAATCGACAATTACTACCTTATGTACGAGCCCGGAATGATCACGTCACCGCAATTCGACTTCTCCGACAACGACGGCAAATACTCCGTCAGGCTGAAAGTACTCACTCTCAGCGCCGGCGAAAAGGTGTATGTCGACAGCTATTCCGCACCCGACACCGAACCGCAACGCGGAGAATACCTTATGGAGACCGAAGGCGAACACACTTTCACACTCGATTTCACTAACGGCTCCGAAACCACGTATTTCACGATAACATTCTCTGCCGAAACAGACCTCAGCTTTAGCAACAAAGACAAACTGTTCATCGACGACTTATATATAATCCGCGAGCTAAAGGCAGGCCAAAGCGTCGTCAAGAATATCGCTTCCTTCGAAATCGAAGGAGATGATACGAGCTACGAGTTTTCCGGCCTCGAAGCAAACGCCGGCGAAGTGTTCCTGTATTCCGTAGCCGCCTGGTCATGGTCGCTTGATGAAGAAGGCATATGGGGACCGACAATATATTCCGACTATTCCGAACCCCAGGAAGTAATGCTACAGTCTTCATCCGTGGCAGATGCCGTAAGCCGCTCCTCCAAAGTGTATTCACACGCGCACACAGTGTTTGTCGAAACGACACCCGGAACCGAAATAAGGCTCACCGGTATCGACGGACGCGTAATCGCAGCCCGCAAAGCCGCTGCGCCGTGCGAATCTTTCACCCTTTCCGCACCCGGCATATTAATAATATCGGTAGGCAGAGACATTTATAAATTGAAAATATAACGTCGGCAATAAAGACGGCACAAATAAAAAGGAGAGAACGACGTCGTTCTCTCCTTTTTATTTGTGCCGTAAGCCCTTACGCGGGGGGATTGATAGCGCCGGTGGGGCATACTTCTGCGCAGCTGCCGCATTCGATGCATGTATCGGGATCGATGTGGTAGATTTCGCCTTCAGAAATAGCTTCTACGGGGCATACGGGCAGGCAAGTGCCGCAAGCCACACAGATGTCGGTAATTACGTAAGCCATAGTGGTTGTTGTTGGAAAAATTGAATAATAGTGTTGTTTTTCTCGATGCAAATTTAGTGCTTTTTTCAATATCACACCTCTTATAATACAATTTTTAGACAAAATTTGTTTGATAAAAAGAGATTGGCTAATTTTGTACGCTGATATAGAACACCTACCGATGATTGACAATAAAAACAGCAAGCCCGCAGCAGACGACGGGTTTGAAATAGACGAAGTGCGCATCCGCAAACCGCGCGACAAGAAAAACACTATCGTGCTGTATGCGGTGGTGGCTGTAGCTGTGATAGCCCTCGGCATAGGCGGATGGATGGCTTACGACGCATCGTCGCGCAATAGCGCGCTTGAAGAGGCTCAGGCTCTCATCGAACAGCAGCAGCTCGACATGGAGCAGATGCAGCTTGAGCAGGACTACGAAGACCTTAACCGTGAGTTTGCCCAATTCGAAAATTCACGCCAGCTCATCCAGGACGACTCCGTCAAACGTGCCCTTGCTGAAAAATACGAAGCGGCACGCCTGCAAGTGGAGCAGCTCCAGAACGAGCTAAAAAGCGAGCGACGGAAAAGTTCGGCGGAAATAGCCAAACTGCGTAGCGAAATCGACACTCTGCGCGCCCTGCTCAGGCACTATGTCGAAGAAATAGACCGTCTTAACAAAGAAAACGCAGCCCTGCGCAGCGAAAACGAAGAGATAAAATCGCAGAACCAGCGTCTGAACTCGCAGGTGGCCGAAACGTCGCGTCGCAACGAAGTGCTCAGCGAACGCATGACTCTCGCCGAAAAACTCAACGTGACGGGTCTGAGCCTCACCGCGCTCAACAAAAAAGGGAAAAAAGAGAAACGCGTGGCCAAGGCGACGCAATTGATGGTAAGTTTCACCATTCCACAGAACAATTCCACCCCAGTAGGCGAAAAAACGATATACATGCGCATAGTATCGCCAAGCGGACAATTGCTTGACGGAGGCGGCAGTTTCAGTTTCGAAGGCGGTTCCGTTCCATGTTCGGCAAAACGCACCATAGAATATGCCGGTGAAGAAATCGGAGGCGTCACAATATACTGGGATGTGAACACCGCGCTGACGGCAGGAGAATACACCGTAGAGCTGTTCGCCGACAATTACCGGCTTGTACGCCGCAGTTTCACATTAAATTAACTACGCCACACGCCACGCAATGGATTTCATAGACCAAATAACAGCCGACATCCTTTCCGACCGGGTCACGACCGTCGGAGCGGTGTTCAAGCTCGTGCTGAGCATGCTGCTCGGCTGCTGTGTGGGAATCCAGCGCAAGCGCAAAGGCCAGCCGGCAGGAGTGCGCACATTCTCGCTCATATCGATGGGCGCCACTCTTGCCATGATTCTTTCCATCTACGTGCCTCAGGAATATCTCGGCCTTAAGAACGGCGACCCCGGGCGCATAGCTGCGCAGGTCATCAGCGGAGTAGGTTTTCTCGGAGCCGGAGCCATAATACAGATGAAAGGCTCGGTGCGCGGCCTCACCACTGCGGCCGGCATATGGATGGTTGCCGCTATCGGCATGGGAGTAGGAGTAGGTCTTTACATCATAAGCATAGTGGCCACCGCCCTTATTCTGATAGTGCTCGTGCAGGTAGAGCGCATCGAGCACGTGACGTCGATGGGAGCCGATTCCCGCATCATACGCATCGAGTCCACCGTAATAATCCCCGACGTGGCACAATACAGAGACGCGCTGCACGAGGCCGGTGCACAGTTGAAAAGTTTTTATCTCACCTACGACTACGAGCGCAATATAACCAATCTCAACCTTGTAGTGCTGCTCCGCGAAGGCATCGACAGCCTCAAGGTGCTCGGAAGCCTCGAGCACATATATCCCACGCGCAGCATCACGCTCGCAAACCAGCTTAATATCTGACCTATGAAAATAATTGCCGACAGCAGCACCACCCGCACCGAGTGGGTACTCGTCGACGGCGACCGTGTGGTGGAGCGCGCTTTCACCTCCGGCATGAACCCATTTTTCCAGACACGCCGCGAAATATCACACTGCATACGCCTCGAACTTCCCGACAGTTTCTTCCGGCGCCGTTGGGACCACGTGCATTTCTACGGCTCGGGGTGCAGCAGCGCAGATAAGAACAAAGTGATGGAATCGTCGCTCGTGGCCCAATTCAAAACCCCGGTCACCGTAAGCAGCGACCTGCTCGGAGCCGCCCGCGGACTGCTCGTACGTGAGCCGGGGCTGGCCTGCATTCTCGGCACAGGCTCCAACTCGTGCCTGTACGACGGACACGAAATAGTGCGCAACGTCCGAGCGCTCGGTTTCATACTCGGCGACGAAGGCTCTAATGCCTATCTCGGAAAAACGTTCATCGCCGACGTACTCAAAAATATAGCTCCGGCCGACCTCTCGGAAGCATTCTTCGAATATTTTTCAGTCTCTCCTAACTCAATAATGGACGAGGTGTACAGCGCACCCATGCCTTCGCGGGCACTTGCGCGCTACTCGCGCTTCCTTGCCGACCACACCGACAATCCATACGTCTACCAGCTCGTGTATGCCGGTTTCATGCGCTTTTTTACCCGCAATATCGCTGCATACGACTTCCACGACAGACCGATATGCTTCGTGGGCTCCACGTGCGTGGCCTACCGCGACATCCTCGAACGGGCCGCCGCCGATTTCGGCGTCACCATTGCCAAAGCGGAAAAAAGTTCGATGCCCGGCCTGATAGAATACCATTCAACTGAAATATAACCATAACAGCCATGAAAAACATACGACTGCTCGCAGCTGCAGCGGCTCTTGCCGTATGCGCCACACTATCCGCGACAGACCTGATTCTGCGCTACGACAGCCCCGCCGCCTTATGGACATCGGCGCTTCCTCTCGGCACAGGACGCACGGGAGCAATGGTTCACGGCGGAGTGGAAACGGAAGAAATACAAATCAACGAAGATTCTTTCTGGGGCGGAGCTCCACACCATAACAACCGGGAAGTCGCCCCGGAAATACTCGCCGAAGTGCGGCGTCTCATTTTTGAAGGCGAATCGCAGAAAGCACAGGATCTGATAGGTGCCGAATTCTATTCCGGACGCAATGGTATGCCGTTCCTAAACCCGGGCAGCGTGATGCTCGACATGGCACACGGCGGAAACACTTCCTCCTACAGCCGTAGCCTCGACCTTGAACGTGCCATGGCTGTGACGGAGTACGAGTGCGACGGCATCCGCTTCCGTCGCGAAGCCTTCGCGTCAATTCCGGGCAATTTCATCTGCATGCGCCTGAGCGCCGACAAAGACGGCGCATTGTCGTTCTGCATGCGTTACGACTCCCAGCTCGAGCACACTGCCACAGCCGACGGCGACATCCTTGCAGCCACCGTGCAGGGCGTGGAACATGAAGGAGTGCCTGCCGCGCTCCACGCCCGCGTCCTCGCGAAAGTGGTGCCCCATGGAGGCAAAACATCGGCAGACGGCAGCAGCATTGCCGTGACCGGAGCGGACAGCGCCACCATCTACATAGCGGCCGCCACCAATTTCGAAGACTTCCGCCATACAGGCGCCGATGCCGGACTACGCGCACGCAACATCCTTGACGCCGCTGCCGCTCTCACGTTTGACGAAGCCTATGCCGCCCACCGGAATGTATACGACGCCCAGTTCGGCCGTGTAAAGCTGGACCTCGGCAATGGTAAATCAGACATCCGCCCGACAGATATGCGCGTGGCATCGTTCGCCGCCGACAACGACCCGGCGCTCGCGGCGCTCCTGTTCCAATACGGACGCTATCTGCTCATATGCAGTTCGCAACCCGGCACCCAGGCTGCCAACCTGCAAGGCCTGTGGAGCCGCGAACGGATTGCCCCGTGGGACGGCAAATACACCATCAATATCAACGCACAGATGAACTATTGGCCGGCCGAACCCGCCAACCTTGCCGAATGCCACGAGCCACTGTTCCGCCTCGTGGACGAGTTGTCGGTGCAAGGTGCCGAAACCGCACGTGCCTACTACGGCGCACGCGGATGGGTGGCGCATCACAACACCGACATATGGCGTTCTGCCGGGATGGTCGATTTCGCCTATTTCGGCACATGGCCCCACGGAGGTGCATGGCTGGCCACACATCTGTGGTCGCATTACCTTTACGGCGGCGACACCGAATTCGTACGAGCACACTACCCCGCCATAAAAGGAGCGGCCGATTTCTACATGAGCTACCTTATTCCGCACCCGGCCCATGACGGAGTGCTCGTGTGCTCGCCGTCGCTGTCTCCTGAACACGGCCCCGTAATCGACGGCCGCGAATCCCCGTCGTCCATTGCCGCAGGCTGCACCATGGACAACCAGATTGTGCGCGACGCCCTCAGCACGGCTCTCGCCTCCACACGTCTGCTCTACGGACACAACGCCTACTGCGACAGCCTGCAGGCTGTGATGGACCGCCTTCCTGTCATGCGTATAGGCCGTCACGGCCAGTTGCAGGAATGGCTCGACGACCTTGACGACCCCAACGACGCTCACCGCCATATCTCGCATGCCTATGGGCTTTATCCGTCATCGCAGATTACACCGTTCTCGACACCCCTACTCGCCACAGCCGTACGCAACACGCTGCTACAGCGCGGAGACATCGCCACCGGATGGTCGATAGGCTGGAAACTGAACCTATGGGCACGCCTGCTCGACGGCGAACATGCCTATGCCATAGTGCGCACACTCATAAGCCCGCTGCCGTCCGACGCCGCGTCAAAGGAATATCCCGACGGGCGGCTGTATCCCAACCTTTTCGATGCACATCCGCCATTCCAGATTGACGGAAACTTCGGCTTCACCGCCGGCGTGGCGGAAATGCTGCTGCAGAGCCACGACGGAGCCTTGCATCTGCTTCCTGCTCTCCCTCCGCTGTGGGCGGAAGGAAGCGTGACAGGATTGCGTGCACGCGGCGGTTTCGAGGCCGACATGAACTGGCGCAACGGACAGTTGGCCGAGGCGCGCGTGCGCTCCTCGCTCGGCGGCAACCTGCGGCTACGCAGTGCCGTGCCCCTCAAAGGCGAAGGTCTGAAACCGGCAACGGCGGAAAACCCCAACCCGTTTTTCGCAACAACACCCGCGGCCGCGCCGCTCGTCTCGGACAAAGCCGAGATAGAGCCGATGCGTCTGCCGCAGGTGTATGTCTACGACCTCCCAACCACCGCAGGAGGCGAATATGTGGTGCGTGCCGCTACCACATCGGAGTGAACGGCTCGGCCCCGCGCAGCCTGTCGTTGACACAACCATAGACTGCGCGGTGCCTGGACGTGTCAAGTTTAAGCACCGGAGACCCGGGCGTAAGCATAAGGCGGTCGAGTTCTATCCAGAAATTTCCCAAATTATCGGTAAAGCGGAAATAGTAGACATGCCTCTTAAGGTCAGCCATGCTGCGCCATTGTGTCATGGACACATTTGGCTCGCCCACCACGTTGTAGCCGTACGGCACGCTCACGTTCGCCATCAGAGTCGATAGCGCCGCTACGGCCACATCGCCCTTGAGGTCGCCCGGAGTGTGCCGGAGGAAAAACGCACCACGCACAAAGCGGTCGGCGGAACGCACCGTACCGGGAAGCATGTTCACACCTCCCACGCCCTCCCAATAGGCGTTGATAGCCTGCATCTGCGGCAGACCCGGGTCGTTGGTCAGCACCTGAAGTTCGCGCCCGCGGTACAACTTTGTCTTTCCGCCCTCATACTCTATTAGCATTGTGTTGCCCGTGGCGTCAGTAATAGCCCAATGCAGCTGCGACACCGTACCGCCGTCGAACGTAGTACCGGAAATGGCGAAATCATTCTTCGAGAACCATTCGTAAGCCTCGTCCACTGTGGCAAAGTTGTCAAGGAAATAGCTCACAAGCACCGCAAGACTCACCACAGGTGTGCCCTTTGGAGCCACTGCATCGCTACGGTAGGAGCCAGTCTTGCAGAACAATCCGTTCATCACAAGACCGCGTTCGTTCATGCCTTCCGTCACCCCGCCGTCATATCCCACAGCAAGGACGGAGCCGTACTTCGACACCCATTCATACCTCGGCCCCGACGGCATACTTACCTTTTTCATACCGGCAGGATATACGTACAGGTTCGTAGGAATGGGGGTGCGCCAGTCAAGTGTGCGCCCCACTATCACCTCCGAGGAATCGTCAGATATATATGTGATGCGCGAACACGGACTTGCCGACAATGCGCCCATAGCGGCGGCACAGGCGAGAAATAGTCTGAAACGTTTCATATCTTTCTTTTATGTAAATTCGTTATTCATTTATAACTTTGCATGCTCAAACATTGTTCATAAACCTCACGCACCATGCCGAGACTACTGATGTACTTCCCCGAGAACGACCTTGCACTCGCCTCCGGACAGGCTGCATACACACCGCCGCCGGCCGCACTCGCGCTACATGCCGCCGGCGAGGCACTCCCGCTATGGATGGCCTCAGCCGGCGACCGCTTTGTGTGCACGGGCATCAGTTCCCGCTGGCTTGACGGGATGCGTGCAACGTTCGACATCGGCGACGTGGACGTATACAACCATCACGACTCATCGCTCGAAGCATGCCCGTGGGGATGGTCGGCAGCTTCAAGACGCGCCCTCATCGACGCCGGCTATCCGGCGTCGCAGCTGCCGTCCGACACCACGCTCCGCAGCCTGCGCGAACTTTCTCACCGCCGCACCGCCGCACGGCTCGCAGAACATGTGCGGGACATGCTACCATTTGCCGTGAGTGAAGCCGCGACGGAAGCATGCGACATGGACGCAGTGGAAGCCTATCGGTCGACACGGCAGACGGTGATAGCCAAAGCTCCGTGGAGCTGTAGCGGAAGAGGGCTCGTCAGAAGCCGCAACATGCCTGTCAGCACATTCAGGCAACAGGTAGCAGGAATAATACGCCGACAAGGTTCCGTCATGCTTGAACCGGAGCTGGACAAGATTATGGATTTCGCCCTGCTTTTCGAAGCCGACGGACAGGGAGGAATCGAATACCGGGGTATTTCCGTGTTCGACACCAATGTGCACGGAGGCTACACAGGCAACATTATCGCCGAACAGCACAAACTTATCGAACTCGTGGGTAATGCCTCCGGAACACAAAAACTCGCAATGGTGACGGAAGCCGTGCAGAAAACGCTGCCACGGCTTATAAGCGACTACCGCGGGCCGTTGGGCGTAGACATGCTCGTAGCTGCTGACGGCACCATCGACGCAGCCGTGGAAATGAATCTGCGCTATACCATGGGATTTGTGGCCCTTGGTGTTTCACGCTATCTTGCCCCAGGTTCCCGTGGAACACTTTGCGTTGTTCCACGCCCTGACAGACAAGCACTTCCGGCCACGATAGAGTGCCACCGCATCGTAGCGGGCGAACTCGACCTGACGCCGCACAATTCCATGTTCGCCTTCCGGGCAGCCGTCTCCTGCCCAAAAAGATGATTTAACAGAATTATTAAACACAATATAATTTTCTCTACTTTTTCAAAACTATTTGAGAGGTATCGTTGTTTGGAAAGTAAATCAAGCCAATATAAGACAACGAAATAAAATATTCACTCTATTTACTCCTCTCAAATATGAAAAAGATCGCATTATTGCTCGCTGCAGCTATCAGCAGTGTTTCGCTATTCGCACAGAGCGTGGACAAAGGCGAACTCAAACAGCTAAAAGCATTCCTTGCCCAACCGGCCGCTGAAGCATCCACCAATGCGGAAGCTCTGAAAATCAGCAACCAGAACAGCCCTGCCACATGGGAAGGCATCACGGTTGAAAACGGCCACATCACGGCCATCAACTGGAAAGACAAGAAGCTCGCAGGCACACTTGACCTCAGCGGCTTTGACGCGCTGCAGAAAGTGGACGTATCCCGCAACCGCCTCACCGGCTTCACAGCCGACGGCGACGGCGCGCTCACGGAACTCAACGTATCGCGCAACCGCCTCACAGAATTCAGCATAGAAAACTGCCCGCAGATTTCCAAGCTACTGGCCAACAACAACCGTCTCACCGACATCGACATGACAAACCTTCCGGTGCTCAAGACGCTTAACCTGGCCAATAACTACCTCGTGAGCCTCGACCTCAGCAACTCGTCCACGCTTCAGACCGCCAACGTGCTGGGCAACCATCTTGAGGAACTGAATGTGGCCAACTGCACCGAGCTTAAAAACCTCTACGCAGGCTACAACAAACTCACGTCGCTCATGCTCAGCGGCGTGCCCAACCTCGCCAACATAAACGTGGACGACAACGAAATCAGCAACCTCGTCGTAAGCAACCTGCCTGCACTGAGCACCTTCCTCTGCACCGACAACAACATGAAGAATCTCGCGATGCGCAACTGCAAGAACCTGCTCGACCTCGTATGCTCCTACAACGACCTCACATCGCTGAGCGTAGAAGGATGCCCGCAGCTGCTTTTTGTAGACTGCTCCTACAATGACCTCACATCGCTTACACTCAGCAACCAGACCTTCCTGCAGCGTCTGCTCTGCAACAACAACGAACTGTCGATGCTCGACGTAAGCTTTGACTCGGCCCTCACCTACATCAACTGCCGCTACAACATGATTGTCGACCTCCGCACCATCGGATGCAACAACCTCCAGCAGGTGGCATGCCGTTGGGGTGGCTTCTAAAAAACAAACACACAACAGACAGGCGGGAGCCGCACCTTAAACACAGGAGCGGTTCCCGCTCTATTAGATACTTACATCCGAAAAATCCGATAAATTTGCTACTAAGTTCGTATCTTTGCAGCATGAAAAGATTCAGATGGTGTTTCAAGGCACCGATTATTCCGATATTACTCGCTGCATTTGCGACAGGCTGCGTAAACAAGCACGACGAACCTGCGCCTACCACACCACCTGCGGAGGCCGAGCGCACGGTGCTCGTCTACATGGTGGCAAACAACGACCTCGGGTCGCGCGGATGGGACGACGCCGACATAGCCGAAATGCAGAAAGCTGCCGCCTGCGGAGGACTCGGCAACGGCCGCCTTATACTGATGCACCAGGCTCCCGGCGGCAAAAGTGTGCTTAAAGAAGTGAACGCGGCCGGAGGCATCGACACATTGCGAATCTACGACTCATCCGACAGTCCGCTAAGCATAGGGCGCATGCGCAGCATGTTCGGCGACATGCGCGAACTCGCCCCTGCCAGGCACTACGGGCTCGTGCTGTGGAGCCACGGCACAGGATGGCTCGACGACGGCATGGCCGAACCTTCAGGGCAGAAAAGGGCATTCGGCCTTGACGGCAACCGCCAGATGAAGATTACATCCCTTGCCCGCGCGCTCGACGACCAGAATTTCGACTACGTGTACTTCGACTGCTGCCATATGGCATCGGTGGAAGTGGCCTACGAACTGCGACACGCCACATCGCGCATAGTGGCAAGCGTGACCGAGCTGCCTCTCGGCGGCATGCCTTACGACATCAACGTGCCGCTGCTCATACGGGGACGCCTGCAGGAAGCAGCAGAAGCCACATTCCGCAGCTACGACGAAATGAGCGGCTCGGGACGCACATGCACAATAAGCGTGATAGAGACCGACCGGCTCGACCGCCTTGCCGAAGCGACCCGCAATTTATATGCCTCCGCTGTGCCACTGCCTGAAAACACCCTGCCCCAGGCATTCGAGCGCACGGCCACATGCCGCCACTTCGATTTCGCCCACTATGCCAAGCTCATAGCCTCCGACGCCACGGCATTGGCCGAATGGCAGGACGCACTCGAAGCTGCCGTGTCCTACGAAGCCGCCACCCCGAGCATTTTCAACACTCTCACCATCCACCACCACTGCGGCCTGAGCACTTATGTGGCACGCACTCAGGCCGACCTGGAGACACGCGGCTATAGCGGCCTCCAGTGGGCTACAGATGTGGCCACCGTTCTCCCATGGCTGCAATAGAACAATACATTTCATAGAACAGACTCTTATGACATTCCTTTCACTCCTGCAATCCATAACCCCCTCCATGCCTGATTCCGTGCCCGACGTAAAGGCGGAAATAGGCATGCTCAAATCGCTGCCGATAGACGAGCTTCTAAACGCCGTCGTCTCCGGACTCGTGAAGCTGGCCATCAACCTGGCTATCGCCATACTCGTGTTCTACGTGGGCCGTTTTATCATCAACAAGCTGCACCGCATGCTCATGGGCATATTCGTGCGCCGGAGCGTAGACCGCTCGTTGGGCACGTTCCTGCTCAGCCTTGTGCGCATGCTGCTGTACTTCATTCTGATGGTGACAGTCATCGGCATTCTCGGCATAGAGACATCCTCGTTCATCGCCATTTTCGCATCGGCAGGCGTAGCTATAGGCATGGCACTGAGCGGCACGCTGCAGAATTTCGCCGGCGGAGTGCTGATTCTGCTGCTCAAGCCCTACCGCGTAGGCGATTATATAGAAACACAGGGCTACGCAGGCACAGTAAGCGAAATACAGATTTTCCACACCATCATCAACACCTACGACAACAAAAGCCTGATAATACCGAACGGCGGACTGAGCACAGGCAGCATCACCAACTGGAACCGCGAGGATTACCGACGTGTGGACTGGACCGTGGGCATAAGCTACGGCGACAGCGTTGACGCCGCACGCGAAGCGCTCCTGAACATCATACGTTCCGACAAGCGCGTGGTAGTGAAATATGTGGAAGACGCCCGCAAGCAACGCGCCGAAAAATGCGCAGCCGCATCGGCGCAGGCAGGCGACGCACCCCAGCCGGAACGAACGCGCGGATTCTTCGGCCGCATATTCCATGGCAAGGCCCGTAAAGCCGTAGAATGGAAAGACGCCGCCGCTGACGACAGCATCCTGCGGCACATCGCCAAAGTGGACCGTTCGCCGTCGGTGGTGGTCAACGAACTCGCCGACAGCAGCGTCAACCTCAAAGCACGCGCATGGGTGCACCGCGACGACTATTGGGGAGTGTTCTACGACATAAACGAACGCATCTACAAGGAACTACCCGCCGCAGGCGTCAGCTTCCCCTTCCCCCAGATGGACGTACACATCAATCCTTGACGGCCGCCCTGTCGAACACATATACCACCTCGTTTTGCCGACGTAACAGACCCTTCTTTGCCATTATGCCAAGATAGGCCGAATACTCGAAGTTGATGCACAGTAAAAGAGGCGCGTTCAGCATAGCGTTTATCGAGTCCAGTTCCTGAACGAACACAGGCATGGATTTTCTCACTCCATCCTCGTCAAAAAGCAGTTCGCTCCGGGAGCAGCTCCTATGGTCGGCCGAGATGCGTCCCGACAATAACGCAGCCTGCACGCGACATCCCGTTTGCCACGTAGGAGTCACACACACCGCCTCGGGGCACTCACGCAACACATCCTCAAGCAGCCGTAACCGGCGCATATTCTCCTTCTTAATATTGTGTATGAACCACGGATAGGTGACTGCACCGCTAAACATCACAATCTCGTCGGCCGAGCACCAGTGGTCGCCGCTGCCAAAACAAAGCATGACATTACGGCCCGGCAATCTGAAGCCCACCGAAGGGGTACGTACCGGCAGAGGGTTGTCCACATACTCGCCGAATGGCATTTTGTCGATCAACGGTTTATATACTCCGACAACACTCAGCACGAACAGAGAACCTGCAACAATTAGCGCCATGCCCGGACGCTTCATGCGCGCATCTGCCACATAATCGAGCACACGGCATATGGCAACAAGAACGAACGGCATCACCAGTGCATAGTGCTTGCATGCGTTACCGAAACGTATGTTCACAAAATGCACAGCCATGACTGCCACCACTATGGTTGCCGAAAGAAGTCTCCTGTTGTTCTTGAAAAGAAGGTATATACCGCCGGGAATAAGCACAAAACCATATACCATAGTTGCCCAGTACAGCTATATTGTGCTGAAAAGCGCTTATCTTATCGTTCCACACTCCATATTCCGACAGCGTGTGCGCCCATGAGGCACCTGACAAAGGATAAAGCCGCCACCACCGCCGCCGCGCACACCGCCGTTGCAATCAACGCATTGCGCCATGTATAACCGCTCAGGACAAGCACAAACGGCAATGTGGGATATACATCACCACATCGAGACGGAACATAGGCGCCACCACTAAAAGGATAAGCGCGGGAATTCTATGCCGGAAAGCGACAAACACTATTGCAGCCACAAAACAAAGACCCGCTATCGACGTCTAATTCGGGTAGGTGGCAAGAGCGTAACTCTCGGGGATAAGCCACAGCGCCACAGGCAGCAGCCACTTGCGTTCCGGCCTTAGCATGCGTGAAGCGAAAACGATCAACACCAACTGTAGCGACAGGGCTCAAAGCGCGGAAATGCCAGCATATATAGTCTCGCAATCAAATTGCGGCAGGATGTGCTTGATCGCTACTATCAGCATGTAGGTAAGCGGCTGCATCCAGTAGCCATAGCCAACTGTACCTATAGTCCCCCACCCGTTTATGTAAGTGTACTCACAACCAGCCGAGATACTCAGCGCGTCGCTCTCGAAACTACACAACGGAAATATTCCCGGAATCTGCCACAGGACATATAACAACAGAAGCACACGGAACAAGAGTGTGCTTCTGCATGTTTTCGTCGTACAGCACGACGGCATCAGAGCATGCTTGTTATTACAGCCTTGACTTCCTCGCCGAGCCGTTCGGCGGCTTCCGGCGTGGCGGCCTCTGCATACACGCGAATTATGGGTTCGGTGTTGCTGCGGCGCAGATGCACCCAGGAGTCGGAAAAGTCGATTTTCACTCCGTCAATGTCTGTAATTTCCTCGCCTGCGAATTTTGCCTTGACTGCGGCAAGCAATGCGTCAATATCAAGCGTGGGAGCCAGCGACACCTTGGTTTTGTAAATAGAATACGGAGGATAGCCCGCACGCAGCGCGCTCACCTTTTTGCCGCTCTTGGCAAGCAGCGTGAGGAACAACGCCACACCCACGAGAGCGTCGCGGCCATAATGAAGTTCGGGATAAATCACTCCGCCATTACCTTCGCCGCCTATCACCGCACCGATTTCCTTCATCTTCGTGGTCACGTTCACTTCGCCCACTGCGGCCGCCTCGTAGCGTCCACCACGGGCACGGGTGACATCGCGCAGTGCGCGCGACGAACTGAGGTTGCTCACCGTTGCCCCGGGAGTGAGAGAAAGCACATAGTCTGCGACGCTGACGAGCGTGTATTCCTCGCCGAACATTTCGCCGTTTTCCATCACTATGGCAAGACGGTCCACATCCGGGTCGACAACGAAACCTACGTCGGCCACGCCTGTAGCCATCAGAGAGGCTATCTGCGTAAGGTTTTCAGGGATAGGCTCGGGAGTGTGGGCGAAACGGCCCGAGGGCTCGCAGTTAAGCTCCACCACTTCCTCGACTCCGAGAGCGCGGAGAAGCTGCGGAATGACAACGCCGCCCACACTGTTGACCGCATCGACAGCCACGCGGAAGCGGGCACGGCGGATAGCTTCGACATCAACGGCCGGAAGCGCCAGCACAGCATCGATATGGTGACGGTTGTAGGTGGTGTTCATGTATTCGTGTCCAATGCCGTCTATTTCCGCATAGCCGTACTCGCCGCTGTCGGCAATTCTGAGCACCTCACGGCCTTCTGCATCGTTGAGGAACTCGCCGTGCTCGTTGAGCAGCTTCAGCGCATTCCACTGCGCCGGGTTATGGGAAGCCGTGATGATGATGCCTCCGCATGCGCCTTCGGCCGTCACAGCCATCTCCGTTGTCGGGGTGGACGCAAGACCGATATTCACCACGTCGAATCCCATGCTGATGAGTGTGCCGGTGACAAGTCGGCACACCATGTCGCCGCTCAGGCGCGCATCGCGTCCCACCACGATGGTGCGCGAGGTGCGTGTGGTGGTTTTTTCTATGAATGCGGCATAAGCTGCCGTAAACCGCACTATATCCTGTGCTGTCAGGGCGTCGCCGGAAGCGCCGCCTATGGTTCCGCGTATTCCGGAAATGGACTTTATAAGGGTCATGACGTTATGGTATTTTCAGACAAAACTCTTAGATTTTAGGGCGATAGTAGCGTATGTGGTATAGGAACGGCACCACTTCGGCGATTTCGCTGGTGAGACCGAGCTGCGACTTAATCACGATATTCACTTCGCAGTCCACAGGCAGCAGAGAAAGAGGGTACTGGATGCCCGACCCCCACTGGCTGGAAGTCTGGAGCTGATAGTTGCCGTAGCGGAACCATGTGTTGGCAAAACTGAGGTCGTTCTCATTGCCGGCTCCGCCGGAGAGTTCGCCGCCGCTATAGTTGTAAAGCGACCAACGGGTGAAGCGGAAATAAATCTGTTCGTCGGCTTTCACCTTATTGCCTTTAGTTCCGGCATCAAGCACCTGCATGTACATGTTGCCGTCCTCGTCGAGCCGGTAGTATGGGGCGTCCTTGGAAGCATCAGCAGCAAGGTTTTTCATAATTTTATTAATGCTGTTTTCATAATCATCATCCTCCATAGTGCCACCGTTGTTCAAATAAGCCTGTTCGGCAAGTCCGCGACGGGTAACAAAAACCGTATCGGCCGGTATTTCCGCCACTACGCGATGGTTGGCAAGATAAGCGTTCACATAGTGCGTTTCATCGGTCAGCAGTTCGGCATAGCTCTTGGTGTCTTCGCACGAAGCAAGAGCCACACCGGCAAAGGCGATGGCGGCAAGCGCCATTTTGCGGAATATTCTCATTGTTTTTTATTGATATATTTCTTTTTGTTCTCAGCCATAAGGGCACGGAATGCTTCCGCGGCCTCTTCAAGCGTGCCGTGGAACTCGCCTCCGGCGGCATTCAAGTGGCCGCCGCCGCCGAAATGCTCGGCACAAATCTCGTTGACAGGGAAGTCGCCTTTCGAACGCATCGACACTTTTATGTACTTCTCCTCCTCACGCATGAAGCAGGAATACACCACGCCGGGGATGGCGAGCGGCTTGTTCACAAGGCTCTCGGTGTCGCCCTTGCAGTAGTGGTAGCGGTTGAGCTCGGCGCGGCTGAGGGTTATGAGCGCCGCTCCCATCCCGCGATCCACCTCAAGTTTGCGGTCCATGGCATAGGCGTTAAGGCGCAAGGCATTTTCGCTCACCGTGTTGAAAAGCAAGCGTATCAGGCCGTCCTTGTCCGCACCATGGCGCAGAAGCTCGGCCACGACTTCAAACAGCTCCGGGTCGGAACTGTTATAGGCAAAACCGCCGGTGTCGGTGAGTATGCCGGCCAGCATGAGGGTAGACGCAACAGAGTCAATATAAGGCAATAATTCCAGACGGCACAGCACCCGGAACAGCACGTAGCACGTAGCGGCCATTTCAGGCTGCGATATGGCTATAGTGGTGAAATCGACCGGATTTTCGTGATGGTCTATCATCACTTTCGGGGCTCGGGCAGCAAGCAAGGCATCGGCCATGCGGTCGACACGCTTGGGGTCGTTGAAATCAAGGCAGAATATAAGGTCGGCCTCGCGCAGCAATGTTCGGGCGAAGTCGGGATGCTTGCAGGCATCCACGAGTTCCTTCGCTTCAGGCAGCTGCATAAGCAGCGAGGAAGTGGCATCAGGAATGATGCATCGGGCTTCCTTGCCCAACGCTCCGAGCACATGCGCAAGAGCCAGCGACGACCCCACGGCATCGCCGTCAGGCCCCACATGGCATATTATGGCTATTTTGCCGGCATCGGCTATAAGATGGCGCAGGCGGCGCACTGTCTCGTCTTTTATTATGCGGCTTATCATTGCGGTGAATTATTCCGCAAAGATAAGCAACATTTCGCAATTACGACAGACGGAGCACATCAAAAAGCCCGCAGGCGCCGTTTTCCTTAATTTTTTTTAAGACTGAGTATTTGTCTCTTTCGTCATTCCGTGCCCAGTTTGGCCACCCATGCCGAGATTCGCGAATCGGTGAGTTCGGCGTGGTTCACATTGTCAAGCATAAGGCCGGAGTACACTCCCGGAGCTATTTCCGCTTCCGTTTCTTCAAACACATAGCCGCGGCCGTCGTATTCGCCTATCAGACGTGCGCCAGTGTGGGCAAGCGACTTGGCCATGTCGCCAACGGCGCTGCAGAACGTATGGCTCATAGTTTCGTCGCCCGTACCGAAAAACGCGAGTTTGTGTCCCTGAAGGTCAAGCACGCGTGCTCCGTCGACGAAATCTTCCATGTAAGGCTGCATGTCGCCGGCGCCATAAGTGGGCGACCCGAGGATGCACACTTCATAATCGCCAAGGCGAGACGGGGCCGTATTTGCCACGTCATGAATGTCATCCGCTTCCACTCCGAGCGCAGCGGCTATACGGCGTGCGGCATCGGCTGTGTGGCCTGTGCTCGACGCATAAAAAATGCCATATTTTTTCATTGTCCCTTTGATTCTTAAAGTTTATTGTAAAACACACCGCCGCGCCTGCTTGTTCGGACAAACTCTCCTCTGCGAACGCTCAAATATCACGCTTGCCGACTTGTTTTCACAAAGGGGATTGACAATAAACAGGCCGAAACCAAGGTGGTTTCGGCCTGTTTATTGTCATGAGCGTCTCTATAAAGAGTATTTATTCTTCGGATGCATCCTCGTTGACGGATTCAAGTGCAAGAGCGGTCAGGCTTTTGTCGGATTTTTTCTCATCCTTAAGAATCGAGCGCAGCAGTTTTGCTACGTTGGCCTCCTGCATCGCGTCGGCGAAAGCTGCGAGTGTCCCGTATGTGGCTATTTCATAATGCTCTACTTTCTGAGCCGCAAGGATCAATCCTGCATCGCGTATAGCAGAACCCTTTTCAGTATCGGATATTATGCTTTCTGTTTCTGAAATAAGACCTTCCATGGCATCGCACTTTTTAGTCTTCGGCTTTTCGCCCATCAATTCAAACACTTTTTCGAGTGTTGAAATCTGATTTTCAGTCTCCGAAATATGTGCCTCGAATGATGTGGCCAACTCTTTTCCGGTCGCGGCTTTACGCATTTTCGGAAGTGCTTTGAGGAATGCTTTTTCGGCCCACAGAATGTCTTTAAGCCCGTCAATGAAGAACTCGCGGAATTCTTTTCCGCTTTTTTTATTTTCGGCGGTTACGTCTGCGGAAGTTTTTGTGCCGGCCTTAGAATCAGCCACATCTTTTTTCTTAGTTTCCGCTTTTGCTTTTGCGTCCTCTTTGGAGGAAGGAGTTTTTTTCTTGACTTTGGTTTCCATAATTAAAAGTTTTTGGCAGTTAAAATTTACGACAAGATAATCGTCGAATTGTTAACACGTTATGTTGTTGTATGGTTAAAAACAAGCGTTTTTGAAAAATGGTTTTTAAACAAATCCCAACATATTCTAAAATGTCATTAACTACAGCTTCGTTCTTAAATCATGTCCACAACACGGGCAGACGGCTGAAAATCAATTGATTTTCAGCCGTCTACCTATTTGATATATGCAATTTATGTGCGTCAGGGTAAAAGTATTTTTTCTGCCGCACTGCCTTGGCGGCGGATGTATGCGCCATGCTGCGGATTTTGAACGCGCACGCCGCTCATGTCGTAATATTCCTCGTGTGTAGTGTCGCTCTGGATGTCTGTGATTCCGGTGGAAGTAGATGGCGTAACAGAAACAGGCGCATCAAGATGATGCGTAACGGCAGCGCTTCCGTCGGCATAGTTTGCGCTTATTCCTACATTCAGACGGCATGGCAGTCCGCTTTCAAGTCCGTCCAGCACGGCATGCCCGTTCAGCTCGTAAGTATTTTCATCATTGTCAGATGCACGAAGAACAGTATTTTGCTGAGAATCGGCAAATGTGTTGCGGTCGAATGTATAGCTACAATATTCTTTTCCGGTGTCGGAGTCGTGGGCGGTTATCGTGAAATCGCGGACACCGTTGTCGTTGTTCACTTTAAGCAGAAAGTTCATTATGGCGTTGCTGCCCGTGGATTTCACTTCGTCGACAGACAACTCCATTGAGAACTGTTTTTCTTCCGGCGATTCGTATGTAATGGTGGCAGAGCTGATATACAAGAATTTGCCGTCAGGATGTTCGAACTGCATTGTCACGAACGGACTGCGGCCTTCCCATCCGGACGAGTTCGGCGAACTTCCGCAGTCTTCGTCCACCCATGAGCCCCATATGTAAGGCTGGGCCTGCTGGTATAGGGACTCGTCGGTCTGTATCTCGAACTCGATTTTTGTGATGAAATGTCCGTCAAGGCTGTATATTTTGAACTTGTTGAAGGCTGCAAACCGCAGGCACTGAAGGCGCTCGCTGTAGGCGGGATTGGTGCTCGAATAGACATCGTCTTTTTCCAAAAGGAAACGGAAGCCTTCGGCATTGAATTCTATGGTTTCGTCAGTGACGGTTTCGGCTATGTGCTCGGAAAAAATTATTTCTTTGGTGGCCAGATTTTCCGCTCCGGTTTCTTGCGCTGCTATGCCGTTTGCCGCTCCTGCAAGCAAAAACATCATGGCGAATGTGTGTTTCATGGTATAGGGTATTTTATGTTAGGTTGATTTTATCCAAGCAGCTCCACGCCGATACCGGGACGGTCGGGCAATACGACTTTGCCATCGACTATGTGAAGGCCGTCGAACCGGTCGTTGGAGATAAGCAGATTGCCGTCGAGGTCGGCCCAGTCCACCATAGGAGAGAGCTGCGCGGCCGCTGTCACGGCGCAGCTTGTCTCCGTCATGCATCCGAGCATCACCTTCATGCCGAGGGCGCGTGCGAGTACAGCCATTTTGTAGGCCTCGTGCATGCCGGTGCTTTTCATCAGCTTTATGTTTATGGCGTCGTACACGCCATGGGCGCGTTGCACGTCGGGCAGACGCTGCAGAAATTCGTCGGCCACGAGCGGTAGGGGCGAGCGCTCACGCAGCCACGCGGTTTCGTCCACCATCTCTTTCGGCATCGGCTGCTCGACGAATAGGCATCCACGCTCGGCAAGCCAGTGGCACATCTCAAGCGCATGCTCTTTTTCGCTCCAGCCCTGATTGGCGTCCACGCATATTGGCACATCGCTGCTGCGCCGCAATGCCTCTACTATTTCTTTGTCGTGGCCTACACCCATTTTCACCTTCACGACACGGAAAGGACGGCATTCGTCGATTTCCTTCTGCATCTCTGCGGGGTCGGACTGGTAGCTGATGGTGTAGGACGTATTGGGAGTATTGTCGGGATTAAGTCCCCAGATTTTGTACCACGGCTGCCCCATTATCTTACCCAGCAAATCGTGCAGGGCAATGTCTACGGAGGCCTTTGCCGCACGGTTGTCCGGGGCCACAGAGTCCATATAGGCGTGTATGTCCTCGATACGGAATGGGTCGGAGAACTGGCCGAGGTCAAGACGCGACAGGAAAGCGGTCACACTCTCGACACTTTCTCCGAGGTACGGCGGCATAGACGCCTCTCCATAACCTATCAGGCCGTCATATTCAAGCTGTACCTGCACGCCCGGCGTCGTGGTGCGTTTGTTCTTGGCAAGATTGAAAGCATGGCGCAATTTCAGTTCGTAGGGCTGAAAACTGAGGTTGAGGCAGCCTGGACGTGCGGCCGTACGTGTAGGCTCGCCGAATGCGGAGAATGAAATGGGTGATATGGCCAGTGCTGTGCCTAAAAAGGATGTGCGTAGAAAGTTGCGTCTGTTCATGGTTGGCGGGTGGTTTGGGCAGAGGTTAAGGAAGGTCGAAATACCAGGGATGCTCGGCGGCACGTGTGATGCCGTCGGAGCCTTCATGCCCGTGGATGCGCACGGCATGAAGGAACGGTGTGGTGAGGTACATGTCAGACGCAGGGTCAACGCTGTTGCGCTTCACACGTCCTGACGAGTGGACATAATTGCCATCATGGTCGTATATGGCCACATGCGTTACGCGACGGGTGTCGGCATTGCCGAAGAAAAGCAGGTCGCCGGCGCGGCATTCGCGCCAATTGGCAGCTTCGATACGGCTTCCGGTAAGAGCCTGCTGCGATGCGTCGCGCCGCAATATTATGCCGTTGGCCAGATAGCCAGTCTTTGCAAGCCCGGAGCAGTCGAGTGTCTTGACAGAAGTGCCTCCCCACAGGTATGGAGTGCCCTCCATCGAATATGCGGTATTGAGAATCAGTTCGGGGTTGAAATCCTGCGATGCCCATTTGCCGATTTCTGTGAAAGCTGAAGCATCGGCCCAGCCCGTGCGCCCGTCAGGCAATGTAATCTCCACACGCCCGTTTCTCTTATTGGCGAGTGTGCCGGCCACAATGTCGCCGAGCACAAGGTCGGTCACGGCATCGCGCAGACCGGAAGCTTGCGGCGTCGTATAGGCCCGCAGCTGGACGGGTGCAGTGACTACAAGGCGCGGCGAGCGGCGCCATGCCTGCATGGCGCTGTCGGAGAGCAGTACCACCGATGGCATGTTTGTGTAGGCGATGTAACCGTCAGGGCTTTGTACACGCAGCCATTCGTCGCCTATGCGTTCGAGCACGCGCAGCGGCATGCCCATAAGCGCCTGCGAGGCCATTTCGGCCGCATGGGCAGGACGTGTGCGCATGCATGCCACGGAGATTCGCGGCAACGCCCACAACGTGTCGGCGTACACCTCCACATTATTTGTGTATGACATGCCGAGCGAACGCAGACTGTCGGCCACGGCAGCAAGCACAGCAGGCTCGCTTGTGGAGCCGTAAAGGGTGATTGTCCCGTCTTCACTCTGCCGCGCACCGATGTCGGCCACGACCTGTCGGCGGTCGGGTGCAAGTATGGCCTTGACATTGTCTATGACACGGCGTGCAATGTCGGCCGGGCGTTCCACGGGTGTGCACTGAAGCACCTCCATGCGACGACGGAAACCGGGGTAATATATGTTGCCGCGCGAACACTCGAGTTCGCCGGCCTGCTGGTCGACAGTCTCGCTGCGCACAAACCGCTTGGCCGGCAGAAGCGGGCCGCTCACGCCTGAGTTAGCCGCCATTCGGTAGGCGTCGATGCCAGTAGAATAAAATTTACGGGCACGGGGGGCGGAGGCATTGTCGTAGCGTCCGAACGACACATCGACGGGCACCCACCCCACACCTTCAAAGTACACTTCGGCCCAGTCATGGTAGTTTACTTCTCCGGGGTGCATCATCCATCCGCTTTCCCAGCGTGCGGGCACTCCGAGCGTGCGCATAAGCGAAATGTAAAGCAGCGACACCTGTCCGCAGTCGCCATGGCCTTCGTCGATGACATACTGCGGGATACACTCTATTGTGCTGTATTCGCGCGCGCCGGCCCATGGATAATGGTGATAGATGTAGTCGTAGACGAGTTCGCTTTGGCGCAGCGGATTTATCTCCGCGCCCACGATGGCGCGAGCCATCGAGTCAAGCCGCACTATATGCGGCGCTTCCATGGCGGTATAGCGGCGGTAGGTCTCGCTTTCAGTATCGTAGGGCCGCATGTCGGCGAGTATCTGTTCCGGGTCGAAATATTCCGCCGACGCCGTGTATTCGACGGTCATGTCGAAGTGCGTTTCGCGTCCGTCGGACACAGGCAGCTCCATATACACACTGCGGTGCGGACTCGCCGACGGGTCGGATATGCTGTGGGCGGCCGGGGTGGTGGCGATGATGCGGATGTCGCTTTGACGCTGCGAAGGACGCGGCACAGGCAGCCACAGGCGCAAAGTGTCGCCGGCAAGCGACTCGTGGTACGGCACGTCCACGCTATAGCGGTAGCGTATACGGCGCGCGGAGCCCGTGCCGTCGAGCACACTGTCCACATAGGCTATACGCGCAGCGGTAACGGGCGATGTACGGCCGACATATCCCCCGTTCATTGACGGATTGACAAGACCGAGATTGCGCGGGGATTTCGCATGCATGCGCTCCTGGCCGTCTATTCGGCGCACTTCCACATAGCCTCGGCGGGCAAAATCGCGTATGTCGGCATCGGTGACGCCCGGATGTCGGCGTTTGATTTCCTTGCTTCCCTCTTTGTAGGTAAGGGAAAAATCGGAGCGTATGCGTGATTCAATGGCTGCCGCCGAGTCGGCTTCCAGCCATGAAGGTGTGGCAGCGGCAGCATATGCGGCTATAGCGCCGAGCACTATGCTTGCTATCGTGTGTCGGTGCGTCATGGTATTGATAATGTTATTGCAGAATTATTTTGCCGAACGAATCACGATGGTGGAAATCCGGACGGGGAGTGTTTATAGGGTTCCAGCTCAGGAAATGCGGTTGAGAGGTGGCTGAAGCGCATTTGTAGAAGTTGCCGCGCATTTCTATAGCATGGTCTTCGTAGCGCACGCCTATCAGGTCGAGAGGGATTATGGCAAGGAGATTCCATGAGAACAACCCCTCAAGTTCGCGGAACGGACGTGAACCGCAACTGGCCGTACGCTGCACGCGCGCCAATTCGTCGGGAGTAAGGCGCACCGGGTTTTCACGCACCATGCGGTGCGACGCATTAAGCGTGCCGATGCAGTTGAACTCAAAATTCCAATATTCGCCTCCGGCTCTCGGCTCCACGAAAAACTCCACGCAGGAATCCTGGCTGACAGGGCCGAGGTCTTCATACACTTCGGCGCGAAGGTAATTGGTGCGCGAGAAGAAGTCTATATACAATGCCGTTCCGCTGTGCGCCACAGTGAACGACGAGAGCGGGCGGTACGGATACTCGCGTTGCCAGTTCACACTGTTTATGATTCGTCTCGGCGCACGGGCTTCGAGCAGCGCGATGGCGTCGTCAGGCGACAGGCAGCCGTCAAGTTCGGCAATATGTGGTATAAGCAGGGTTTTGTTCCGGTCCATGTGTCAGAAGATATAGTCTTTGATTGCAAGTCCTACGCCGGCGGCCGCCATGATTATGAGAATGGCGGCTATGATGCGGTTGAAAAGCCACAGAGAGCGCACGTTGAAGCGTCGGCGCAGCTTGTTGACAAGCCATGTGACTCCTCCCCACCATGCCATGGCTCCCGCAAGGATGCTCAGATAGGCAGTGAAATAATGGTGCACACCGAACTCCGGCAGGATGAAATTGAAGCGTGCGAAAAGACCTATGATGAAAAAAAGTATGAGCGGATTGCTCACCGTAAGCAGAAAACCGCTTACGAGATCGCCCCAATAGCTTGTGCCGCCGCGTGGCGCCGTTTCTCCCGGGGCGGCTTTAAGCGAACGTGTAGGGTTTTTACGGAACAGATACAGGCCGAACGCGGCCAAAACAATTCCGCCCACCACCTGGAGCAGAAGCTGATGGCGATCGATAAGGTCGGTTATGAAGCTTATGCCGAAGCCTGTAAGCAGGCAGTAGAGCAGGTCGCTCACGCTCGCCCCGACCCCCGTAAACAAGCCCGGCCAGCGCCCTTTGCTGAGAGTGCGCTGGATCACAAGCATGCCTATAGGCCCCATGGGCGCCGAAATCAGCACGCCGATGAGGAAGCCACGCGGCAGTATGTAAAGCATCTGCTCCATTGCTCGGAAAATTCGTCGTCAATATCAAGCAAAGTTAGCACTTTTTTCATTAAAGCCATAGTTTGAAAAGCGCAAAAAACGCAAAAACTGCCAAAAAACACAAAAAACGCCACCGAGAGAAGCAAAAGCCTCCCTCGGTGGCGTTTTTTCAAGTCCCTGACATCACTGCCGAGGACTTGACTTTTAGTATGTTTAGCCTGTTTTCAGAGATTATACGATAGCGAAATGTATGCTCCTTGCATGAAGGATTTACGGGGATAAAAGTCTTTGAAGGAGATACCTTTGTATGACAAATGACGGTATTGGCTATATACATCAAGATTTGACATCATATATCCGGCACTTATCCCACAAGGGCCGACATCAAGGCTGACTCCTAATCGCAGATCAAACGCCAGCCATTGCCCTTTAGTTGTGCTGATATAGTCATACTCGATAGCAGGCCAATTCGGTGTAGATTCTATGCATACACGCTGATAGGGAATATTCAACATTACTCCCGGCTCGGCAAAAAGCGACCATGCGCAAGCTCGATATTTCAGCGCAGGTGTTTTTAACAGAACTGATGGGCGGAGATAGAAATTCCAAGGTTTGTTGTCGTCCTCGTCAATGTTCCAGTTTTTGCCAGATGCCCAGCCATCCTCATACCACACTTCCCATGAACCGACAGAACCTCCCAGACCCACGTACTTATTGAGCATATAATGATAGGAAAACTCAAGCTGCCAAGTGTCAGATGAAGTCAAAGCTCCGTTGAATCCCACGCGGTGGTGTGTATTATACTCTGTATCATTTGCAAGGATTAACGGACTTGTAATCAGAATAAAAACGACCAATAGTATCTTTCTCATTACGTTAATAGATTATTTAGATTTAATATAGTTGACTATGGCGTCGGGATTGTCGCAGCCAAGCACATATTGTTTTCCGTTGTTTAGTCGTACACTAAAACAATCAGTTTCATTGCCATAGTAAGCAAAATACTTGCCTAAAGTCTTATCTCTGTACAAGCCCCAGTAGCCAAACCAACCGTCACTGCCGAATATTCGCCGACCTAACATAGTAGCTGGCAACCGTTCTATTGAACCTATTTCTCTCAGTGGTATTCGTTTAGTCCGGATAGTACAATTTACACACAATTCACCATCGCTAACACTAACAGATAGAGGCATGTAATACAGTGCCAAAGCACACCAAATAATTATTATGGCACTTATAATGCTAATACTCACAGCACTATTGCTAAAATAAAACGCACATAGTAGAATAATCATGACTATGCCCGACAGCATGATTGAAAATGTACTGAGTCTGACTCTTTGCTTCATTATTGTTTCCATTTACCGCCCTCGGCACTCATGTCCGAGGGCGGTTGCGATTGTATGATTTGCTGTTTTACCTATTTCGGCTAATTTCTATCGGCCACCAACTGTTGAGCGGTCGGCGTTGGCATCAACCTCTACGAGCTTCTGAGCTCCGCGTTTCTGTCTGCCCCATTGCAGATTGTAGCTTATAGAAACATAGGGCATACGCATATCGAGATGAATATGTTGCTCATTGCGATTCCATTTACTCATTAATTTGTTGCCTTGGTCATATTTGCCAAAAGGCATAATAATCCCTGCCGAGAACTGCCACGCTTTCCAGTTATAGCTGAGGTCGATGATATTCAAGTCCTCGCCCCATGATATTTTCTCGCCCCAAAGGTCGCGTTGGGCGCGTACATATTGGCCGGTAAGCGTGAAACCCCAATGCATCAGAGCAAGTTCTACGTTACCACTCCATGCGTTGTTATGTAAATTGTATCCGGTTCCCTGCATTCGCTCCATGCGGTACTGCACATAGGCACTTGCCATAAGCCAATCCGGTATTATCTCTACCTGTGGGGCGAAAAAGAAAGAGAGGTTTTGTAATCCACGACTATTTTCATAGGTTGTAATCAGACGATTGCTATCCCAATAAATAAGAGGGGTGATTGCGTTAGGAGAAGTAAATGCTCTGACGCCGAGAGTACCGTTGACGTAGGGCAAGTTAAACCCATAACGAAATGTCAGCATATAGGAATTGGCGGTTTTTATATTCTGACTGCCCACACGCCATTGGAAGCCGTCAAGTTGCTGCGGCACAATATTGGTTTCTGCAAGAGAGGGTGTAGATTGCCATGATGTAAAATTGAGACGGAAATTATGGTTTTGGTTAAGCGAATACGTAATAGTGGCTTGTGGGCGCGGACTCCAAGAGTGGTTGCCTTGATTGGTTTCCTTAAAAAGAAAGTCTGTATATTGTACGCCCATTCCGGCTGTGGCCGTCCATTTACCAAAACGGTGAAAATATTCGGCAAAGAAATAGATCTTGTCTTGCCTCTGGTGGAAAATTCTTCCGTCAAGATTGTCATAGCGTGAACGATTTCGATTGGCAGTATAAGACGCTCCAGCAGTGAAACGACTGTTTTTCCATTTCTTAACATAGTTGGCGTCTACCGGTAACTATTCAGCGGACACGCTAAGGCGATAATGTGGAATAGACATCACCAT